>OATT01000050.1_pt1 | contig 130386 bp, 97 predicted proteins | sample 1476071 | NCBI WGS metagenome assembly OATT01 (sample SAMEA2579989, study PRJEB22360) | human gut metagenome | biome: human gut; feature: human-associated habitat; material: faeces | place: Denmark | collected 2008/2010 | reverse complement strand
GGCAGGCATTATCTCCTGCGGGGAGGGCAACCGCTACGGGCATCCGCACAGAGAGCTGATGGAACGGCTGGAGGAGGAAAAGGTGGAGGTGTTTCAGACAAAGGATTGGGGCGCAGTATTTGTTGTGACGGACGGAAAAAGAACAGAAGTGTCTTTTCAGCATAAAAAATCCATGGTAAACTAGAATGTGATTGAAAATGCCGTCGGCAAGCTGTGCGTCATAATTTGTGGGGAATTTAACTTTGATGAGGGAGATGCAGCTTGTCGGAATAAAAAGGAGCATCTAAATGAAAAGTTTACAGGAAGACATAAAAAACCAGGATTTCAAGAAGGTCTATCTCTTCTGCGGAGAGGAGGCCTATCTGAAACAGCAGTATAAACATAGAATGAAGGCAGCGCTGCTGCCGGAAGACGACAGCATGAATTTTTCCATGTTCGAGGGAAAGAAGACAGAGCCGAAGAGTGTGATCGATCTGGCGGAGACCATGCCTTTTTTTGCTGACCGAAGAGTGATCATGCTGGAGGATACAGGATTTTTTAAAAACCAATGCACAGATTTGCCGGAGTATATGGCGGAACTGCCGGATTACCTCTGCATGATCTTTGTGGAGGATGAAGTGGACAAGCGGAGCCGGATGTTCAAGGCTGTGAAGAAATACGGCAGAATCGTGGAGTTTGCAAAGCAGGATTCCCAGACCCTGATGCGCTGGGTCTTAGGCATGATGAAACGGGAAGGAAAGAAGATAACCCAGGGGGATATAGAACTGTTTCTGACAAAGACGGGAACAGATATGGGAAACATAGAAAAAGAGCTGGAAAAGCTTCTCTGCTATACCATGGGCAGGGACGTCATTACAGCCGGGGATATTGAGGCGGTATGCACCACCCAGATCACAAACCATATTTTCGACATGATCAAGGCTGTGACGGAGAAGAAGCAGAAGCGGGCACTGGATCTGTACTATGACCTGCTCTCCTTAAAAGAGCCGCCCATGAGGATCCTCTTTCTCCTTGCCCGGCAGTTTAACCTGATCATGCAGGTGAAAGAGCTTTCCCGGGAGGGATATGACCAGCCTGCCATTGCCAAGAGGACCGGGCTTCAGCCTTTTGTGGTCAGAAATTATGCAGGGTATGCCCACAGGTACAGCACAGAGGAGCTGCGCGCCGCTGTGGAGGAATGTGTGCAGACGGAGGCAAAGGTAAAGACAGGATATATGAATGATGTGATGAGTGTGGAACTTCTGCTGGTGAAATTCAGCAGCAGCTAAGCATCCTGAACCGCTGCCGGCATCCGGCCATGAAAAGACGCTGCCATGGTCCGGATGCCGGTATTTTGCGGGATAAAAAAATCCCGGCTGATGACGGGCAGCCGGGATTTTAAATATTCTGTCTATATGATTAGAGTGCGTTTACAGCTTTGGATAATCTGGAAACTTTTCTTGCTGCATTGTTTTTGTGATAAACACCTTTGGATGCAGCTTTGTCGATAGTAGAGATAGCGTTCTGCAGAGCTGCTGCTGCTGCCTCTTTATCTTTTGCTGTAACTGCTGCTTCTACCTTTTTGATAGAAGTTTTCACTGCTGATTTGATAGATTTATTTCTGTCAGCTTTTGTTTTGTTTACTAAAATTCTTTTCTTTGCGGATTTAATATTTGCCAAACCGTACACCTCCAAAATTGTTTTCAATATTATTTTTTATTCGTGACAATAGGAAGACGCAGAACGCACTTTCTATCGTTTGTTATGGTTTTGTACCGGTTAGACACGGACACGCCGGTACCACATGCTTTTTTATTCTAGTTGATTTAATTGTAAATGTCAATACATAAAATCCCCCAAAATGCAAAAAATAGGAACAAATACCCCCGGAAAGGAAGGTTGGATATGGCTTTAGGAAGAATACGCACGGACCTGGCACTGGAAACAAAAGAGAAATTCGAGGAGGACAATGTGGAAATCCGAGGTGTGATCATCGAGGAGGACTACAATGAGGAGAAAGATATCCGCACCACAACCGTAAAAATTGAGACAGAGAACGGGGCAAAAGCCATGGGACGTCCTCAGGGTGTTTATATAACGCTGGAGGCTCCGAATATGTCTGTGCCGGATGAGGATTATCACAGGGAGATCTCAAAAGAGCTGGCAAAACATATCAGAAAGCTGGTTCCTATGGAAAAAGAGCTGACCGCCCTGGTGGTGGGCCTTGGAAACCGGGAGGTGACACCGGACGCTCTGGGGCCTGATGTGGTCTCCAATCTGCGCATTACCCGTCACGTGATACAGGAGTACGGAGTGCAGAGCATGGGCAGGGAATATGCCAACAGTATCAGCGGCCTGGTACCCGGTGTTATGGCCCAGACAGGCATGGAAACTCTGGAGATCATCAAGGGTGTGGTGGATGAGACGAAGCCGGATGTGGTGTTCGCCGTGGATGCCCTGGCAGCCCGCAGCACAAAACGCCTGAATCGGACGATTCAGATCACGGATACAGGCATCAATCCCGGCTCCGGTGTGGGAAACCACAGAAACGGGCTGAGTGAGGAAACTCTGGGCGTAAAGGTGATCGGCATCGGCGTGCCGACTGTGGTGGATGCAGCCACCATCGTGCAGGATTCCATGGCTCACCTGCTGGATACCCTGGAAGAGTCTGAGAAAAAAGAATTTCTGGAAGAAATGATCGCACCATCCCTCCACAGCATGTTTGTAACTCCAAAAGATGTGGATGAGACCGTGAAACGCCTGTCCTACACCATTTCCGAGGGACTGAACATGGCATTTGAGCAGGCATAAGGAAAAAGACACGTCCCTGTTTTTTCTCCGCAGACGCATAATTCATGTAAGTTGTCTCATATATAGATATGAGGTGATAGGGTGAAGAAGATGGATGATGGAAAGCTTCTGCGGATTGTGTTGTGGCTGCTCTTATGTGCTGTTGGAGCATATATTCTCATAAAAGGAATGTCTTTAGATAAAAAAACGCTGGTGAACATGTGCAGGGATGCCCAGGAGAAAGCCATAGAGGCATACCTGCCGGGAATCCTGGAGACGGAAGGGGTCAAGACCCAGACGCCTGTGGAGTGGCTCTGCAGCAAAGTGGAGGAACAGCTTCCGTTTCTGGGGACCATCCAGGCAAAGGAGATGGAAGAGACAGAGAAGGACCGGGAGACAGACAAGAAGATCATGGAGGAAAATTCCGATTTTCTTGAGGCAAAACTTCTGGAAGAAAACCAGGAGGCAGGCCCTGTGGGGTCCGGTGAGGAAAACACAGGGGGCGTGGATGCCCAGAGTGAAAACCAACAAAGCGCGGAAAATACGGAAGCTCTGCAGGATGCAGCCAAAGAGAATGCACAGACAGCAGACGCGGGTGATGGCGGGCAGGCAGAGGCTTCTGCAGCCAATGCCATAGTAAATCCCATTTCCCTTGATATGTTCCAGGATTTTGACTATGTGATCAGCAATTTTTATACCATTGACAAGACCACCAGCATCAACAGCGACCAGTTAAACGCCCCGGCCCTTGTGTCGGAGGATCTGAAAATGACAACAGGAAATGATCAGCCGCAGATACTGGTGTATCACAGCCATTCCCAGGAAGAATTCATTGATTCCAACCCGGGAGACCCCAGTACCAGCATTGTGGGGGTGGGAGAATATCTGGTTCGTCTTTTAAGAGATACATACGGCTATAATGTGCTCCATGTGACAGATACCTTTGACATTGTGGACGGAAAACTGGACAGAAATAAAGCCTACAACTACGCCCAGGATAAAATCAGCCAGGTGCTGGAGGAAAATCCCAGTGTGGAAGTGGTCATTGACCTGCACAGAGATGGTGTGCCGGACGACAAACACCTGGTTACGGACGTGAACGGGAAACCAACGGCCAAAATTATGTTTTTCAACGGATTGAGCCGCACCAACCAGAACGGGGATATTGAATATCTGCCGAATCCCTACATTCAGGATAATCTGGCATTCTCCCTGCAGCTTGCGCTTCAGGCAAAGCAGTATTACCCGGATTGGCTGCGCACCATCTATCTGAGAGGCTACCGCTATAATCTCCATCTGCGGCCAAAAGCCCTTCTTGTGGAATGCGGTGCACAGACCAATACCGTGGAGGAAGAAATGAATGCCATGGAACCTTTGGCGGACGTGCTGAATAAAGTCTTAAAAGGGGAATGAACGGCGAAGAAATGCTTGATTCCCCCTAAACCTTCGTGCTATACTAACATGGGCTTGTTGTGAAATGCAGGAAGCCCATTTAAAGTGTAAGAATAAGAAAGTAACCATATTCGTATTTTGAGAAGAGATAGAGAAAAACAATAGGAGGAATCAAGCAGTGGCAGGAGTTGACCAGAGTAAAATCCGTAATTTTTGTATCATCGCACATATAGACCATGGAAAATCCACCCTGGCGGACCGGATTATTGAAAAGACAGGACTTTTGACAGAGAGAGAAATGCAGTCCCAGGTTCTGGATAACATGGATCTGGAGAGGGAGAGGGGCATAACCATCAAGTCCCAGGCAGTCCGCATTGTCTACCAGGCAAAAGACGGAGAGGAATATATTTTCAATCTGATCGACACGCCGGGCCACGTGGACTTCAACTATGAGGTGTCCAGAAGTCTGGCCGCCTGTGACGGCGCCATTCTGGTGGTGGATGCCGCCCAGGGCATTGAAGCCCAGACTCTTGCAAATGTCTATCTGGCGCTGGATCATGACCTGGATGTATTTCCGGTCATCAATAAAATAGATCTTCCCAGTGCGGAACCGGACAGAGTGAAAAATGAGATTGAGGATGTCATCGGTATAGAAGCCCAGGATGCGCCTCTGATCTCCGCCAAAATGGGACTGAACATTGAGGAAGTTCTGGAGAAGATCGTGGAGAAAATACCGGCACCCGCCGGAGATGCCCAGGCACCTCTGCAGGCTCTTATTTTCGATTCTGTTTACGATTCCTACAAGGGTGTCATTGTGTTCTGCAGGATCAAAGAAGGAAGCGTAAAAAAAGGTACGAAAATCCGTATGATGGCAACCGGCGCTGTGGAGGAAGTAGTGGAAGTGGGATACTTCGGAGCGGGACAGTTTCTTCCCTGTGACGAACTGTCTGCCGGCATGGTAGGTTATATCACTGCCAGTATTAAGAATGTAAAAGATACCCGCGTGGGTGATACCATAACAGACGACGAAAACCCCTGTGCAGAGCCTCTTCCGGGTTACAAGAAAGTAAACCCCATGGTGTACTGCGGTGTATATCCCGCGGACGGCTCCAAGTACCAGGATTTGAGGGATGCCCTGGACAAGCTTCAGTTAAATGATGCCTCCCTGCAGTTTGAGCCGGAGACCTCTGTAGCGCTGGGCTTTGGTTTCCGCTGCGGTTTTCTGGGACTGCTCCATCTGGAGATCATCCAGGAGCGTCTGGAAAGGGAATATAACCTGGACCTGGTAACAACTGCCCCGGGCGTTGTTTACAAAGTGCACAAGACCAACGGTGAGATGATGGATCTGACCAACCCATCCAATCTGCCTGACCCCTCTGAGATCGAATACATGGAAGAACCTATGGTAAAGGCAGAAATCATGGTGACTACAGATTTCATCGGCCCTATTATGGATCTCTGCCAGGAGCGCCGCGGGCAGTATCAGGGCATGGAATATATGGAAACCACTCGTGCTCTTTTGAAATACCATCTGCCTCTCAATGAAATTATTTATGATTTCTTTGATGCCCTGAAATCACGTTCCAGAGGATATGCGTCCTTTGACTATGAGATGCTGGGATATGAACGCAGTGACCTTGTCAAGCTGGATATTCTGGTGAACAAGGAGGAAGTGGATGCCCTCTCCTTTATCGTGTTTGAAGGCTCTGCCTATGAGCGCGGCAGGAAGATGTGCGAGAAGCTGAAGGAGGAGATTCCCAGACAGCTTTTTGAAATCCCCATTCAGGCAGCCATCGGCAGCAAGATCATTGCCCGTGAGACCGTGAAGGCCATGAGAAAAGACGTGCTGGCGAAATGTTACGGCGGCGATATTTCCCGAAAGAGAAAGCTTCTGGAGAAGCAGAAGGAAGGAAAGAAACGTATGCGCCAGGTAGGAAATGTAGAGATTCCGCAGAAGGCATTTATGAGCGTTCTGAAGCTGGACGATAAATAGGATTTTGTAACGATTCAGCTAGCTGAATCGTTACGGGTATTCGCCCATTAAAAATCGCTTCGCGATGGGGCGAATACCTGCCGCCACTACTCTTTTGCACGGTCAGCGCAGTAAATGCGCAGACCTGACTGAACAGTTACAGAATTTTCAGAAATACAGGAGAAGACAAGATGAAAAAAGATTTGGGGCTGTATCTTCACATCCCTTTCTGTATACAAAAATGCGGATACTGTGATTTTTTATCCGCATCGGGAACCGGGGAGGAGAAAGAAGCGTATGTACAGGCTTTGGAAAAAGAAATCCGAAGCTACGGGGATTTTGCAAAAGGTTACAGGGTTTCCACGGTTTTTGTGGGAGGAGGCACCCCTTCCTGTCTGGAAGCGCCTCAGACAGAGCGGATTTTTCAGGCAGTAAGGGACACCTTTGATATAGAAAGAATGCCGGAGATCTCCATGGAGATGAATCCGGGCACTGTGACCCCAGAGAAACTGCAGACCTATAAAAACTGTGGTATCAACCGCCTGAGTATGGGGCTGCAGTCTGTCAGGGACAGTAATCTGAAGCTGCTGGGCAGGATTCATACCTACGAGGCGTTTCTGGAGAGCTATCATCTGGCAAGAGAAGCAGGGTTTCAGAACATCAATGTGGATTTGATCTCCTCCCTGCCGGGACAGACAGAAGCGTCCTGGAGAGAGGAGCTGGAAACAACCGCAGAGCTTTCCCCGGAACATATTTCCGTATACCAGCTCATTTTGGAAGAGGGTACACCCTTTTATGAGAAGTATGCCGGACATCCGGAGCTTCTTCCCGATGAGGAGACAAGCAGGGCTATCTACGAAGTGACCGCAGAGGTGCTTGCAGCGTACGGATTCCGCCAGTATGAGATATCCAATTATGCGAAAGAGGGCAGGGAGTGCCGCCATAATCTGAAATACTGGGAGCGCGGTGATTATCTGGGCCTTGGCCTGGGCGCTGCCTCCATGGTCAGGAACATCCGCATGAGCAATACCGGGGATATGAAAACATATCTGGAAAAATGCGGGGAACCGAAAACCATGCGCACAGACGTACAGTTTTTGGAGGAGCCTCAGCAGATGGAGGAATTCATGTTTTTAGGGCTTCGCAAGACAAGGGGAATCTCAAAAAAAGAATTTCGCCGGGTCTTTGGCCGGGATATTGAACTGGTATATGAAAAAGCGCTGGAAAAGCTTCTGTCAAACGGAATGCTGCTGGAAAAAAAGGACAGGCTGTATCTCTCAAAAGAAGGGGTACTTTTAAGCAATGCTGTCCTATCGGAGTTTCTCTTTGACTGATAAGTCAGGCGCGGGAGTTTGTGAACACAGGTTATAGAAATTTAATAAAGTTTTACAGTTTATCTCTGGAAAATTAATATAGAATGTGTCAGAATAAAGAAAGGAAATATATGTTGAAACGGCAGGTAATAACGGCCGTTTTGTATGACAGTGTGGGAGGGTATAATGAATATTTTATTTTTTCTCACTCCGAAGAGTGATGTGGCCTATATCTATGACACCTTCAGTTTAAGGCAGGTCTTGGAAAAGATGGAATATCACCGGTATTCATGTATTCCGATTATCGGGGAGAATGGAAAATATGTGGGGACGATTACAGAAGGAGACTTACTCTGGGGGCTGAAAAGCCGCGGCGACCTGAATTTAAAGGCTGCGGAGGAAATTCCGATCACTGCGTTCAAGCGGCGGGCAAATTATACGCCGGTGCGTGTGGACTCGGATATGGAAGATCTGCTGGACAAGGCTATGCGGCAGAATTTTGTACCGGTTATTGATGACCAGAAGAATTTTATAGGTATTGTGACGAGACGGGATATTATGCAGTATATCTGTTCTGAGCATCAGAATAAAAATAAGAAGGAGTGCAGAACCTATATTCAGCATGCGTCTGTGTGATGTAAATGTAAAAAGGCTTGCCGCGGGTAGCGGGGGCCTTTTTTGTAACTTTTTTTGTTTGGGGGAATTAAGGCGGACGGAAGGGTATGGGAGCGGGCCGGGGGAGGAGAATACCTGTGAACGAAGCGTTCCGCTGCCACGGAGCTAACCTGCTCCCATTTACTAAATTCATCGGCAAGGGCCTCTTCATTAAGTAACTGGGGCAGGTGGATCTCCGCGGCGCTCCACTAAGACATCGTTCACAGGTATTCTCCTCCCCCGGCCCGCTCCCATACCCTTCCTGGCGTTCGCTGAGCCACAGTTTTTTTTTTGCCGGATGTAACCGTTACACTTCGGCTTTGTATTTTTCCCTTCCGGTAGGGAAAAACAGGGATGTCGGAGGAGCCCCGCAGACTCCTCCGACATCCCGTCTACTCTGCCATTACAATAAATCTGTCTGAACATATGTTTGCAAATGTATAATGCATATGATATAATGGCAGGTAGCATAAAAACAAACATACATTCCCTGAAATTGGCAGCTTTCGGTCTCACGTGCAGTGGGTATGACGCTGTGTTGGGGGATGAGAATCTGATAGAAACTGTTGCGCTGATCACGAATAAGGAGATAAAAATGGCAGTAAGAAAACATGACAACCAATTTATCAAAATACGCGGAGCAAATGAGAATAATCTGAAGAATCTGGATGTGGATATTCCACGAAATGAGCTGGTGGTGCTTACCGGGCTGAGTGGTTCCGGGAAGAGTTCTCTTGCATTTGATACGATATATGCGGAAGGACAGAGGAGATATATGGAATCCCTGTCTTCCTATGCCAGACAGTTCCTGGGACAGATGGAAAAACCGGATGTGGAGAGTATTGAGGGACTTTCTCCGGCTATTTCTATTGACCAGAAATCCACCAACAGGAACCCCCGTTCCACGGTTGGCACCGTTACGGAGATATATGACTATTTCAGGCTGCTCTATGCCAGAATCGGTATCCCGCACTGTCCGAAATGCGGAAAAGAGATCAAAAAGCAGACGGTTGACCAGATGGTTGACCATATCATGGGTCTGCCGGAGCGGACCAAGCTTCAACTTCTGGCACCTGTGGTGAGAGGAAGGAAGGGGACTCACGCCAAGCTTCTGGAGCAGGCAAAGCGGAGCGGTTATGTGCGCGTGCAGATTGACGGCAATCTCTATGAACTCAGTGAGGAGATCAAGCTGGATAAGAATATTAAGCACAATATTGAGATCGTTGTGGACCGCCTTGTGGTGAAAGAAGGGATTGAAAAGCGGCTCACGGATTCTATTGAGAATGTGCTGAATCTGGCTGACGGCCTTCTCATTGTGGATACTATGGATGGAAACCAGATAAATTTCAGCCAGAGCTTTTCCTGCCCTGACTGCGGTATCAGTATTGATGAGATTGAGCCGAGAATTTTTTCCTTTAATAATCCCTTTGGTGCCTGCCCTGCCTGTTTCGGTCTGGGTTATAAGATGGAATTCGATGTGGATCTGATGATACCGGATCAGAGTCTGAGTATTGCCCAGGGCGCTATTGTGGTGCTGGGCTGGCAGTCCTGCACAGATAAAGGCAGCTTTACAAGGGCGATTCTGGATGCCCTTGCGGAGGAATATCACTTTGATCTGAATACGCCTTTTGAGGAATATCCGGATAAGATAAAGGACGTGATCATAAACGGGACCCACGGAAAAGAGATAAAGGTCCACTATAAAGGGCAGCGGGGAGAAGGTATTTATGATGTGGCCTTTGAGGGACTTGTGAAAAACGTGGAGCGCCGCTACAGGGAGACCGGTTCGGAGTCCAGCAAGCAGGAGTACGAATCCTTTATGCGTATTACCCCCTGCCCGACCTGTAAAGGCCAGCGTCTGAAAAAAGAAGCTCTGGCAGTGACAGTCGGGGATAAAAATATACATGAGGTTACATCCATGTCCATCCGCGCGCTGCAGGTATTTTTGAACGAACTGCAGCTCACCTCCACCCAGCAGATGATTGGTGAGCAGGTTTTAAAAGAGATTCGTGCCAGAGTGGGATTTTTGATGAATGTAGGGCTGGAATATCTGACTCTGTCCCGTGCAACAGGCACTTTGTCGGGTGGTGAAGCACAGAGGATACGTCTGGCAACTCAGATCGGTTCCGGCCTTGTGGGGGTTGCCTATATTCTGGATGAGCCAAGTATCGGTCTGCATCAGAGGGATAACGATAAACTCCTTGCCACTTTGAAGCACCTGAGGGATCTGGGAAACACTCTGATCGTGGTAGAGCATGATGAAGATACCATGCGGGAGGCAGACTGCATTGTGGATATCGGTCCCGGCGCAGGAGAGCACGGAGGCCAGCTCGTGGCGATCGGTACAGCGGAAGATCTGATGAAAAATAAAAACTCCATTACGGGCCAGTATTTAAGCGGGGCTATGAAGATTCCGGTACCTGAGGAGAGAAGAAAACCCAACGGCTTTCTGACCATACGGGGCGCTTCTGAAAACAACCTGAAAAATATAGACGTAAAAATTCCTTTAGGTGTCATGACCTGCGTGACCGGTGTTTCCGGTTCCGGCAAAAGTTCTCTGATCAACGAAATCCTATATAAGAGCCTGGCAAGGAAACTGAACCGGGCCAGAGTCATTCCGGGAAAACATAAATGCATTGAAGGGGTGGAGCAGCTTGACAAAGTTATTGATATTGACCAGTCACCCATTGGAAGAACGCCGCGTTCCAATCCCGCAACCTACACCGGTGTATTTGACCAGATCCGCGACCTTTTTGCAACTACTGCGGACGCAAAAGCCAGAGGTTATAAAAAGGGAAGATTCAGCTTTAATGTAAAAGGCGGCAGGTGTGAGGCCTGCAGCGGTGACGGTATTCTGAAAATTGAGATGCATTTCCTTCCCGATGTGTATGTTCCCTGTGAAGTCTGCCAGGGAAAACGTTACAACAGAGAGACTCTGGAAGTGAAATATAAAGGGAAGAGCATTTACGATGTGCTGAACATGACGGTGGAGGAGGCACTCACATTCTTTGAACACCTTCCGTCTATCAAGAGGAAAATCCAGACGCTTTACGATGTGGGGCTTTCCTATATCCGTCTGGGCCAGCCTTCCACGGAACTGTCCGGAGGTGAGGCGCAGAGGATCAAGCTGGCAACAGAACTGAGCAAGAGAAGTACAGGAAAGACCATCTATATTCTGGATGAGCCTACCACAGGTCTGCATTTTGCGGATGTGCACAAGCTTATTGAGATCCTCCGGCGTTTGGCAGAGGGCGGGAATACAGTGGTTGTCATCGAGCACAACCTGGATGTGATAAAAACTGCGGATTATATCATAGATATCGGCCCGGAAGGCGGCGATAAAGGGGGAACCGTGATAGCTTCCGGTACACCGGAGGAGGTGGCGGCGAATCCTGTCTCCTACACAGGTCGTTACGTGTCAAAATATTTGAATTGATTGCCCCTTTTCATTTCGGGACAAGTTGGGTATAATGAAGAATATCGGTGGGCCCGGGACAGACATCCCGGGCAGAACACTGATATCCAAATATAGAAAGGGGTATTCTATGGCAGCGACAGATATTGGAATCGACCTGGGAACGGCCAGTATACTGGTTTACGCAAAAGGAAAAGGCATTGTACTGAAAGAACCATCCGTAGTTGCATACGATAAAGATAATAATAAAATAAGAGCAGTAGGAGAAGAGGCAAGGCAGATGATCGGCAGAACACCCGGCAACATTGTGGCGGTGCGCCCCCTGCGCCAGGGTGTTATCTCTGACTATGAGGTGACAGAGAAAATGCTCAAATACTTTATCTCCAAAGCCATGGGCAAGAAAGCTTTCCGAAAACCCCGCATCAGCATCTGCGTACCCAGCGGTGTGACAGAGGTGGAGAAGAAAGCTGTGGAGGAAGCCACGTACCAGGCAGGCGCCAGAGAAGTGAACATCATCGAGGAGCCGATTGCTGCGGCCATCGGGGCAGGTATTGATATCACAAGGCCCTTTGGCAACATGATCGTGGATATCGGCGGCGGTACCACAGATGTGGCGGTGATCTCCCTTGGCGGGACAGTAGTATCCACTTCCATTAAAGTGGCAGGCGATAATTTCGATGAGGCTATCATGCGTTATGTAAGGAAGAAGCACAATCTGATGATCGGCGAGCGCTCCGCAGAGGATGCGAAGATCCAGATAGGAACCGTTTATCCCCATCCGCAGCCGAAGACTATGGATGTGAAGGGACGTGATACGATCACGGGGCTTCCCAAAAGCATAACCCTCACCTCCGAGGAGATCAGAGAGGCTTTAAAGGACGCAACGGTACAAATTATGGAGACCATACATGGAATTCTGGAAAAAACTCCTCCGGAACTGGCAGCAGATGTGGCTGACAGGGGTATTGTCCTCACCGGCGGCGGTGCACTTTTGGGTGGGCTGGAGACACTGATCGAGGAAGAGACAGGCATCAACACCGTGGTGGCAGAAGAGCCTGCTATGGCTGTAGCCATCGGCACAGGCCAGTACATGGAGCTTATGAGCAAGATAAACGGGAAATAAAACAAATGAGGTAAGTTATGGAAGAAACCATAGAAGGATATGTGGACCATATTATCTTCCGGAATGAGGATAACGGGTACACAGTTATGGTTGTGATTGCTGAGGAGGAAGAGCTGACCTGTGTGGGCAGTTTTCAGTATCTAAGTGAAGGAGAAACCATCAAAGCCTATGGACATTACACAGAACACCCGTCCTACGGCAGGCAGTTCTCCGTCACCTCCTATGAGACCGTTGTGCCCCAGGATTCCATGGCCATGGAACGATACCTGGGTTCCGGCGCCATCAAAGGGATCGGAGCGGCTCTTGCCGCCAGGATCGTCAGGCGTTTCAAGGACGACACTCTGCGTATCGTGGAGGAGGAGCCGGAGCGGCTGGCAGAGATCAAGGGCATCAGTGAGAAGAAGGCCCGGGAGATCGCTGCTCAGGTGTCTGAGAAGGCTGATATGCGGAAAGCCATGATGTTTCTTCAGCAATACGGCATTTCCCTTTCACTGGGAGCTAAGATATTCAATCAGTATGGACACGAAATGTACGGCATACTAAGGGAGAATCCCTATAAGATGGCTGAGGATATTGACGGAGTGGGATTTAAGATGGCAGATGAGATCGCTGCCAGGATCGGCATCCATACAGACTCCGATTACCGTATCCGAAGCGGTCTTCTATACATATTACTGCAGGCAACTGCAGAGGGGCATGTGTTCCTTCCACAGCGCATTCTGCTGGAACGGGCATCTGCCCTTTTGGGCGTTGCAGCCGCTTATATGGAAAAACATATTATGGATCTGGCTATAGACAGAAAGATTGTAGTAAAAGAGGTTGCGCTCAGGGAAGGGGCACAGACGGAACCGGTCATCTATGCCAGCCAGTATTACCAGCTGGAGCTACATGTGGCACAGATGTTAAAAGAACTGGCCTTAGAGGATACCGTGGATGAGGAGAGGATGGAAGCACAGCTTGTTCGCCTTGAGAAAAGCGGAAATGTAGAGCTGGATGAGAAGCAGCGCCAGGCAGTCATAGAGGCTGTGAAAAACGGCCTGCTGGTTATCACCGGTGGCCCCGGTACAGGAAAGACCACCACCATCAATGCGATCATCCGTTACTATGAGCTGGAAGGCGTGGACATCTGTCTTGCCGCTCCCACGGGAAGAGCCGCAAAGCGTATGACAGAGACCACAGGCTATGAGGCCAGAACTATCCACCGGCTTTTAGAACTCAGCGGAATGCCGGATGACTCCTCTGCCAGCATCCACTTTGAGCGCAATGCCCAGAATCCGTTGGAGGCGGATGTTGTTATTATTGACGAGATGTCCATGGTGGACATTTTTCTTATGCACGCACTGCTCTCGGCCATTACGCCGGGCACCCGGCTGATTCTGGTCGGGGATGTGAACCAGCTTCCAAGTGTAGGGCCCGGAAGTGTACTCAAAGATATCATCCGTTCTGAAAAATTCCCGGTTGTGGAACTGGTCAAGATTTTCCGGCAGGCTTCCCAGAGTGATATCGTGGTGAATGCCCATAAGATCAACCGGGGTGTCCCTGTTGTTCTGGATAATAAAAGCATGGACTTTTTCTTCCTGAAGCGGTATGACGCCAATGTGATCATCAGTGTTGTCATCACCCTGATACAGAAGAAACTGCCAAAGTTTGTAGATGCAACGCCTTATGATATCCAGGTTTTGACTCCTATGCGGAAAGGGCTTCTGGGTGTAGAGCGTCTGAACAGCATTCTACAGCAGTATCTGAATCCCCCTTCTCCTGACAAGAAGGAGAGGGAGCACGGCAGCGGCTTGTTCCGCGAGGGTGATAAGGTCATGCAGATCAAGAACAACTACCAGACCGAATGGGAGGTCCGCGGCAAATACGGCATTCCGGTGGAAAAAGGCGTGGGTGTTTTTAACGGGGATACAGGAATCCTGCGAGAGATCAACACCTTTGCGGAGACCCTCACCGTGGAATTTGATGAGGGACGCTTTGTGGAGTATGCGTTCAAGCAGTTGGATGAGCTGGAGCTTGCCTATGCCATTACCATCCACAAATCACAGGGAAGTGAATACCCTGCGGTGGTGATTCCTCTTTTGGGAGGCCCCAGGATGCTGATGAACAGAAATCTTCTCTATACAGCCGTGACAAGGGCGAGAAAGTGTGTGACATTGGTAGGAGATGAAAATACTTTTTGGGAAATGGAAAAAAACCAGATGGAACAAAGCCGTTATACCACTCTGGATCTGCGGATAAAGGAAAGCTGTTAGCATCCTTTGCCCTTGATATGGTCTATCCCAGGCGCTGCCCTGTCTGCCATGACATTGCAGTTCCAAGGGGAAGGACCATATGCCGGGAATGCGTGGATAAACTGGTGCCCATCCATGGGCCGCGCTGTTTTAAGTGTTCCAAGCCCCTGGCGGACAGTGAGTCAGAGTTCTGTTATGACTGCGCATCGAAAAAACATTCTTATGACCGGGGAATCAGTATCTTTTCCTACGGTTCAGTCCTTTCAAAATCCCTGTATCAGTTAAAATACCATCAAAGGCAGGAGTACGGCCGTTTTTACGGCAGATATGCCGCGGCAATTGCAGGGGAACAGATCCGCCTCTGGGGAGTGGAAGTGCTGATCCCTGTTCCGCTTCATCCGAAAAGAATGGAGAAAAGAGGGTACAACCAGGCAGAGATCATAGCCGCGGAGATAGGAAAAGCACTGCAGATTCCGGTAGATACAAAAACTGTGATCAGAAAAATCAATACAAAACCCCAGAAAGAGCTGAACGACAAGGAGCGGAGAAATAATCTTCGCAGCGCCTTTGCCGTGACAAAACCCAGACTTCCCTGGAAAAAAATATTGATCGTAGATGATATCTACACCACAGGGAGTACTGTGGACGGTGTAAGCCTTGCCCTGAAAGCAGCCGGTGCGGAACAGGTATATTTTTTAACCGCAGCCATAGGGACAGGTTTCTGCTGATAAGGCTTGATTCGCCTACTTTATTTATGCTATAATGCAAGTTGTATACATAGAATGGCATGTCCGGTACATCCCGGTATTGCGCTGTTTCATGTGTCATAAGACGGTACGTCCATACAGTCCGTGGTTTTGTGAAAGAATCAAAACAGACTGTGCGGTGTCCATAGAGTGCCGTATTTGTGGGATGCCATTTAGGAAATGCAGTAAGTGGCACATTTGTTGTGCCATAAATTGCAGACAGCCTTTTGGGGCATAATTATAGTAAACTGTGAGTACATATAAAAGCATTGTTTTCACAGGAAGTAGAGGAAGCTTATGTTAAATGAACAGAAAATCAAGAAAATGAGGAAATTAGCTGCTTACGAATCCGGTAAGGGCAGAGAAGATCTGTCAATCAGCAATTACTACAGAAGCGATTATATAGGCCTTGCAATGATCAAGAACTTTTTTATCACGACCATCGCCTATGTGCTGCTGCTGGCTGTCTACTTTGGGTATAAGAGCGAATATATGATGGATAATCTGCATAAGATCGACCTGTTTTCTCTGGGAATCAAAATTATCATTATCTATATCGCACTGCTTGTGGCCTACACCATTCTGACTTATATCTACTGCTCCGTCAAATACAGAAGCGCTCAGAAAGGCGTGGAGGAGTATTACAGAGAGCTGGGACAGCTGAAAAAAATATATGACAGAGAAGAAAAGAGAGCCGGGAGACTGACCGGAAGGAGGAAAGGCGCATGACAGCGTTACTGATATTGAAACAGAAAATCAAGGAATTTTACGGGGAGCATGACACCTGGATTCTTCCGATCCTGAAGTTTATATTGGCATTCGGTCTTTTCAAGGGGATCAACACCACACTGGGATTCATGGGCAAACTGGATAATATTTTTGTTGTCCTGATTCTGGCCCTTTTATGTTCCGTTATGCCCGTCAATACCATGACGATCCTGGGCTGTGTCCTGATCATCGGCCACTGCTATGCAGTGGGAATCGAGGTCGCAGGTTTTGCTCTGCTTCTTATGATCCTGCTGATGATATTATTCCTGCGGTTTACATCTAAAGATAACGTGGCTCTTGTGCTGACTCCGGTGTCCTTTGCCTTTCATATTCCGGCAGGCAGCCGTACCCATCGGCTGCGGTCTTCTCCGCGGACCTGCAAGTGCGGTGCCCGCAGGCTGCGGCGTTATTCTGTATTACTTTATGCGTCTTGTAAAAGACAAGGCAGGGGTACTGCAAGGAAAAGAGACAGAGGCTGTCCAGAAGCTTCAGATCTTACTGGACGGACTGGTGAAGAATCAGGAAATGTGGCTGGCGATCATAGCGTTTGCAACAGCCACCCTGCTGGTGTACCTGATCCGCCGTTCCTCCTTTGACTATTCCTGGAGGATCGCAGTGGTTACCGGTGCGGTAGTGTACATTGTTCTGATGTTGTTCGGAAGCATGTTCATGAGCATCAGCATGGAGATGGGCAGCGTTATCATTGCCGGTGTGGTTTCCGCATTGATCGGCCTTGTCATTGAATTTTTTGTACTGGGAGTGGATTACTCAAGAAGTGAAGTGACCCAGTTTGAGGATGACGAATATGTCTATTATGTAAAAGCAGTACCGAAATCTCTTGTGTCACAGACAAAGAAGAGTGTGAAGAAATTTTCATCTAATAAGAAGTCAGATGACAGTGATCTGGACGATTTAGATGAAGAAACACCGGAACAGGATGCAGCGCCTGTAGAGCATGTTTCAGAGGAGGATTTTGACTTTGAGAAACAGCTGGAAGAATCGCTGAAAGACTTATAAAGATAATCCCATAAGGGAATTATACATAATTAAGGGGGTGGAGATATGGGGAATATGGTAGCCAGCATAAAAGAATATCTGACCGGTTTAACTCTTCCGCATATGTCATGGATTGACATTATTGAAATTCTTCTGATAGCAGTATTGGTTTATCAGTTTATGTTGTGGGTGAGAAATACACGGGCTTATTCCCTGTTGAAAGGAATTTTAATTGTCCTGGCATTTATCTTCATCGCTTATCTCTTGAAGATGAATACGATTTTGTGGTTGGTGTATAATGCCGGCGGATATGCGATCACGGCAGTGCTGGTTATTTTTCAGCCGGAGCTTAGAAAAGCTTTGGAAGAACTGGGACATAAGAAAATAGTAAGTACAATTCTTCCCTTTGACAGTGGTAAAAAAGATGAGAGCGGCAGATTCAGTGACCGTACATTAAATGAAATTGTCCGTGCCAGCTATGAAATGGGAGAAGTTAAGACAGGGGCATTGATTGTCATCGAGGAAGAGACGATACTAAACGAATATGCAAGAACAGGTATCTATCTTGACTCATTAGTGACAAGTCAGCTGCTGATTAATATTTTTGAGCATAACACACCCCTTCATGATGGGGCTGTGATCATCCGAGGGGACCGTGTTGTTGCAGCAACCTGCTATCTGCCGCTGTCGGATAATATGGAGCTGAATAAAAATCTTGGAACAAGACACCGGGCAGGAGTAGGAATCAGTGAAGTAAGTGATTCTCTGACAATTATTGTTTCCGAGGAGACCGGCAGGGTTTCTGTAGCCCAGAATGGTGCCCTGAGGGTTGGAGTAACCAGGGATGAACTGAAAGAAATATTGATAAAGGAGCAGAACGCCAACGCAGAAAAACAAAAGCGTAAGATATGGAAGGGATGGGTGAAGAATGAAGAAAAGTCTGATGAATAAATTTACCTTAAAAATCCTTTCCCTGCTGATTGCCATGTTGATATGGCTGCTGGTGGTTAATGTTCAGGATCCTATAACAACAGAAATTTTTACAGATATTCCGGTGACTTTTGTTAATGAGTCATACATTGAGAAAAGCGGTAAACTAGCCCTTATGGTGGAGGGAAAGGATACGGTAAATGTCCGTGTAAGGGGCGAAAACAGTATTATCAGGAATATGAGCAAAGATAACATCACTGCAGTTGCAGATCTGACTCAGATTATTGATATGACGACACAGCCGATCATGGTGCCTGTTACCGTAACATGTCCAGGCATAAAAGATAAAAACGTAGAGGTAACACCAAGAAATATTCCTATAACTATAGAAGAGAGAGAGAGCATAGACTGTATCATCAATACAGAGCTTGTAGGAGAATCAAAACCGGATAAGAATTATGAAGTGGGTAAGACTACGGCTGAGCCGGAGAAAATTACTATCACAGGTCCGAAATCCGTTGTTAAGAATATTGACAATGTTACTGCAAAAGTTAATGTAGATGGAATGACCGAGAGCGGTGAAAGGAATGCGGAGCTGGTGATTTATGATAAGAATCACGATGAGCTTACGGATAAGCAGATGGCTTCCCTGAAATTTGATATACCAAGTACAACGGTAAAGGTTAATGTTGAATTGTGGAGAACGCTCCAGGGAGTCACAATTGATGCGTTAAATTCTTATGTAGGAGAGCCGCTGAATGGATATCAGGTTGGAAAAATTACGTCTACTCCTGAGAAAATCAATATTATCGGTTCAGATGAAGCACTCCAGAAGTTTACGGTAAATGGCAACAAACTGACCATTCCCGCATCGGAGGACAGAGATATTACAGGTAAATCAGCCGACTGTGAATTTTCCGTTGATTTAGCCGAGCTTCTTCCAAAAGATATTAAACTGGCATCCGGTGTAAATGATACGGCACTCATAAAGGTAAGTATCCTTCCTCTTAACAGCAAGGAATACAACATCTCCACAACAGATATTAAGATTGAAAATAATCCTGGAAATATGAATGTTGTTCTCGACAAAGTGGAGGTTCTGGTCCGTGTTGAAGGACTTACGGAAGAACTGGATAAACTGGAGAAAAGCCAAATACACCTGAGCATCGATCTCAAAGGTTATACAGAAGCAGGCGAATACGAAGTACCGGTTAAGATTGAAGTGCCTGACGGTTATCAGGTGGTCGATGAAGTCAAAGTCAAAGCAACCTTGACAAATACCAATACAGATGCTGTAGCACAAAAGCCGGCATCGTAAAACAGAAATAGGGGAGTGATGAATAATGGTAAGCCAGAAAGTCAAAGTCAATAATTTAATAGGGCTGCACCTGAGACCAGCAGGCCGCCTCTGCAGTGAGGCTATGCAGTTCAAATCACTGATCACCTTCAGTTACAGCAATGTTACAGCAAATGCGAAAAGTGTCCTCAGCGTTCTTGGCGCCTGTGTGAAAGGCGGAGATGAGATTGAATTGGTATGCGAAGGGGAAGACGAAGAAGAGGCATTAAAACATCTGGTATATATTCTGGAGGAAGGTTTGCAGGAATAAGCATTTATCCCGGGGATGGGACAGTCAAGGCTGTCTCATCCCTCGATTTTTGCCTGACCGAATCGTTACATATATTTTACTTTAAGGAGAAAGCAATCATGCATAATAACATCAAAGAAGGTCTGAAAGACGGTATTCCCATAGCACTGGGTTATTTTTCTGTCAGCTTTACATTTGGAATGCTGGCAGTGAACAGCGGTATGGCACCTCTTCACGCGGTGCTGATTTCCCTCTTTAATCTCACATCAGCAGGACAGTTTGCAGGTCTGAATGTCATTTTATCGGGTGCCTCCCTGTTGGAAATGGCATTGACACAGCTTGTTATCAACATGAGATATGCGCTCATGTCGCTTTCCCTGTCCCAGAAGTTCGACAGCTGCGTAAAGACGCGCCACAGGCTTTTGATCGCGTATGGAAATACAGATGAGATATTCGCGGTGGCAAGTTCAAAAAGGGGAAGTGTGGGTCAGTATTACATGTACGGCCTGATTCTCCTGCCGGTTCTCGGCTGGGTAGGGGGAACGCTGACCGGAGCCATAGCGAGCACGGTTATGCCCGCCTTTGTACGCAGCGCTTTGGGTGTGGCGCTGTATGGAATGTTTATAGCAATTGTAGTCCCACCGGCAAAAAAAGAATCCACAGTGCGGACCGTGGTATTTATTGCGCTGGCCCTGAGCAGTATGTTTTATTATCTCCCGGTGCTCAAACAGGTTTCCGGCGGATTTATGATCATTATCTGTACACTGCTGGCAGCGGGGATCGGAGCTGTTCTATTTCCTATTAAGGAGGGTGAGGAAGCATGATTTATGCGTATATTTTTGTTATGGCAGGCGTGACTTATTTGATCCGTATGCTGCCTTTGACACTGATTCAGAAGAAAATTTCAAATGTATACATACGCTCATTTCTATATTACGTGCCATATGCCTGTCTGACAGCCATGACATTTCCGGCTATCTTATACGCGACGGCATCGCCGATATCCGCTTTTGCGGGCCTGGCAGCAGCCATATTTTTTGCCATGAAGGAGAAAAGTCTGGTGATGGTGGCATGTTTTTCCTGTATCGGTGTTTTTATCACAGAACGTATTTTAGAGTTAATATGAGCAGAGTTCATGAGACTGTAAAAGAAATTTAATATTACATTTCTCCGGTTTGGTTGTAATAACCTGTAAAAAATGGTAAAATGGTGATATCTCTAGAGGGAGAGTATACCTGTTTGATACATATTGTATCCGGGAGATAAATAAGAGCGTAAAGCTGGAAAGTAGAGGGAATAGTATGAAGAAGCGCAGGATGAAGCTGTTGGCACTGATGCTTACAGCAGCGGTTACATTCACTTCTGTTCTTCCTGTAGGAGCAACTGCTACCAACGGAAGCGAAGCACCGCAGCAGGTTACGGAGCTTACAGATCCGCTGGATGAAGGGGGCGGAGTAACAGACAATGGCCAGGGAAATACAGATGTTTCCGGCGATGTCCAGAATGGCATTGACCAGACCGGAGATGAGCAGCCTGGTGACCTGCCGGCTGAACCGAATCACGATGCAGAAACAGCCCAGGATGACCATTGGACTCTGGAACAAGCTGAGAATAAGATGATATTCCGGTATTATGAGTCAGTAGATGGGTTTGCAGGATATCAGAAGAAATGGGAATTGGATAAGCAGAGCGGTATCTGGACGTATTTTGAAGTTCAGGAAGACGGGACGGAAGCGGCTGCTACTCCTAAACCATATGACGAATTTGATGTAAATGGAACACACGTTGGCCTTTATGAGACCGTAGGATACTTAGACGAGGATCTGGGTGCAGTAACATTGGTTTACGCTTTTGCATCAACAGAGGAGGGTCTAAAAGGCTATGGCGGATATTGGTATCAGAATGAGAACGGTTGTTTCACATATTATACAACAGAAGCAGATGCAGAGGGAGATCCGGATGCTAAAATGGCGGAAGGACTTCAGGTACCTGGAAGTTTCCTGGAAGGCCTGAACACGATCAAAGATGAAGATGGTGAATATACCTTTTGGCTGGATGCAGAAGGCAGACCGCTGACAAATGCATGGAAGATAGTTGTGGGAGATGACGGAAACAAAACATTCTGTTATTTCGGTGAAGACGGAAAGATGCTGACAGAGGGCATGCCCACAGGACTTCAGACTATTGAAGGTTCTAACTATTGGATCGGAGAAGACGGTAAGCCTGAGACTGCTGTATGGAAAAAGCTGGATGGCAAGTATTATTATTTTGATGTGAATGGTGTGCAGACACAGGATAAAACAGGCCTTCAGAAAATAGACGGCAGTAATTACTGGGTGAATAAGGATGGAAGTTATGCCAAATCCAAATGGATAATCAGCGGCGGTAAATATTACTATTTTGGAGCAAATGGAAAACAGACATCTAAAACCGGATTACAGACAATCAATGGCAAGAAATACTACGTGAACAAAAACGGCACAGTTAAGAAAAATACTTCTGTAATTGTAAAAGGTGTGCGGTATTTCTTTGGCAAAGACGGTAAATGTACCAAATCCTACAAAGTACATACTGTGGGTTGGAAATCAAATGGAAAAGGCTGGTGGTATCAGAAAGAAGATGGTACCTGGCCAACAAACTGCTGGTATCAAATAGATGGTAAAAAATATTATTTTGACGGCAGCGGATATATGCAGACCGGATGGTTGAAATTAGGAAATAAGTGGTATTATCTATCAGGAAATGGTGCAATGGTAACCGGATGGATTAACCTGGGGGGAACCTGGTATTATCTTACACCAGATTCTGGTGTTATGAAGACAGGTTGGTATAAGGTAGGCAATAACACATATTTCAGTAATGGCAGCGGAGCCATGATGACAGGCTGGCTGAATCAGGGAGGAACCTGGTACTATTTAAATGGCAGCGGGGCTATGCAGACTGGCTGGGCTGTGGTAGGCGGTGCATGGTACTATTTCACACCTGGAAACGGTGCGATGAAGACCGGCTGGTACAAGATTGGAAATACCTGGTATTTCAGTAATGCAAGCGGAGCTATGCAGACTGGTTGGTTGAACTTAGGTGGAACCTGGTATTATCTCACCGGAAGCGGAGCGATGGCTCAGGGCTGGGCTAATGTAGGAGGAACCTGGTATTACCTTACTCCGGGTAGCGGAGCAATGGCAAAGGGCTGGCTGAACCTGGGAGGAACCTGGTATTATCTGAACGGAAGCGGAGCTATGGTAACAGGCTGGCTGAATCAGGGAGGAACCTGGTATTATCTGAATGGAAGCGGAGCTATGATTCAGGGCTGGGCAGTGATAGGCGGTTCCTGGTATTATTTCACACCGGGTCACGGTGATATGCGGACCGGTTGGTATCAGGATAATGGCAAATGGTATTATTCTTACGGCAATGGCATTATGGCTATGAATACCTGGATTGACACATATTATTATGTGGGCGGAAGCGGAGCCATGCTGACAAACACTACGATTGGCGGGTATTATGTAGGTAAAGATGGACGATGGGTGCCGGGTTATGGTACGGTAAATGTCAATACTGCTGGCCAGTGGGAGCAGAAGGGCGGAGCTTATTATTTCCGAAAAAGTAATGGAGCATATGCGAAAGGTGAATACATTGCCTGGGATGGTAACTGGTATTATCTGAACGGCAGTGGTATCATGGTTACAGGATGGCAGTATATAAAGGGATATAAATTATATTTTGGTACAGGCGGACAGCTTCATCAGGATGTCAGTAATATGGTAGGCGGCCCTTACCAGATCAGAGTAAACCGTACGAGCTGCCAGATTACTGTTTTTGCAAAAGATGGAGGCAATGGGTGGATTATTCCGGTCAAATCAATAACCTGTTCTGTGGGTAATCCGATTACTCTTACACCGGCAGGAACATTTTACATCGGAGATCAGGACAGATGGCATATACTTATGGGACCGTCATGGGGACAGTGGACCTCACATGTAGTAAACGGTATCTTTATCCATTCTGTTGCAGGTACTTCCACCAGCCAGTATAATCTCTCTTCATGGGATTATAATTTGCTGGGACAGCCGGCATCTCATGGCTGTATTCGTGTTTGCGTAAGGGATGCAAAATGGATTTATGATAACTGCGGCAGAGGAACTGCGGTAATTATCGGAGATGGATATTACGAGCCATTTGATAAACCGGCAACACAAAAACTTCCTGCGGGAGTAAATTTGAAAGATCCAACAGATATTTGGTAAAAAATTAAAAGTGCCGTCAGGTGATACACATAGAGTGTATTAACCTGACGGCACTTTTTTATAATGGAAGATTATAATTCGGGATATTTGGGAATTTGATTCTCATAAAGGATCTCTTCACCATCTTTTGTGGTGATAGAAATGTGTTTGTATATATACCTTGTCATTCGATCTATTTCTTTTCTGGTTCCGTCGGATATATAGTAACGGACTGCATAAGGATTTACACCATGTGGGATTATCCGTTCACCTGGTTTGTAAAAAAGCCAGGCGTCTTTTACGCCCTTCATATTTGATAGCTGGGATGCAGCCTCCTGATTGTCAACCATCAGACCATTTTTTCCGTGAAAATATAGAACAGCACTGTTTTTTTCAAAAAAAGGTGTATGTTTTTTTAATGTGTTCCTCAGTGAAGTATCGTCATATAAATAATCCAACAGCAAATTTTCCACCTTGAGTCCACAGCAGTAATCTACAAGCTCATGCTCATAGCCGAAAAATCTTCCAGCAACTTCGCAAACGGATACGGGTTCACCGGGTGACCAAAAAAACTGCATAGATAGTACACCGCTGGTTTGCCCGGTATAATTTGCAACTTTTTGCAAAATATCTTTTGCTTCGTCATATACATTATGAATCAGACGGGATGGATAAACATTACGGGTGCTGATTGGTATGTCATTTGTACAAACCGGTGTTTTTTCCCGATCTGCAATACTGATCACATGTATCTCTCCGTCCAGAACCCAGCTCATCATGTTGAATTCATAACCCTCATTATATTCTTCTACCAAGATCTCTTTAATCTCTGAAGTTGCACAGATGAAATCATAATACTTCCTGATTTCTTCCACAGAATAAAGGACCAGGATACCCCGGGATCCATATTTATCTATGGGCTTTACTACTACAGGAAATTCCATATCATCTAGTAAAGAATCTGAAAAATCACTGGATAGCCGGACATATTTAGCAGTTGGGATTGAAAGCTGGCGGAACATCTGTTTCATGATATCTTTGTTTCGATAATAATCCAGTTTTTCTGGAGAAAAATAGCATTTCAGTCCGGCCTTGTTTGCAATTTTCACCATGCATTCAAATAAATAGTCTGAGAAGGATGTGATAATTCCGTCAACTCGCTCCAGCTGACAGATAGAAACAATCCGGTCCGTATCGCCCACATCGATGTCATAGGCTTTATCAGCATATTTTTTGCCCTCACTGTCTGGATAACCATCGCATACTATTGTATAAATTCCACGGGATTTTGCCAATTGAATGAGTTGGACAAATTCTCTTAATGAACCCAAAATTAACAGTCTCTGCTTCATCATATGTCCTTCTGACCTTTCATCAATCGTTTTAAAACAATTAGGATCCGCTCCATTTCTTCCGTACCATAACGCTGGTCACAGGGAAGAGGAAGTATATTTGCTGCATAGTCGTAGTCCAAACTTTTTTCTGGCATTTCCTGTATGACATTCGACCAGTAAGTCGGAACAAAAATTTTTTCTTCAGCCAGTCTTTTTCGCATACGGATACCGTCCCGACAGTAAAGAGGGTAAACAAAGGGGCCTGTTTGCGGAATAAGAGTCAGTTGGTTTTCAGAATCCAGAACCTCACTGAGAGTCGCATAATTTGCATTACGAATATTACATACCCGCTGGTAGTCAATACCTTTTAATAGATTTTGTGTTAATCGTGACATCCTTTTGACGGGCTCACTGCATAAATTATGTGCAGTATTCAGCATTGATGAATAATACTCAGAGGCTGAGTGTTCATACCGGCCGAGAATATGCTGCATACGTTCGGCAGAGCTGTCTTCAGGAAGTATATCTATAGTAGAATGTTTCTGTTGCCCAAGGGACAAATAGGCACCGTCCGGCAATCCGAAAAATTTTCTGCAGGAATATAAGACAGGAATCGTACCCAGTGGTTCTTGAAAAAAAGCATGGGTATTATCTAATAATATATTGCCATAAATATTCTGAAGTTCCAACAAGCGTTCTTGAGAAAATTGTCCATAATAGTTTACAAGATACAAATATTCACCGGTGTCCATTTTTTTTAGAGGCAGTGCAGGTGAAAAATCCTTTTGAATATGATACCAAGCCAATTCTATTTTAGAATTTTTACATACAGAGGTTACGGAATCGCAGAGAAGAAGAGGTAGCCACAGTTTCCTAATGTGTAACTGCTCCAGAGCGAAAACAAGTGCATTTCGGCCGAGATTAAGTTTGATAAGGTCAGGATAATATTCTTCTCCAGACATTTCTTCTAATTCCAGATAACCGCCAATTTCTTTCATGATCTATTTTCCTCGAATCTAACAATATTACAAATCTTTTTTGCGTATTACATAATTAGGCATTTTCTTAGCTTCATTTAATATGTTCATTAAATATTGACCGATAATACCTATGGCTAATAGTATAATGCCGTTATAGGCTAGTATGAGCAGGACAAGAGTTGTCCAGCCCTCTACAGATACACCATAGATAAAATAGCGTACCAGATAAAACAAACCCAGCAATATACTTATGATAAAACTGAAAATCCCCAAATCTCTCACTAAAATTAAAGGAAATGCAGAATTTGATGTAATATCATATATCAAGTCCCTTGCCAGATGACGGAACGTATAATTACTGCGTCCCACTTTACGTGAATCGTGCTGAACAGGGATATTGATAATACGGTTGCTGCTTTGTACCAAAAGATTACCAATCTGCGGCAGATGGGTATTCGTGTTCAGGATGGCTTCTACAATAAATCTCCGCATAAGCCGGAAACTTGTGATTTCAAGGTTGGGATCTTTATTGAGCATCTTGGATGTTGCATAGATTGAAATTTTAGTACCCAACTTCCGGATGAAATTGTGCTTTCTGTTTTCGTATTTAGCGATTATTACATCCACATCGTCACGTTCGTTTATAGCAGCAGCCATTTTGGGGATTTCTTCCGGGCGATGCTGAAGATCATCATCCATAGTGATGATAAAATCGCCCTTTGCAAAAGAAAATCCGCAGAGAAGAGCGGGATGCTGACCAAAATTTTTTGCCATTTGAATAATTTTAACCCGGGAATCCGCTTTATGAAGTTTTTCCATTACTTCATACGAGTTGTCCCGGGAACTGTCATCTACTAGTATCAATTCAAAGTTTTCTTTCATTGTATGGTCAAACACATCACGGATTCGAGTATATAATTCTTCTAATGTCTTTTCTGAATTATATACAGGAACAACGATTGAATATAAACTCATAATTATTTACCTCCAGGACTGCTTTTCTTCTATTTTATAAAATGACAGCAGCCACCTGGCCTATTATAACATTTTACGACAGGGGTTTCAATAGACTTGTTCCGGAAGAAGAAGGGTGTTATAATAAAAAAAGCTGTGCAATATTAGAGATGTGTACAGAAAGTATGTTAAGAAAGAAGGGGTGTAAATGGCTGTTTCTAAAAACAGCAGGATAAAAGATTATATTTTTCTGCATATCAGTATTATGATATTCTCCTTTACTCCTGTGTTTACAAAAATGGCATCTATAGAGTTTAATAAAAATGGCATCTGGGGAATAAAATTGTATTTTTTCTTTTTCCTTATGCTTTTGGATTGTTTCATTTATGCGTTGGCATGGCAGAAAAATATTCAAAAATTTGAATTAAGTGTTGCATATGCGAACAAAAGTGTCTATCTGATTTGGTCACAAATATGGGCAGTTTTAATTTTTGGTGAAGTACTGTCAATTAAAAATGTGATTGGACTGTTAGTAGTATTAATTGGAGTATTGGTGGTGCAAAAATATGAATAAATATATGTTGATACTTTTTGGCGGTACTTTTTTTACTGCATTTTCACAACTTTTATTAAAACAGAGTGCAAATAGAAAATATAGCCATCCAATCTATGAATACCTGAATTGGAGAGTCATTACTGCATATGGAATCTTTGGGGGTGTCCTTCTTCTGAATACATATGCGTTTACTGGAGTTGATATGAAATATGGCTCTGTGATTGATACATTCAGTTATGTATTTGTTATGCTTCTATCCTATTTTATATTGAAAGAAAAGTTCAGCAAAGGGAAATTGATTGGAAATCTGATCATTATAACAGGTATTTTTATCTATACTTTAGGATAAAAGATGCGGCCGGTTTCATGTAGAGACCGGGCCGCATCTTTTTTCAAGACAGGATTTTAATTTATCGTGATTGATGAAAATATTTGAAAATAGTATCCACAATATATTCTTTATCTTCTAATGTAAGATGGTAGTACATGGGGAGTCTGACCAGTCGCTCACTTTCTTTAGTAGTGTATTTGTCCTCTCCGGCGAAGCGGCCATATTTGATACCTGCCGGAGCAGTGTGAAGAGGAACATAATGGAAAACACTTAGAATCCCGTTTTCTTTCAGATAGGTGATGAATTTAGTCCTTTCTTCCAGATCGGAAAGCTTTATGTAATACATATGGGCATTATGTTCACATTCAGCAGGTACATAAGGCAGTTCCAGATAACCCATATCAGCCAAAGGTCTCAATGCATTGTCGTAAAATTCATAGCTATCCATGCGGTCTTTTTGAATTTCATCTGCTATCTCCAACTGAGCCCACAGATAAGCCGCATTCATATCACTGGGAAGATAGGATGACCCATAATCCTGCCAGGTATACTTATCTATCTGACCGCGGAAGAATTTGCTGCGGTCAGTACCTTTTTCTCTTAAGATTTCCGCTTTTTCCTGATAGGCAGTATCCTGGAATAAGAGTGCGCCGCCCTCGCCCATGCTTAGATTTTTTGTCTCGTGAAAACTGAGACATCCAAAATCCCCAATGGTACCAAGACTTTTTCCTTTATAATAGGAAGAAAAACCTTGAGCAGCGTCTTCAACAACCTTCAGTTTGTGCCTTTGAGCAATGTCCATAATGGTATCCATCTCGCAGGAGACACCTGCATAATGGACAGGAACGATGACTTTCGTTCTGGAGGTGACAGCGTCCTCTATCAATGTTTCATCAATATTCATGGTATCCGGACGGATATCTACAAATACAAGGGATGCGCCTCTTTGTACAAAGGCATCAGCAGTGGATACGAAGGTGTAAGAAGGAAGAATGACCTCATCTCCCGCGGTGACTTCTGATAATACGGCAGCCATTTCTAAGGCATGTGTGCATGAAGTTGTGAGAAAGACCTGATTTACGCTGAACTTGTCTTTCATCCAGTTGCTGCAACGCTTTGTAAAGTCACCGTCACCGCATATTTTACGGTTCATGACAGCTTCTTTTATATAATCCATTTCTTTTCCAACATAAGGCGGAACATTAAAATCAATCATGAAAAACTCCTTTAACTTATCAATACAAACGCCAATTTCTTAAAAAACATAATTATTGTAGCACAAAGTAAAAAAAAAGGAAACATTAAACTGGTATTCCATTGATTTCTTTAGAGTATTATTGTATAATATTTAATACTTACTTAATAAATTTAATAAGTTTGAAAGAAACACAAACAGAAAAGGGGTAAAGAATGAAAAAAGCAGGGAAAAGACTCCTGTCATATCTGTTGGTTCTGGCCATGCTGATGAGTTTGTATACACCAGTATATGGCGCAGATGCATCAGTTTCAGCAGGAGCAGGTACACAGGCAGTTGACGAGAAACAGCAGACAGGCCAGAAGGAGCCAGCCGCAGAGGAAGGAATAGGAGATGAAGGGAAAGAACCGGCTTCAGAGGGAGAAGATCCGCAGAATGTAAATAATGAAGCGGAGAGTCAGGACGAAAAAAATGAAGTCCAGGACGATGAGAATTCTCCAAATGCAAATGATGTGCAGACGGATTCAGAAGTAGATGTAATAACAGAAGGGGAGAAAGCAGAGACAGAAACACCTTCTTTGATTTGTAATTATATCTTTACGCAGGAAGATGACGCTCATCAGTCTGTTATCGTAGAAGTGGGAGATCAATCTTCTACCATATTGGAAAGTGCTCAGATTACCTATCAGGATGGTGATGGGGAATTACATACAGCAGATGCAGAGGAATTGGCAGAAAATATTGCAGCGTTCTTACTGGAGCTGCCGCAGCAGGGGCAGGAAAGAAAGTTTGTGTCCATGAAGGCTGTTGCCGGGGGACAGGAATATAATATTTCTCTGAGCCAGGAAGAAGAAGAGATGGCTCAGATAGAGATGGGAGCGGAAGAAGTTACCCAGACTATAACGGAGAGTCAAAATGAAGAGGCTGGTCTTGATGCTCAGACAGCAGAGCAGGTAGAGAAGGGTGTTATCTCAGCAGATGAAAGCGGTATTTCTTCAGATGATATCAAAGAGGCAATAACTGAGAATAATCAGTTGGGACAGGCAGCTTCCAATGAAATAGCAGCATTTTCTTTGGGCGATGATACAGATATGCCGGCTACGGTTTCTGTAGAACCTAAAAAGAAGGATCACTACATTGTCGTGCTGGATCCCGGTCATGGCACTGTTGACAAGGATGGTTATGACCCGGGAGCTGATCATAAATTCAGTGACGGTACGAAATTTGTTGAAGCAGACTTGACTATGAAAATCGCCAATTACGTGAAAAAAGAGCTGGGAAAGTACTCTAATATCACAGTATATATGACACATGATACGGTAGGAGCATCAAAGGCCATTAATATGACATTAAATGAGAGAGTGGACTTTGCTGCAAATAAACATGCAGATCTCTTAGTAAGTCTTCATCTGAATGCTTTTGATTATGAGACAGCTCATGGCGCAGAGGTTTTGGTACCACGCACTGGACGGTACAATACGGAAGTTGCGGAAAATGCTCATAAGGTGGCTAATAACATATTGAAACGTCTGGTTTCTCTGGGACTCTATGATAGAGGCCTAAAGGAAAAGGACTCCGGTGATGGAGGCGTTTATCCTGACGGCAGTAAAGCAGATTATTATGCGATAATAAGAGGCGGACAGAATGCAGGAATACCAGCGATTATAGTAGAACATGCCTTTTTATCAGGGGCAGCGGATAAGAAATATCTCAACAACGAAGCTTCATTGAAAAACCTGGCAAAGGCGGATGCATACGGAATCGCCCAGTATTTCGGTATTGAAACAGGCGGTGAGACATACGAGCCGGTACCAGAGTCAAAAGGTGAATGGCGAAAGGTAGGAGGCAAATATTATTACTATGTAGGCGGTAAGAAACAGACCGGCTGGCAGAAGATAGACAATGTCTGGTATTATTTAAATGGAAGCGGAGTGATGCAGACCGGCTGGCTGAATCTTGGAGGAACCTGGTATTATCTGAATGGCAGCGGCCATATGTTGACCGGCTGGCAAAAGATCAATGGCAGTTACTATTATCTGAATGCCTCCGGATCTATGCAGACCGGCTGGCAGAAAATTGATGGAAAACGGTATTATTTACAGAGCAATGGTGCCATGCTGGAAGGCGGCTGGCATAAGATTGGCAGTGCATGGTATTATATGTCAGGAAATGGAGCCGCAGCAGAGGGATGGATTTCTGTAGGTGGTTCCTGGTATTACATGAAACCGGGCAGCGGCAAAATGTGCACCGGATGGTATAAAGTAGGAAAGAAATGGTACTACAGCAACGGGAGCGGAGTGATGCAGACCGGCTGGCTGAATCTTGGAGGAACCTGGTATTATCTTCTGGGAAACGGAGCCAGAGCAGAAGGATGGAATGCTATAGGCGGTGCTTGGTATTACCTGAATCCTTCGGATGGGAAAATGCGGACCGGCTGGTATAAAGTAGGAAAGAAATGGTACTACAGCAACGGAAGCGGAGCTATGCAGACCGGCTGGCTGAATCTTGGAGGAACCTGGTACTTTTTATCCGGGAACGGGGCCATGGCAGAAGGCTGGATAGTAGTCGGAAGTCATTGGTATTATATGAATCCGTCAAATGGCAGCATGTGTACCGGATGGTTTAAAGTAAATAAGAAGTGGTACTACTGTGATGGAAGCGGAGCAATGCGTACCGGCTGGCTGAATCTGGGAGGAACCTGGTATTACCTTCTGGGCAACGGAGCTATGGCGGAGGGCTGGAACTATCTTGGAAATGGCTGGTATTACCTGAATCCGGGTAATGGAGCTATGAGAGTAGGCTGGTTTAAGGCAAACGGAAGATGGTATTACTGCAATGGAAGTGGAGTGATGCAGTCAGGCTGGCTGAATCTGGGAGGAACATGGTATTATCTGACTGGCAGCGGAGCTATGGCAGAAGGTTTTACTACAGTCGGAGGGGCTAAATATTACTTAGCACCAGGGAATGGAGCGATGCTGACCGGCTGGTATAAGGTAAACAATAAATGGTATTACAGCAATGGCAGCGGTGCAGTGCAGACTGGCTGGCTGAACCTGGGAGGAACCTGGTACTACTGTGATAAAAACGGAGTGATGAAAACCGGCTGGATAACAGTGGGTGGTAAAGAATATTATCTGAATGGCTCCGGTGCCTGGATTCCAGACGCAAAAAAAAACGATAATACATCCAGCAGTAACTCTGGCAATTCAAGCACAAATACAAAAAATTTATATAAAATAGCAGGCGACAGCAGTGTGACTGTGGATCAGATGGTAAAGTATTTCAAGCAGTCTAAATGTACATATCCATCAAAAGATCTTTCCAAAGGAGGCGCCAAAGATATAAAAACTTTTGCCAAAATTGTATTGGAGGAGGCAAATGCAGAAGGCATAAAAGCTGAGGTGGTTTTTTGCCAGGCTATGAAAGAAACCGGCTGGTTACAGTTTGGCGGAGATGTTTCTATCAAACAGTTTAACTTTGCCGGCCTTGGTGCAACGGGCGGAGGTGTGAAAGGAAACTCCTTTAAAGATGTACGCACAGGGATTCGTGCACAGGTTCAGCATTTAAAAGCGTATGCGTCTACTGCAAAATTGAAAAATAAATGTGTAGATGTCCGTTTTGAATATGTAGAACGAAATTCAGCGCCTTATGTGGAATGGCTGGGAATACCAGATAATCCGAATGGAGGCGGTTGGGCAGCATCCGAAAACTATGGAAAAGATTTAGTGAAAATGATTAAAAATCTTAAAAAGCTTTAAAAAAACAGATGCATGATAGGATGAATTCTATCATGCATCTGTTTTTTGTTTATCTTCTTTGTCCTGTCCATGCACCGCTGGCATTTACAAAATAGCCGTCAGGCGTCCAGGTGTTAGCATACATCATATTGTTTTTGGGATTCAGGTAATACCAAGCACCATTGATGTAATTCCAGCCGGATACGGCAGCTCCACTGCTGTTGAAATAATACCACTTTCCGTTTAACTGCAGCCATCCGGTGTGCATGGCGCCTGATCCATCCAGATAGTATCTCTGTCCATTTATTGACTGCAGGCCAGTGACCATAACACCGGCATTGTTGAGATAATACCAGGCTCCATTGATATAATTCCAACCGGTGACAGCAGCGCCGTTTATATTGAAATAGTACCATTTGTTGTTTAACTGCAGCCATCCGGTTCGCATAGCTCCTGAACCGTCTAAATAATATTTGCCTCCATTTATATTTTGAAGGCCGGTAACCATGACGCGGTTATTGTTGAGATAATACCAGCTGCCATTAATATAATTCCAACCAACAGCAGCCGTACCATTGCCATGGAAATAATACCATTTGCCATTTAATGAAACCCAGCCGGTAAGCATAGCACCGGAGGCACTGAGATAATACGTTTGGCCATTTATAGTTCTCAGACCAGTGAGCATAAAGCCATTTCTGTCCAGATAATACCAGGTACCACCCAGTTCAATCCAACCGGTGAGCATAGCACCGGAACCATTTAAGTAATACCATGTGTTCCCAAGATGCAGCCAGCCAGTTGCCATAGCACCGGAACCGGTTAAGTAATAATATGTTCCTCCTGAATTGATCCATCCAGTGATCATCTGGCCGGAACCGTTTGAGTAATACCACGTTGTTCCAACCTGATACCATCCGGTAGCGGCAGCACCGTTTCCTTTAAAATAATACCATCTGTTTTTCAGCTTGTACCACCCGGTGAGCATGGCACCGGAAGAATTAAAATAATACTTTTGACCGCCGATAGTCTGAAGTCCTGTTAGCATAGCGCCGGAACTATTTAAATAGTACCAGGTACCGTTTATTTCCCACCAACCTGTTTTCATTGCACCATCGGTACCGAGATAGTACCACTTTCCGCCGTCCTTCAGCCATCCGGTTGCCATATAGCCGGAAGAGTTAAAGTAATACCAGCTTCCATGAATACTCAGCCAGGCATTTTGGGGATAACTTCCATCCGCAAAACGATACCAGTATCCGGAAGAATCCTGCATCCAATTGGAATCTGTAAAGTCAGGGCGCCATTTGCCGGAAGCATCATAGTATTGTCCGTTTACATACTGGTCAGCAGCCATAGCACCTGAAGAAGAGAAGTAATAGTAGTCCTGACCAATTCTCTGGCGGCCTGTGATCATCTGGCCGGAAGAATTCATATAATACCATTTTCCCTTGTCTTTTTGCCAGCCGGTAGTCATCACACCGGTAGAATCCATATAGTAATAATGATTATCTACCACTACCCAGCCTATGGCCATTACACCGCTGGGCTTTAGATAATAATATTGCCCTGCAGAATTTTTTATCCATTTTCCGGAAGAGGCATTACGTGAATTTTCAAAGTAATACCAGTCTTTGTCAGCAGACTGGGCCCAGCCGGTATATACAGATGGAAAACCATTGCGGTAATGGATTCTGACATTTGGTGATGGAAAGTCTGTCACTGCAACAACGGATTTGTTTTTAGGTATGTTATTGCTGAGTTTTTTATCCAGATTGATTACAAATGCTCTGGTAAAAGAAGAATAACATGCCGTTGGATATAATTCCATGCCTGATTTGGACATTTCAAGCAGAGTATCCAGTGTTCCTATTTCACTTCCGATTGAATTATTAGTGACATAATCAAATTTTCCGGTCATAACAGCAATTTTCGGTGACAAAGTTTTTAAATACGTATAGGTATTGGAACCGTATGAACCGTGGTGTCCGAGTTTTAAAAGGTCCACATGGCCGAGTGTTTTAGCTAAGCGTGTTTCTGTTCCCTTAAAATTGTTGATATCAGCAGCCAGGAAAGCAGTTTTTCCGGTAGAGACAGCCGTTACTTTTACACCAAGGCTAAAATAGTTGGCGTCCTGCTTTGGACGGGAAACACCGTAATTCATGATTTCCAGTTTCATTCCGTTTTTTCCGCCCAGATAAAATACCGGTGTGGATTCTGCACCAATCTCATCTTCGTAGATTCCGCTTTGAGCAGGTGCAGCTCCTGCGTAGGCTTTGATGTTCATAGGGTCATCAGGATGATTGGGATCTACCTGGTCTGTGGCAGGAATATCGTTTGTCGTCATATTATCCGATTCAATATTCTCAGGTTCTTCAAGTGATTCATCGTCCGTACCGCTGTTTTCCTGGATGGCTTCGATTTCAGGATCATCCGCAAGGTCTTCTGCTGTTTGGCTGTCTTCTTCTGCAGTGGGAGCTGACAGCGCATTTACAGAGTTAGCTTCACCTATAAAGTCATATGGGGTAGCTCCTTCTATCGGAGAAAAAGAATAACCATCTGCCGTGAGTACAACGGAAAGATTAAATTCTTTTTTTGCATTATCATATTTCTGCAGGTTTTTGAATTCATATGTCCAAAGATTATCGCTGATTTTTGTTACGGAACCAGCTGTTGAGCTGGAATCCGATGATATAGTTACCGGTTTTGGCACATCAGTATCTTTATCATTGGAAGTGTAGCTGACAGTTATAGAGAAAGAATCTGGTTCTTTTACCTGAACAGCCATGTTGGTTTCACTTTTTCCTGCAGATGTATCGATGGCATTGTCTGCAGGCGCAGATGCATCTGGTTGCTCAGAGTCCGGAAGTGTATCCTGTTTTATATCAGCTGAGGTATCAGAATCAGGTAAGTCTTCTCCACTCTGATTGGAGGTATCCTGGTTCAAATCTGCAGTTTCCGGCTGGGCCTGGTCAGAATTTTCCTGAGGAGAAGCTTCCTGTGTTTCATCATTTTCTGCTTCATTGGAAGTTTTGTCCTGTGTTTCCGGATCATCTGCCGGCGGTTCATTTTCCGATGGTTCATTTTCTGATGGTTCACCAGGTGTTTCCTGGGAGTGTTGGGATGTATCTTCATCCTGGACAGAAGGATCGGTGTCCTGATCGGGGGCCTCTTCTGTTGTACTATCTGCATCAGTGTTTTCTTCAGGTTCTGTTTCCGTAATCTGAGGGAAAAGGATTGTGCCGCGCAGAGTGACTGTTTCCGGATAAAGAGGCGCATCTTTTCTAAATGCCTGAATTAAAGTAGCCCCTGTATCTTTTGCAGCCTTAACCATATGGTCATACACATAAAGGTTATCCCATAGACGGGAACTGTCTGTAATGTCACTGTCAGAGTATTTCTCAATATATACTCTTTTAGGATGAAATTCATAGATCACCTCATCGGCAGAGCCGATATGGTCACTGTGAGGGTGTGTGCCTATGTAAAATTCAAAATTGTTTTTTGTGACACCTACGGAATGCATATAAGAAAGAACCTCTCCCTCAAAGCCCTTTCTTTTCACAGTTCCCTCACGGAACGGATACCTGGAATCCCTGCCGTTTGGATAATCACTGTCCTCACCGGAATCTACCATGCCAAACTTACCATTGCACTCAAGCAATATGGCATCAGTGTTATCCTGCAGTGTCAAAAAGTGGATTTTGCACCCGTTTGCTGCTGCCTGAACCGTTTCTGCCCTTTGCGGAAAGGATAGATTTACGCAGAAAATCATTACACAAACAATCAGGTAACATATAAGTTTTTTCTTTTTCCTATGCATGAAACTATTATAACCCCCTGTCGTTTTTTATTTAATACCATTATAACAAATATAATCTGAAATACAAGTTTTCAATATTAAGAAGAAAAATAAGTTGTGAATATAGGATGGACAAATAAATTATAACAGGATATAATAAAAAAATTAGGGAGAAAGGAAGAAATTCAGCATTGTACAGAGAATACGACGAAAAAATATTGACACGAATAAAAAATACTGAAAAGGATATCCTGATTTATTTCCAGGATATATGTGAAAAATATAATCTGAAATATTTTGCAGCGTTTGGAACTTTGCTCGGGACAATACGTCATGGTGGTTTCATACCCTGGGATGATGATATAGATGTTGCGATGCCGAGAAAGGATTATAACCGCTTTCTGGAAATCATGCAGAGGGAGGAGAACAGTAGATTTTCCCTGCAGATTCCGGAGACTGACAGTAAATATCATCTGACTTTTGCAAAATTGAGAATGAAAAACACAAAATTTTTGGAAGAGCGCCTGGTAGAAGCAGATGCTCAGGAAGGTTTTTACATAGATATTTTTCCATATGACAATATTCCGGATGATGAAAAGCAGGCGAAAGCCCATATGAAAAAATGTGCCTTGTGGATTCGGCTTTTTAGTGTGAGCAGAATAAAGGAGCCACAGATTGGGAGCCGCGGCCGTATTGATATCTTTGTCAGGATTATCTGGTATGTTTTATATTATTTTTTAAAATTAATACCGTCTGCGGATAAACGTATTTGGAAAAAGTGTAATAAATATTTCACTATGTATGAGAACTGTGATACGAACAGGTCAACTCTTCTGGTGAGTGAGCCGGAAAAATGGGTAATATACAAAAAAGAAATGGAGCAACTGGAAAAACGGCAGTTTGAGGATATCCAGGTCGCGGTGCCGAAAGACTATGACGCTGTTTTAAAGAGAAATTATAATAATTATATGGAACTTCCGCCCCAAGAGGAGAGGGTGAACCATGTACCGGTTGAGGTTCAGTTTCCGGGGGAAGAAACCATTATACTTAAAAAGTGAGGAGTAAGGGATGCAGCCTGCTATAACGATAATCGTACCTGTTTATAATACGGAAAAATATCTCAGAGAATGTTTGGAATCCCTGGTACACCAATCCTTTCAAAATATAGAGATTCTGCTGATAAATGATGGGAGTACAGATAAATCACAGAATATAATTGATGAATATAGTGAAAAATATACCTTTGTAACAGGAATAACAAAAGAAAATGGAGGAAGTTCCTCTGCAAGAAATTTGGGACTGCAGCATGCAAAAGGTGAATTTGTTATTTTTATAGACAGTGATGATTATGTGGATGAACGTTACGCTGAAACATTGTATCGTACTGCTGTCCGTCAGTGTTCTGATATGGTAATCTGTGATTTTGTGAGAGTAACGGATGATGGAAAAGTGACAAGGGATTATAAGCTTGATCTGGGTAAGGAAAAAATCCGCATCTTGACGTTTCTTTCGTGTAATCGAATCATACGCAGAAGTTTATTTGAAAATTTTGATATCCGCTACTGTGAGGGGATTACATGTGAAGATATACCGGTTATATTGCAGTTGGAAGCTGTGGCCCGGAATGTAAAGATACTTCCCTACGCAGGATACTACTATCGGATGAATCCGGAATCCGCAACGTCAGGATTTAAAAAAAGAGGTATCAGGAAAGAAAAAATACCATTTGATGCCTTAGATCAATGTATACAATTCTGCCTGAAAAATGGGAAGAATTTTACAAAACCTCAATTGGAATTTTATATCTGCAGAATCGTTACCAGCTTAATATTTGAAGTGGCAAAAGGCGGGGAACGTGATGTGATCATTTATATGTGCAGGCGGCTTAGAAAAATGTTTGAATGTTATTTTCCGGATTATTATAAAAATCAATACATCAAGCTGACGGCCGTGCCCCATATACCTTTCTCTCAAAGAGCAGGAACCTGGCTATGTATCCATCTTATGAGAAGAAAATGTTTGGAGCCATTTGCATGCTTATACGCAGGGATCAGCAAATAGACGAGAGAATGGTGAATCATGGAAAATAAAAAACTATCTGTTCAAAAAAGTATATTGTGGAATTCAGTAGGAAGCCTTATCTATCTGGCAACACAATGGCTGATTACTATATTGGTTGTCAGACTGGCCGGAGTCGATGCGGCCGGAAATTTAGCGCTTGCCATGTCTGTGGGAAATCTCATGTACAGCATTGCGCTGTTTGGTATGAGAAATTTTCAAGTGTCTGATATTGTAGAAGAGTACAGAAATGGCGTTTATATAGCAAGCAGATTGATTACCTGTTTTGTCTCTGTGATAATAGGGACTGTTTATGTACTTTGTATGTCCTATACAGCGGAGCAGAGATGGTGTATTGGTATATATTGCGTCTTTAAGGCATCCGAGGCTCTTTATGATGTCTATGCCGGTATCAGCCAGAAAGTATGGAGAATGGATTATATTGGTAAATCCTGGGTGATAAAGGGAATCTGCACCTTTGTGGCATTCTGTGGGGTGCTTTATCTTACAAAAAATATAGTATTCGCCATATTGGCTATGACAATTGTATCTTTTGTTGTTATTCTGATATATGATATACCGAAAAACAGAGAGATAGCTGAAATCAGTATTTTGTGGAAGGGGAAAGAAATCGCATCTCTTCTGTATAAATGCATTCCTCTTCTGGTTTATTCTATGCTGACAACAGCAATCGCTACGATACCCAGGCTCATACTTGAAAAAATCTGTGGCAGCTATGCGCTTGGCATATATGGCTCGGTGGCTGCGCCAACTATGATCGTTCAAATGGGGGCATCGTATATCTATTCGCCGTTTATTACACTGTTTGCAGAAAGATATCACCATAAAGATAAAAGAGGCTTCTGGATAGCTTTCAGAAACTGCTTTTTAGCCATTGCGGTTCTCTCTGTCTGTGCTATGATTGGAGGAAAGCTGCTTGGACACTGGGGATTAATGCTGCTTTACGGGAAAGAAGTGGCAGTACATGAAGCGCTGCTTCTTCCTTTGATAGCTGCGACCATTTTAACAGCGATACTATGGCTGTTTTGTGGTATACTGACAGCGGTCAGGGAGTTTAAGGGACTGATCGTAGGAAATGTGGCTGCGGTATTATTCAGTGCTGTCTGCAGTTTTGTTTTGATCCCTAAGATGGAGATGCAGGGGGCTACAATAGCGCTGATCATAGCGCTGGGTATTTCCTGCTGTATTTTATTCGGATGTTTGTGCAGAAGCTGGAGAGAGAAATAAACAGATGGGAGAAGATATGAAAGAAGAACATATTTTTGCTATATGTGCTTATAAAGAGAGTGCATATTTAGAAGCGTGTATTCAATCATTAAAGAGGCAGACCAGAAAAAGCAAAATTATTCTGGCTACATCCACACCGAACACATACATAGAGAATCTGTGCAGTAAATATCAAATTCCTATGTATGTAAATAAGGGAGAAAAGGGTATCACACAGGACTGGAATTTTGCATACCAGTGTGCTGACAGCCGTTATGTCACTATAGCGCATCAGGATGATGTGTATCTGCCGGATTATTGGGAAAAGGTTTATAATCATATAAAAAGGGCAAAAAAACCATTGATTGCCTTCGGTGATTACGGAGAACTTAGAAATAAAACCGTTGTCACAGATAACAAACTGTTAAAAGTAAAAAGAACCATGCTGCTTCCGCTGCGTATTCGGAAATTTTGGTCCTCAAAATTTATAAGAAGGCGTATTTTGTCATTTGGATGTGCAATATGCTGCCCTTCTGTTACATTTGACAAAAAGAATCTGCCTCAGCCGGTGTTCCGTCCAGGATTCAGGAGTGCAGAGGACTGGGAGGCCTGGGAACGGCTGTCCAGAAGAAAAGGCAGTTTTGTCTATGTACATGATGTTATTATGTATCATAGAATTCATGAGGAATCGGAAACAAGTATCATTTTGAAAGACAATGCCAGGAAAAAAGAAGACTATACCATGTTCAGAAAATTCTGGCCGGCACCGATTGCCAAAATGCTGGTAAAATTATATAGCAGCAGCGAAAAATCAAACGAATTATAACTGAGGGAATAAACTTATGAAGAAGCTTATTATTATACCGGCATATAACGAAGGGGAAAATCTGAAAAACACCATTAAAAATATACAGACGTATGCGCCCAGCTTTGATTATGTAATTGTAAATGACTGCTCAAAAGATAATACAAGGGAGTTATGTAAGACAGAAAAATTCCATGTGATCAATCTTCCGGTTAATTTGGGGATAGGCGGTGCTGTCCAGACCGGATATCAATATGCAATGGAAAATGATTATGATCTTGCCGTTCAGGTGGATGGTGACGGACAGCACGATGCCAGATTCCTTAATACTATGGCAGATTATTTGCTGGAAAATAAAGTGAACATGGTGATTGGATCCAGATTTATCGAAAAAAAAGGATTTCAGTCATCCGGGATCCGCAGACTGGGCATTCGTTTTTTTACGGGATTGATTCGATGCCTCACCGGAAAAAAAATCACAGACCCTACATCCGGGCTTCGGATGGCGGATAGTGAGATCATTAAAATGTTTGCACAGAACTATCCCAAGGACTACCCTGAACCGGAAACGGTGGTATCTGTAATAAGAAAAGGTAAACGGGTGGAGGAACTGCCGGTTGAAATGCATGAAAGGCAGGGAGGCGTATCCTCTATATCCCCTAAAAAATCTATTTATTATATGATAAAAGTGAGTTTGGCAATTATTATCGAATGTCTGAGATAAGGGGGAGGATCATGAACATTAAGACACAGATTGTGGTAGCAGTGATTGTAATATTAGCGTTCTTTTATCTGGGAGCAATGGTCAGGAAGAATAAGATAGAAATAAAATATGCATTACCCTGGGGTTTTATGGGATGTGTGATTTTAATTCTGGATTTCTTTCCGGGGATTATTGAAGAGATGGCAAAAATCAGCGGAGTTGGAGTTCCTATAAATTTTATATTTTTTCTGGGTTTTTGTTTCCTGCTGGCACTTACGTTTACTCTGAGCGTTTTGGTATCTGATTTGTCTCAAAAAACAAAAACATTAACACAAAAAATAGGTATTTTGGAAGAAAAGCTGGAGAGCAAGGAGAAAACAGAGAAGCATGATTAAGATAACTGCAAAGAATGAAAAAAAATCTTTTATTATATACGGTCTGTTGTTAATGATAATGTGCCTGTCTCTCTTATGTTTTTATTTTTTTATGGTCAGGCCAGCAAGTTTTGAGGAAGTTTCCTATCAGCCGAACTATCCTCAGGAGGCGTCTGCAAAGGAGATGAAGCTTCAAAAGGGTCAGACATGGGTACAGACTATAAAAGGAAGCAGAAACGAAATCACAAGCTTTGATATTATGTTTGGTGCTGGCAAAAGTGCGAATGTGAGTGTTGATTTCCATGAAAAAAAATCAGGGCAGCTTTTGGGCAGTTGGAAATTGGAAGTGCCGGAGGCTGAGGAATCACATTATCAGCATTTTGCTTTTGAAACTCCTGTTGATAATGCTATGGGGAAAGAGTATGAGATAAAGATACAGACAGAGGAGACATCGGAACCGACGGTCAGTCTGCCATATACAGAAAAAGATTTTTATGGAAATGGCAGTTTAACAGCGGGGGGTGAAAAACTGGATGGAGATTTATTCTTTCTTTTAAATGCGACAAGTGGATTTATGCGCAAATTATTTATGGGGTTTGTCGCATGGGTGATTCTTGGAGGTGCTGTGCTTGCATTTTTAGTCATTCGCAGAAAGTGCAGAACAGAGAATTTATTTTTGGTTTTGGGTCTTACATGGGGAATGTTTTTCGTGATATTCTTTCCGCCAAACACAGCTCCGGATGAAAATGCCCATATAGCAACTGCCTATTCAAATGCTGACAGAATCATGGGCAGAGAAGCAGAAGACGAGCAGGGAAAAGTATCTGTCAGAGCGTCTGATTTAAATATACCTGTGATGACGGATGTCTCCAGAAAGACATTTAACATGGTTTATGAAAAATGGCAGGAGCCTGTGAATGATCAGGCTGTGTCCTATATCAGGGGAAGGCTGGGAACCCCTATAGTTGCACATCTTCCACAGACAATCGGCGTTGTTTTGGGATGGCTGACAGGGCAGGGGGCAGTGCAGACTCTGTATCTGGGGAAATTTATGGGACTTTTGTTCTATATTTTCTGTGTTTATTGGGCTATCAGATTTATACCATGGGGAAAAATGAGTTTGATGTTGATCGCGCTGTTTCCAATGTCTCTGGAATTAGCCGGGTCTTTCTCTTACGACTGCCTTGTTAACGCGCTGTGTTTCCTGTTTATTGGTTATACCATGCGTCTGATTTATAAAAAAGAAATAGTAACATGGAAAGATATACTCTTTCTTGCGGCAATTGCGGGTATCATGGCACCATGCAAAATAGCTTATATATTTGTATGTGGTATTTGTTTCCTGATACCCAAGAAAAAGTTCAGAAAAAAACAGTATTTTATCGGATGCGGAATGATCATGGCGTCCGGAGTGGTGTTTCTCATTATTGAAAGAATGAGTTTTCTATATAACAGCCTCGTTGCAACCGGTGAATCCGCAGGTGCTGTAGAGGGTGCTGTAGGATTTTCTCTCCATGATATCATAAGCCAGCCCATCAACAGTCTCAAGATGGTATTTAATACTTATTTTGAGCAGGGAGAATATTATCTGGGTACTATTGTGGGACAATCCCTTGGGTGGTTTCAGGTTAATATATCCTGGGTTGTGATTGCCGGCCTGCTGCTTCTTTTGTTTATGACCACTTTCTCCAGTGCGCAGGAAAGCGAATGTATGACTGCAAAAGAAAGAATTGTGGTGATAATGCTAAGCCTCATCATGATAGGTGGTACGGTAATGGGGATGTGGCTGAATTTTACACCTGATTTCTGTACTTATATCGCAGGGGTGCAGGGACGTTATTTCCTTCCGTTTTTACCTCTGCTGGTTCTTGCGGTTAAAAATAAAACAATTTATATCAGAAAAAAAATGGATTATGGTCTGGCGGCTGCAGTGTTTGCCCTGGAATTTATGGCTGCACTTGACGTCTGGAGATATATTATCAAATAGGAGTATAGATGGAAATGTATGATTATGTGATAGCAGGCAGCGGTCTTTTTGCAGGGACGTTTGCCTATCTGGCAGGGCAGAAGGGAAAAAAATGTCTTGTGGTGGAGAAAAGAGACACAATGGGAGGAAATCTGTACTGCCAGGACATAGAAGGGATACATGTCCATAAATATGGCGCGCATATATTCCATACCAGCAATAAGAAAGTATGGGAGTTTGTAAATTCACTGACGGAGTTTAACCGGTATACCAATTCTCCCATTGCAAATTACAAAGGTGAAATATACAATCTGCCCTTTAATATGAATACATTCAATAAACTTTGGGGTGTGCAGACACCAAAAGAAGCAGAGCGTATCATAGAATCACAGAGAGCTGCCATGAAAGGGGAACCTGCAAATCTGGAGGAACAGGCTGTTCGGCTTGTGGGAACAGATATCTATCAAAAATTGATCAAAGGGTATACAGAGAAGCAGTGGGGAAGGGACTGCCGGGAACTTCCCACGTTCATTATCAAGAGGATTCCGGTGAGGTACACCTATGATAACAATTATTTTAATGATGCATATCAGGGAATCCCAAAAGGAGGATATAATCCTCTGATAGACCGCTTGTTTGCAGGATGTGATGTTGAACTGGAAACGGATTTTAACCAGTATAGAGAAAGGTATGAAAAACTGGGAAAAAAAGTTTTATATACCGGAACACTGGATTCCTATTATGGTTATCAATATGGCAAACTGGAATACAGAAGTCTTCGGTTTGAGAGTGAGACATTGAATATTGAAAACTATCAGGGTGTTGCTGTCATGAATTTTACTGACAGGGAAACTCCTTATACAAGAATCATAGAACATAAACACTTTGAATATGGAACGCAGGAGAAAACGGTCATCACAAAAGAATATCCTCAGTCCTGGGAGGAGGGAAGAGAGCCGTATTATCCGGTTAACGATCACACAAATCAGACATTGTTTGAAAAATACCGGATACTTGCTGCGCAGGAGCACAACGTCTTGTTCGGAGGGCGCCTTGCGGAATATAAGTATTATGATATGGACAAGGTAATAGAGGCTGCGTTTGACCTGGCTGACAGGGAATTGGCATAAAAGATTGAAATTCTGACAGGAAAATGCTATAGTATATAAGATTCAAGCACGGAAAATCAGGAGGCAGACGGCAGTATCCAGTGGGTACTGCTGGTTTGCGTATAAGGAGAAATGTTTAAGATATGGAGAAAAAACGGAAATGGAGATACCTGAAAACATTTGCCGCGGCAATGATGCTGTGTACCTGTTTGATAGCAGAACCGGCAGCAGCAGTTAATAACGGGACGGTATATCCCATAACGAGCAATGAAATGGCCGGCTGGCCCCAAGGACCTGAAGTGGCATGTGAGACGGCGGTCTTAATGGAAGCAGACAGTGGAATCGTCCTTTATAATAAGGGAATGGATGAACTTCGTTATCCGGCAAGCATTACAAAGATCATGACAGCGCTTCTTGCCATTGAGAATTGTTCTCTGGATACCCAGGTGACATTTTCAGAGACTGCGGTTGCGGCAGAACAGGTCGCAGGCAGCAGTACAATCAATATGCAGGTGGGAGAAGTGATAACGATCAGAGACTGCCTGTTTGGGCTGATGATCCAGTCAGCCAATGAGGTGGCGATCCAGCTGGCTGAGACCGTGTCGGGCTCTGAAGCCGCCTTTGCAGAATTAATGAATCAGAAAGCAGCAGAGATTGGCTGTAAGAATACACATTTTGTCAATGCCAGCGGGCTTCCGGATGAAAATCATTATACAACAGCGTATGATATGGCGCTTATTTTTCGGGAAGCTTTGAAAAATGATACCTTCAAAGAGATAATTGGTATGCAGACCTATTATATACCTGCAACTAATCTGACAGCCACAGAGCGCAGACTCCATACGCATCATCCGCTTTTGGCAGAGGAGAGTGCAGAGCATTATGAAGGGTGTATCGGTGGAAAATCAGGCAGTACAGAAGCCGCAGGCAAGACTCTGGTAACAGGAGCTGAACAAAATGGAGTGACATATCTGGCTGTTGTCATGAAAGGTGCTGATATGGCACCGAATTGTGCAGATACCACAAATCTTTTTAATTATGGATTTCAAAACTTTGAGAAAAAGGAATTAAACGGTGGTTCTCTTCTGCTTCCAAAGGGGATCACCATGGAGCAGCTGGAAACATCGGAGGAAAAACAGGAAAATGGTAATACCCTGGTCAAATACAGCTATTCGGGGCAGTATTTGGGCAGTGAAATAAAAGAACCTCCAAAAGAGGAAAAAATTAAATCAGAAGAGAAGCAGGAAGATAAGACATCTGATAATACGGCTGCTGCAAAAGACAAAGAAGACACGAACTCAAAAGACGGCACAGAGAATATTTCGTTGACAAGCATTCTTCTTATTATAATGGCCGCTTTAATTATTGTTTTGATCGTACTTCTTGGGGTTCTTGTGCGGCATGACAGAAAGAGAAAGAAGAAAAGGCGCAGAAAGAAAAAATAGTGTACCACAAATGTATAAAATATAATTTAAATGAAAAGAGGACAAAACAATGGGTAAAATTACTGTAGAAACATGTGAGATTGAAGGTTTGAAAATCATCACTCCGGCCGTATTCGGGGATGAGAGAGGCTATTTTATGGAAACATATAATTATAATGATTATAAGGCTGCAGGCATTGATATGGAATTTGTACAGGACAATCAGTCAAGTTCAAGAAAAGGTGTTTTAAGAGGCCTGCATTTTCAAATCAATTTTCCACAGGATAAGCTGGTAAGAGTAGTGAGCGGAGAAGTATTTGATGTGGCCGTAGACCTGCGGCCAGGTTCAAAAACATTTGGAAAATGGCATGGTGTTCTTCTATCAGCTGAAAATAAAAAACAGTTTTTTATACCAAAGAACTTTGCGCATGGATTTGTAGTATTATCAGATTCGGCTGAATTTGCTTATAAATGCACTGATTTTTATCATCCGAATGATGAGGGCGGACTCAAATGGAATGATCCGGAGATAGGTGTTGCATGGCCGCTGCCGGAAGGAATGACAGAGGAGGACCTGATTATCTCTGAGAAAGACCATAAGTGGGGCGGCATTAAAGAGTACACAAAAAACAGGTAAACAGGAGCAGAATATGAAAGAAAAAATATTTGGATTGCCATTGGAACTATATCATAACAGAGGTTTGATTTTGACCCTGGCTAAGAATGATTTCAAAACAAAATACGCAGGTTCTTATCTGGGTATTGTCTGGGCATTTATCCAGCCGATCGTTACGATTATGGTGTACTGGTTTGTGTTTACAGTCGGGCTGAAGGCAGGAGATATGGCTGAATATCCCTTTGTACTTTATCTGATATCCGGTATTGTTCCATGGTTCTTTTTTCAGGATGCCCTGAATGCAGGAACAAACGGTCTGATTGAGTATAACTATTTGGTCAAAAAAGTGGTATTCAAAATCAGCATACTTCCTATGGTAAAAGTGATTTCAGCTTTGTTTGTGCATGTGTTTTTTGTTGCGTTTGCTTTGGTTGTATGTGCGGCAAATGGTTATCCGCCAACCATACATACAATCCAGATCATTTACTATACAGGATGTACTTTTGTATTTTCACTGGCGCTTGTGTATATAACCAGTGCGGTTGTGATCTTTTTCAGGGACCTGACTCAGATTATCAGTATATTTCTGCAGGTGGGTATCTGGCTGACACCAATTATGTGGGATTTAGGCCGTATGGCTGATCATCCGCTGTTTGTAAAAGCGTTTAAGCTGAATCCAATGTATTACATCGTTTCCGGGTACCGCGATTCCATTCTGGGACGGGTATGGCTGACCGATCATCTGAAATGGGGATTATATTTCTGGTGTGTGACAATTGTACTGTTCGTTCTGGGAACTGTAATATTTAAGCGCTTAAAGCCGCATTTTGCAGATGTGTTATAAGAGAGGATAAAATATGTCAGAAATTGCAATTGCAGTAGATCATGTTAGTAAAATGTATAAATTATATGATAAGCCGATGGACCGCCTTAAAGAGTCTCTGGGCTTATCAAGGCAGAAAAAATATAAAGAGCATTTTGCCCTTGATGATGTATCATTTCAGGTACATCAGGGAGAAACTGTGGGTATCATTGGAACAAACGGCTCAGGAAAGTCCACAATTCTGAAAATTATCACCGGTGTACTGAATCCCACGGCAGGCGAAGTGCGTGTAAACGGACGAATCTCAGCACTGCTGGAGTTGGGAGCTGGATTTAACGGTGAGTATTCCGGTATAGAGAATGTTTATCTGAACGGAACCATGATCGGTTTTTCCAGGGAAGAAATAGATGCGAAGATGGATGATATTTTAAGTTTTGCAGACATTGGAGAGTTCGTCCATCAGCCTGTAAAGACTTATTCAAGCGGTATGTTTGTGCGTCTGGCGTTCGCTGTTGCCATTAACATTGAACCGGAGATTCTGATTGTGGATGAGGCACTTTCTGTAGGTGATGTGTTTTTCCAGGCCAAGTGCTACAGGAAATTTGAAGAATTTAAAGAAATGGGGAAGACTATTTTATTTGTCAGCCATGACTTAAGCAGTATCGGAAAATACTGTGACAGAGTAGTGCTGTTGAATCAGGGACATAAGCTGGCTGAAGGCGGCGCAAAAGATATGGTGAATCTATATCGTAAAGTGCTGGTCAATCAACTGGATGATGATGAGGCGGAAAATCCGGGAGAAAATATGGAAAGTGCACCGGAGGAGGATAGCCTTCAAAAGGAAAAACTGAATCTGAATCCTGAAGTCCTGGAGTATGGGAGTAAGCTGGCAGAAATCGTGGATTTTGGTATCTATGACCATACGGGACTGATCACGAATGCCATAGACAAAGGGCAGCAGTTTTCGGTTAAAATGAAAGTTAAGTTTAATGATGATATCAGTGAACCTATTTTTGCATTTACCATTAAAGACCTGAAAGGGACAGAAATCACAGGTACAAATACCATGTATGAAAATTCTCCGGTCACACCCAAAAAAGCCGGAGATATCCAGGAGATAACATTTACCCAGATGATGAGCCTGGAGGCCGGTGAGTATATGCTGTGTCTGGGATGTACGGGATACAGAAACGGTGATTTTACTGTTTTCCACAGGCTTTATGATGTCTGCAACCTGACGGTCATTACAGATAAGAAAGCTGTCGGCTACTTTGATATGTTTTCTAAAGTTACGCTGAAATAAGCAGTTTGCGAAGGAGTTTTGTATGGCAGAGTTGAATTACGATTATGACACGCAGAATGGACAGTATTCAGATGGTGATATAGAGGAGCGTATGCTCGAAATGGCCAGACAGGGGATCACCTATGAGGAACTGCCCAAAGAGCAGGTTGAATTTCCCATGGTTTATCATTTTGCGGGTATCAGGGAAAATATTTTAAACTGGTATCCTTTTACAAAGCAGGATTCTGTTCTGGAGATAGGGGCAGGATGCGGTGCTCTGACGGGAATGCTGTGTGAAAAAGCAGGAAAAGTGACTGCGGTTGAGTTGTCAGGGAGACGTGCAGCCATTAATTATGAGCGTCACAAAGATTATGATAACCTGACGATTATGGTTGGAAATTTAAATGATATGGTGCTGGAAAAGGACTTTGACTATATTGTCCTTAACGGGGTTTTGGAGTACGCAGCCAGTTTTACGGATGGTGAAACGCCATATGAATCTTTTCTCAATAAAATGGCATCATTTTTGAAACATGACGGAAAACTGCTGGTAGCTATCGAGAACCGTCTGGGACTGAAATATTTTGCCGGGGCGCCTGAAGACCATACAGATATGTATTTTCTTGGGCTTAACCGCTATGCAGGAAATAATTCTGTACGTACATTTTCCAAGTCAGAGCTTACCAGGCTGTTTGAGAAGAGCGGCCTTTGTCATATGAAATATTATTATCCTTATCCGGATTACAAATTCCCAACAGAAATATTTACAGATGAGACTTTAAAAGTAATCGGTTACGGGAAACAATATCCTGTATTTACAGAAAACAGATTCAGTTTGTTTAATGAGACGGATGTGGCACATAGCCTCCTTAGAGAAGAAGTGATGGACAATTTTGTTAACTCCTTCTTGGTGGAAGCCTCCAGAGAGGATGTCATTAGAGATACAGAGATACTATATGCAAAAATCAACAGTGAGAGAAAAGAAGAGTTCCGGGTAATGACATTGATCCTGAAAAGGGAACAGGAGATCTTCGTTAAAAAGCAGGCCATGAATGCAAGGGCAAAAGAATTTTTGCATCAGATGGAGCGTTATGGACAGGCAGAACTGCCGGGCAGCTTTAAAAATCTGAAGTCTGTATACAAAGATGGTGCCGTGTCATATGAATTTCTTACAGGTAAAACTTATTACAATGTAATAAAAGATTACTTAAAAGAAGGAGACAGTAAAAGTATTGAAAAGCTCTTTCAGAACCTATATGAAACATATTTTACAGACAGTCTGATGGTTGAAGATTATCACACGGAAGAATTCGTCGCTATGTTTGGTGAAACAAAAGGAAGAGTTCCGCTTCGGTGTATTTCTCCTGCAAATATTGATTTGATCTGTCAGAATATTTTCCTTGAAGGGGAAGAGAAAACCATTATTGATTATGAGTGGATTGCTGACTTCCCTGTGCCGGTTGATTTCATTATGTGGCGTCTTCTGAATGAAATATATACAAAAATGCCCTCCTTAGATGCGGTCTGCCCGCGGCACAAGATAATAAAGAAATTGGGGATAACCCTGTCTGACCAGGAGGTGTATCTGCAGTGGGCACTGCATTTTGCTTATACTTATGTAGGATGTGATCAGCTGTCAAAATATGAAAAGCCTCCTGTTCCCATTTCTCTGGAACAGATTGCAGAGCAGGAAAAACTTAAAAAGTATCTGGACAGTAAAATCTATTATGACCTGGGAAGCGGTTTAAATGAAAATCAGGTGGTGGCTGCAAAGGTTCGTTTAGAGCGCAATTGCTTTAAAGCAGTCTATGATCTGCGGGGGATTTCCGGTATAAAAGGTCTGCGCTGGGATCCTGAAAATGGGTATTTTTGTAAGTGCAGGATAGATAAGGTGGATTGTAACTGTCGTGCGGTTTTAGTGCCAAACGGACTGCATCTGCAGGATAAAGACAGTACCGTATTTATAACAGAGGACCCTAATTACATTATCAGTACCCTGGAGCCGGACAAAGTGGAATATCTGGTGATCGAGGGAAAATTCTGGTACATGGACGATCAGTACAAGACAGAACTCCTGAGAGAGATGGCGTGTGAAAAATTACAGCCTTCACAGCCGGCTCCTGTACAGACCGAAACAAATGTGGAGCCGCCGGCAGTCACAATGAAAAGCAGAGCAAAAAAAGTGCTCCGTCCGGTTGTGCGTAAGCTTAGAAGAGAAGGTGATCCGGATAAGCCGCGTATATTGATCTGTCCGGGCAGCGTGGATCAGATTTCATATGAAAATAAGCTGCTCACTGTCATAGGGTGGGTATTTGATCCGGCCCATGAAATGGGAAAGCCGAGGATTGCTTTTTATCATGGTAAGAACAAGGTCAGTGAAACCGGTTATCAGGTGATCTATAGAAAAGATGTTGCGGAAAATATGGGAAATCAGGAGGCGGAAAGCAGCGGATTTTCAGTAACTGCAAGTGTCTATTCCCCGTTTGACCTGGATGTTTACTTTGAATTTGATACCATTGACGGAACTGGAGGCAGGTTACTGGGAACGATTCCGGGAGACAGGACACTGCCTGCAGATGCTGATATTCAAGTGTTTTCGGCAGAAGATGAGACAAGTATCGGTGATATCCGGTATTTTAAGAAGTGTTATGTGGATAAGCCGCTTCAGTTTCCGGAGGATTATCTTACACATGAGATAGATATTGTTGTTCCGGTCTATAACGGTCTTTCGTATTTTGATGCGCTCTTTGCAGGTGTAGAGAAAACCAGGATGAAGTACAGACTGATTATCATAGATGACTGCAGTCCGGATGAAAAAGTAAAGGAATACCTGGAGACATATGCAAAAGACCGACCGGAAGTGATTCTGCTTAGAAATGAACAGAATCTGGGATTCTTAAAAACAGTGAACAGAGGACTTAAACTGATACAAAATCACGCGGTGCTCCTGAATACAGATGTGGAGGTGCCTGAAAACTGGCTGGAACGTCTTATGTATCCCATTATATGCGGAACAAAAGTGGCTACAACCACACCGTTTACCACTTGCGGTACGCTCTGTAGTTTTCCTGAGTTCTGCAAGGACAATGCCATTTTTGAGGGTATGAAGCTATGGCAGATTGATGATGTATTCAGAAATATGAAACCGCAGTATCCATCTATGCCTACTGGAATCGGTTTTTGTATGGGCTTGAACCGTGAAGCACTTTCTGAAGTTGGGTATTTGGATGAAGAAAACTTTGGCAAGGGGTACGGGGAAGAAAATGACTGGTGTCAGCGGGCTTTGCAGGCTGGTTATCGGAACGTGCATGTGGATAATCTTTATGTATATCATAAGCACGGGGGCAGCTTCCTGTCAGAAGAAAAAATGATGCTTCTGGAGAAGCATTCTAAAAAATTACTGGAAAAGCATCCGGATTATAATAAAGATGTGGCAGAATACTGCAGAATTGATCCGGCAAGAATGGTAAGGCTTTATGCCATCATGCAGCTTCTGAACCAGAAGACAGAGGTAAAAACAATTGTGGCCTTTGATCATAATCTGGGCGGAGGTGCAACGGAATATCTCAATAAAAAAGTGAAAGAGGAGCTGCTGAAAGGCCGTCGTTTTATTGTTATACGGTATGATATATATACGAATAAATACCTGTTCTTATATCAGTACAAAGACTATAGGATTAAGTTCTTCTCAGAGAACCTGCAGCTTTTGCTGGATATGGTAAGGCGTGTTGATGAGATTTGGATCAACGAACTGGTGACATATCCGAAACTCTATGATTTTATGGAAAGAATAGTTGGCTGGAAAGAAGAGCACTGTGCTGTTCTGCGTATGCTGCTTCACGATTTCTTCTGTATCTGTCCTGCGGTCAACCTGATGGATAAAAATGGGGCGTACTGTAAAGCTGCGTCAGATGAGATTTGTAACCAATGTATACCGGATAACAGAAGCAATGCCTGTCTGGAATATGAAAGCGGGAGTGTCTGGCGTTGTAAGTGGAAAGAGTTTTTAAGGCACTGTGATGAGATATTTGCATTTTCTGATGATTCCGCAGACCTTTTAAACAGAGCTTACCCGGAAATATATAAAATCAGGGTCATTCCTCACGAACCCCATTATCTTCCGCCGATCAGTAAGAAATATAAGACAACCCCCACATTGAATATTGGCCTGCTCGGTGTTCTGTGTTATAAAAAGGGCTTGGATGTAGTGAAGGAAATGGTACGTGAGATAGAAAGGAAAAATCTCAACATACGTATCCATCTGATCGGAGTCAGTGATGAAGAGATTGACAGTCCGGTATTTTCGTATACAGGAAGATATACAAGGGAAATGCTTCCGAAACTTACCTTGGAAGAAGATATAGATATCTTTTTTATACCGTCAATCTGGCCGGAAACCTTTTCATATACAACCTCAGAAATCATGTCTATGAAGATGCCTATAGCAGTCTTCAACATTGGTGCACCGGTGGAGAGAGTGGCGCGTTATGACAGAGGAATTGTACTTGACAAGACAGATGCACCATCCGTTTTGGCGGAGATTTCAAAATTCGCGGAGGAAGTCTGCCATATTGATGAAATGCCGGTGCAGGAAGAAAAGATACTGTTTTTGGGAGAGGAGATTTCTTTTGCATCCAGATATCGTGTAGAGCATCTGAGGGAACAGCTCTTATGTCAGGGATATGCTTCCAGGTTTATCCAGATGGATGAGGCAAAAGAGTGCAGGCTTAAGGATTATAAAGCAGTGGTATTTTACCGCTGCAGTAATGAGGAGGGAGTCCGGAAGATAGTCCGTAAGGCAGAAGAACTGGGAATTCCGGCTTATTACGATATTGATGATTTGATATTTGATTATGATAGAATTGCTTCTCTGCATTTTCTGGAAGGTGAGGAATACAAAGATTTCAGGAGTACAACTCGTAAGATCCACGCCTGTATGGAGCAGTGCAGTGGCTATATCACTTCCACAGTAACCTTGGCAAGGCAGATTTCAGCTGAGTTTCCGCATAAACCTGTGGTGATCAACAGAAATACTGCAAGCATGGAGATGCAGATCCTTTCTCACGATGCAATAAAGACGAAAGTACCTGAAAAGGAAAAAACCTATATTGGATATTTCAGTGGTTCCAAGACTCATGACAGGGATTTCGCTGTTATCGAGGATGCTCTGATAGAAATGATGGAAAAATATCCACAGGTTATGTTAAAACTGGTGGGAGTTCTCTCAGAGGATAAGATGAAACGTTTCCAGGACCGCATTGAAAAGATGGGATTTATGGAGTGGCAGAAGCTTCCGGAGGCTCTTGCAGGAGTTGATATCAATTTGATGCCTCTTGAAAATACAGTGTTCCACAGCTGTAAATCAGAAAACAAATGGATGGAAGCAGCACTTGTGAAGGTGCCAAGTGTTATGAGCCGAAATGATGAGTTGGAGCCGCTGATCCAAAACGGTGTGGAGGGATATCTCTGCAGCACCAAAGAAGAGTGGGCAGAAGCTTTGGAAGCACTGATCACAGACAGTGAACTGCGACATAAAATAGGAAAAGCAGCGAATAAAAAAGTACTTGATCAGTATGTAACACAGAAGACAGGGCAGGAGGCTGTGAAGTTCCTGATGAAATAACAGAAAGGATTTAGCATGTCCAGAGAAATATATGAAGTGAAAAGAGAGCGGTTTCATCTCACTGACAGAAATTTGTATCTTCTGGAGGGTACCTGGCCAAAAGGTTATGAGGCAGAAGCTGTTCTGGATGGAAAAAAAATATCGGTTGAGGCAAGGCCGCAGGAATATGTCAGTGCAATGGACCGGTTTCAGGACATGCAGCTGACAAGCGGCATGCGTATTCAAATACAGGTCACGCTGCCTTCTCATCTGGAGCAATACAAAAAACTGGTTATCTATGCAGTGGACGGCAAAAGCAGGCAGAAATGGTTTTCTGTCTCTGTCGTACAGCTTCAGAGAAAGCAGGGAAAGCCACAGTATTATCTAGAAGAAACTGCAGTGGACAGAAAAGCTGGTACCTGCAGGCTGAGAGGGTGGGCTGTCTATAAAAAGCCACTCAGTATTTATTTAGAGGATGAGAATAAAAAACGGCTGGCTGTTCAGGTGCAGAGAACAAAAAGGCCTGATGTTCAGGCTCAGCACAGGGAAGCCAGGCTTCAGGAGGATACCGGTTTTTATGTGGAATTTCCTTGCGGAAATAATCCATATATTTATCTTGTATTTGACGGGAAAAATGCGAAAACCATAAGAAAAATACATTTAAAATCCTCAAAGCTTATGGAAGAAAAACTCATACGGTACTATCACAAAGGGACACGATATTTAAAAATGCATGGTGCGGGCGCGCTGCTGCAGAAAGTAGTCAGAAAGGCGACCAATCAGGAACCAGGACCGATTCCATATGAGAAATGGCTTCCCAAGCATGTACCTACGCCGGGACAGCTGGAAAACCAGAGAAGAACGCAGTTTCCGTATTCACCTCTGATCAGTGTTGTGGTACCATTGTACAAGACTCCTGAGAGATACCTGAAGCAGATGATTGGTTCCCTGCAGAATCAGACTTATGAAAATTGGGAATTGTGTCTGTCAGATGGCAGCGGCGGTGAATCTCCAATAAAGACGCTGCTTGAATCATATCAAAGGGAAGATCACCGCATTAAGGTGTGTTTTCATGATAAGCCTATGCAGATTTCAGAGAATACAAATGCTGCAATTGGATTGGCAGAAGGTGAACTGATAGCTTTTGTGGATCATGACGATGTGCTTACGCCGGATGCGCTTTTTGAATGTGTAAAAGCACTGAATGAACAGCAGGAGATTTCCGTTTTATATTCAGATGAAGATAAGATGACCATGGATGGCAATAAATTCTTCCAGCCTCATTTTAAGCCTGATTTTAATATCGATCTGCTGTGCACCGTGAATTATATCTGCCATCTGTTTGTCGTCAGAAGAGAGATCATAGAACAGGTGGGGATGCTGAGAAAAGAATATGACGGAGCGCAGGATTATGATTTCATATTCCGTTGTGTGGAATACGCAGGCAGAAAGCACATTTATCATATTCCCAGAGTATTGTATCACTGGCGCTGCCATGAAGATTCAACAGCAGAAAACCCGGAGAGTAAGAAATACGCCTTTGAAGCAGGAAAGAAAGCTATACTGGCACATTATGACAGAATCGGTGTGAAGGCCAGCGTGGAGAACGGGGAATACCTGGGGCTTTACAGGACACATTATATCAGGGACTATGATCCGCTGATTTCTATTATCATACCGAACAAAGATCATACGGATGATTTGGAACGCTGCATCAGGGCCATTGAGGAAAAAAGCAGTTACAGAAATTATGAATATGTGATAGTAGAGAACAACAGCACAGAAAAGACCACATTTGCCTATTATCGGAAACTGGAACAGGAAAATCCAAAAGCCCATGTAGTTTACTGGGAAGGAAAGTTTAATTATTCTGCAATCAACAATTTTGGTATTTCCCATGCTAAAGGAGAATATCTGCTCCTTCTCAATAATGATACAGAAATCATCAATGCAGACTGTCTGGAAGAACTGCTGGGGTATTGTATGCGCAGTGATGTTGGTGCAGTTGGCGCCAGATTATACTATGAGGACGAGACAATTCAGCATGCAGGTGTAGTTATCGGATTTGGAGGGATAGCAGGCCATTGTTTCGTACAGCAGAAGAGAGGAGAATCCGGTTATTGCCACAGGATCATCTGCGCACAGGATTACAGTGCTGTTACCGCAGCGTGTATGATGGTGAAAAGAAAAGCGTATGATATGGCAGGCGGACTGAGCGAGGAACTGGAAGTGGCTTTCAATGATATTGATTTCTGTCTGAAGCTTCAGAAGGCAGGATTTCTGGTTGTGTATAATCCTTATGCGGAGCTGTATCATTATGAGTCAAAGTCAAGAGGATTGGATGATACACCTGAAAAGGTGGCCAGGTTTGCCAGAGAAATTGAGACATTTGAAAAAAGATGGCCGGAGATACTGAAAGATGGAGATCCGTATTACAATCCGAACCTGACTTTGGACAGCCAGGATTTTTCACTGAGGCGTAATGGATGAAAATGTTAAGGAGACCCATGATAAGAAAGAAGTTACCTGAGATTCTGTTTTTGGGGGCAGTATTTATATTTTTGCTCTGCTGGGCAGTGATACAGCCTCTGAATGCATCCCCAGATGAAGGAATGCGCTATCAGATCGTGGAATATATCATGAAACATGGCAGCCTGCCTCACGGTGGAGACCCTGAGATCAGGAATGAATTTTGGGGCATTTCCTATGCTTTCAATCCTATACTTCCATATATAATGGGAGCAATACTGGGGAAAGCAGCATCTTTGTTATCAGCAGCAGAGATGGCACCTGTAATTGCGGCAAGGCTCGTAAATGTGTTTTTCGGTACTGCTACTGCATTTTTGACACTTAAAATAGGAAAGCGGATGTTTAAAAAAGAAGCTGCAGTATTTTTTACCGTTCTTGTCTGCTTTTTACCGGGGGCTGTGTTTATTCACTCTTATATCAATACAGATTCCATTGCGGTATTTTCTGCGGCATGGATCGTTTGGTGCTGGATAAAGGCCATGGATAAAGGCTGGAATGTGAAAGTCTGTATAGAATTAGGAGCAGCATTGTCAGTCTGTGCATTGTCTTATTATAATGCCTATGGCTTTATTCTGTGCAGCGTGTTCTTTTTCTGCGGCAGCATTCTGTTATGTGAAGGGAAGCGTTGGAACTATAAGAAAATGCTGTCTCTCGGGATACTGATCACAGTGGTCATTATACTTCTGGCAGGCTGGTGGTTTATTCGAAACGGCATTCTCTATCACGGAGATATTTTGGGGATGAATACATCTTCGGAATATGCAGAGCTGTATGCCAGGGAGGATTTGAAGCCCTCTAACCGCATGACGCCGCAAAAGATGGGAATGGGTATTACAGATATGTTTTTTTGGATTCCCGGAGAATGGAAATGCAATTGGCTGACAACAGTTGCGGTCAGTTTTGTCGGAACATTTGGTTTTATGGATATATTTATGCCCAGAATCTGGTCAGCAGTCTATTGCCTGGTATATGCGGTTGGAATTTTGGGAATGTTGCTCTGTATCAGACAGCAGTTTTTTGTAAGCGGTAAGGAAAAAGAAGTAAGACGCAGAAGGGATAAATCAGGAACCACTCTGTTTATAACCATCAGAAAAGAGCGCAGATGGGATACAAAGAATCTATTTCACATTTGTATGCTCATCGCCATGGTGATTCCCTTTATTCTTTTGGTAAAATATGCATATTCCAGTGAATTCCAGGCCCAGGGGCGTTATCTTATGCCAATGTTGATACCTTTTATGTATTTTATCACGCTGGGATATGAAAACATAATGGACAGGTTTGTGAAAAAAGAAATATACAGAAAATGGACTTATATTATACTGAGTGTTTTATATATCATTTCCGCTGTCGCTGTATATTATTTTGTATTTAAACCTAATTACAGTTAAAAAAGAAGCCGTACGCATATCATTCCGCGTACGGCTTCTTCTTAATCCTCATCCTTTTCAGGCTTTTCCTGACGGTACAGCTGACGTACAACAAACTGAGGCGATTTATTCTGACTGATAAAAATCCTTCCGATATATTCCCCCATCAACCCCAGCATGAGCATATTCAGACCGCTGACAATGAGCAGGGCACACATGAGAGAAGTCCAGCCGATGATCGGTTCCGGACAGATAAACTGGCGGATTACCATAATGATAGTGAGCAAAAAACCAAGGAATGCAAAGAACCCTCCGAAAAAGCTTGCGATCCTCAAGGGTTTTACAGAAAAAGAGGTAAAACCATTCAGCCACAGCATGATCAGTTTTCCGAGGGTGAAAGTAGTTGTACCAACTTCACGTTTTTTATGATCAATAAAAACATTGGTAATGTGATCTGTTGTGCGCAGGATAAGTCCCCATATATAAGGGAAGGCACTGTCATAACGCAGCATTTCATCTTTTACAAAGGAATTCATGATAAAATAACTGCATAAGGTAAGGTCCTTTGGCTTTTTCAGAAGCATGGTAGCCATCTTATCATTCAGGCGGCTTCCCCAGTTTTTAAAGGCACTGTGCTGCTTTACATGATATTTTCCAAACACAGCATCATATCCTTCTTCTATTTTCGCGATCAGTTTATGAGCCTCTATCGGAGGATTCTGGCAGTCATCATCCAGGGAAATGATATAGTCTCCTGTGGCATAAGTGTATCCGGCCATCAGAGCAGCATCCTGACCGAAATTCTTGGCCAGATTCACGGCAATGACCTGCGGGAATTTATCTGCCAGACCTTTGATCACGGAGAAGGTATTGTCCTTGGAGCCGTCATTTACCAATATGATCTCAAATTGATAATCCTCTTTTGGAAATGCTTTGAAAATATCATCTACAACAAGAGAAATTGTTTTTTCGGAATAATAGCAGGGAATAACAAAAGAGAGTTTTTTATCCAGTTTCAAAATATGACCTCCTTGTATTTCTAGTTACTGTTCACTCCGTGAACAGTAACCGTTTAAACTCAATCTTCTTTAGTATAGCACATTCGAGGTTCCCTTTAAACAGAAAATGTGGTAGAATGTACGGGTATATAAGTAAAAGGACGGGTAAATCTGCCCAAAAGAATGGAATTTGCAGAGGTAAAAGTTATGTCTAAAGGAAAACTGGAGTGGGGAAGAATTTTGAAAAAGCTTTCTCCGTATACCATACAGAAGGGGTACCGCTATTTAAAACATTATGGACCGAAGGAATTTTGGATTCGTCTGCACGAAAGATTTGAACCGGAAGAGGTTCCGTATGGTCCCTGGTATGAAGCTTACCGTCCCACAGAAGCAGATTTAGATAAACAGCGGAAACGGGTATGGAAATATTCTCCTAAGATCAGCATTGTGGTACCGGCATACAAAACACCTGAAAAATTTCTGCGGGAAATGATGGATTCTCTGAGAGAGCAGACCTACAGCAACTGGGAACTGTGTATAGCCAATGCCAGTCCGGAAGATGCCTCCATGGAATTTACGCTGAAAGAATATTCCTCTTTTGACAGCAGAATTGTGTGGAAGAAACTGGACAAGAATCTTGGAATCGCAGAGAATACTAATGCGGCCTTCGCCATGGCCACAGGTGATTACATTGGACTTCTGGACCATGATGATCTGCTTGCCCCTAATGCTCTGTATGAAATCGCGTCAGCTTTGGAAAAAGATCGGGACATTGATGTGATCTACACGGATGAAGATAAGGTGAGGGCAGATCTGTCGGAACATTTTCAGCCTCATCTGAAGCCGGATTTTAATCCGGATCTGCTTCGGGCGAATAATTATATCTGTCACCTGTTTGTGGTAAGACGCGGAATCATGGAACGGACAGGCGGTTTCCGCAGTGAATTTGATGGTGCCCAGGATTATGATTTTATATTCCGATGTGTTGAGAGCGCTGAAAAAATATATCATATACCGGAAATTTTGTATCATTGGCGGACTCATCAGGCTTCCACAGCGGATAATCCGGCCAGCAAAATGTATGCCTATGAAGCGGGAAAGCGGGCAATCGAAGGCAATTTAAAGCGCAGTGGTCTTAACGGAAAGGTCAGCCATACAAAAGACTATGGTTTTTATCGAGTGGAGTATCAGGTGAAGGAGTCTCCTCTGGTTTCCATTATCATCCCTAATAAAGATGAGAAGGAAGCTTTGAAAAAGTGTATAGACTCCATTTTTGAGAAATCAACATATGAAAATTTTGAAATCCTTATTGTGGAAAATAATAGTGAGACAGAGGAGATTTTTTCATATTATCGTGAACTGAGCAGACAGGACAGAATACGTCTTCTAAAATGGAAGAAGCCATTTAATTACTCTGCGATCAATAATTATGCGGCATCAAAAGCAAAAGGAGAATATCTTCTGTTTTTAAATAATGATATGGAAGTGATTTCTCCTAATTGGATGGAAGAGATGCTCGGACACTGCCAAAGGCCGGATACAGGGATTGTGGGAGCAAAATTGTATTATCCGGATGGAACCATCCAGCATGCAGGTACAATCATCGGTATCGGTGGAATCGCCGGACATATGTTCGTCAACATGCCGGGAGAGCGTACCGGTTATCTGCATAAGGCTTCCCTGCAGCAGGATTTAAGTGCGGTCACGGCTGCCTGTATGATGGTAAAACGCGAAGTATTTTTTGAAGTCAATGGATTTGAGGAAAAACTGACAGTTGCATTTAATGACGTGGATTTTTGCCTTCGTGTACGCCGGAATGGATATCTGGTTGTTTATGATCCTTATGCAGAGCTGTATCATTATGAATCAAAGAGCCGTGGGACAGAGGACAGCAAAGAGAAGGTGCGCAGATTTCAGAGTGAAATTGAGTTCATGCGCTGCCGGTGGGAAACACTTTTAAAAGAAGGGGATCCTTACTATAATAAAAATCTTTCTCTTACAAAATGGAACTATTCCCTGCGACCAAAAGAATAAAAATCTCAGGACACAGTCTTATTCTAAGACTGTGTCGGAAAGGTTTCCGAAAAACATGTATGAAGTATCTGTAATTATTCCTAATTTTAATGGAAAAAAATATTTAAAAGACTGTTTGGACGCATTGCTCATGCAGGATTTTCCTTCATTTGAAATTGTAGTGGTGGATAATGGGTCAGAAGACGGCAGTATTCCATATCTCAGCCGGAATTATCCGCAGGTCAGACAGATCGCTCTAAGAGAGAATACAGGTTTCTGTGGGGCAGTCAATGTGGGAATACACAGTTCACAGGCAAAATATATACTGCTTTTGAATAATGATACTATCGTCCAGGAGGGATTTATTCAGGCTTTAGTTCAGGACATTAAAAAAAGTCCTGATATTTTTTCGTGTCAGGCAAAAATGCTGCAGATGCATGATCACAGCAGGATAGATGATGCCGGAAATTATTATTGTGCCCTTGGATGGGCTTTTGCCGACGGTAAAGGTAAGCCGGAGGAAAATTATAATAAGCGAAAGAAGATATTTGCCTCCTGTGCGGGAGCTGCTATCTATAGAAAAAGTATTTTAAACGAAATCGGATACTTTGATGAGGAGCATTTTGCCTATCTGGAAGACCTGGACATTGGGTACAGGGCCAGGCTTCATGGATATGAAAACTGGTTTTGTCCCACAGCACGCGTATACCATGTGGGAAGCGGCACCAGCGGCTCCAGGTATAATCTTTTTAAAGTCAGATATTCTTCCAGGAACAATGTGTACATGATATATAAAAACATGCCGCTTTGGCAGATCGTGCTGAATTTGCCGCTGTTTGCAGTGGGATTTGGAGTGAAGGCAGTTTTTTTTGCTGTTAAGGGGTTTGGAAGAGAGTATATTGCGGGGATAAAAAATGGGTTTGAGATTTCCGGGAAGAACAGAAATAAGAAAGTAAGATTTAATACTATAGAAATATCAGAATTTCTATTTATGGAAGTTGAATTGTTGTATAATATAATACGGAGATTAAAGGGATAGAGATAGCAAATAAATTGGAAAGAGGTTTTTCTTGTCGCATAATCAAAATAGTGATATACTTTACAAGAATATTATAATCGTATTACAAAAGTATTTGCCAAATAGTAATTTGGCAGCATCTGTTAACGGGAGATAAATTTTATGAAGGTTCAAGAAAAGTTTAAACGTTTAGTCAGATTGCTTTTTTCAGCAGTACTAATAACCGTGGTTTCAGGAATTTATGGTTATACTTGGATTAATTATTTTAACAAAATAATACGTCTGCCTTTTTTTCGAAGAGGAAATTGGATGATGATTTTTTTGTATATTGTCATTCTGTTTTTTATGATGAAGATGTATGGAGGTTTTACTGTTGGATTGCAGGAGAAGGGGAAATTAATATTTTCTCAGCTCTTATCGGTTATTTTTACAAATACATTTACGTATTTTCAAATATCGGTACTTGCAAAGAGATTTTTCAATCCATTTTCTATAATCGGAATGACAATTTTACAAGTAGTGATAATAATAATGTGGAGTCTTATTTATCAAAGGATATATATACATATATTTCCTCCAAGAAATATGCTTTTAATTTCAGGAAGACGTTCGGATTATTATTTGATGGAAAAAATGAATTCCCGTATGGACAAATTTAAAATTGAGAAATCTACTAGCTATAAGAATGGAATAGAAAACATAGTTTCAGAAATTGATAAATATGATGGAATTATTATAGGTGACATGCCAGCACATGAAAGAAATCTTATATTAAAATATTGTTTTGATAAGGACATAAGAACTTATAGTATTCCTAAAATATCAGATGTACTGCTTCGGAGTTCAGAACAACTTACACTTTTTGATACACCATTACTTTTATCAAAAAACGATGGATTATTAATTGAACAGTTGATTATAAAAAGATTAGTAGATATTATATTATCATGTATTGCAGTAATTGTAACGTTACCTTTATTTCTGATTATAGCTGTTTGTATTAAGTTGGACGATTGGGGGCCGGTGTTTTATAAACAGCGGCGTTTGACATATTGCGGTAAAGTTTTTGAGATTTATAAATTTCGAACAATGATTCAAAATGCAGAAAAGAAAAGTGGTCCACGTCTTGCAGGAAAAGAAGATGATAGAATTCTAAGAGTTGGTAAGGTTTTAAGAAGAACCAGATTGGATGAATTACCTCAGATTTATAATATTTTGAAAGGGGATATGTCTTTTGTCGGTCCAAGACCAGAACGGCCGGAACTTGCACAAAAAATTGAAAAAGATTTACCTGAATTCCGTTATAGGTTGAAAGTAAAGGCAGGACTGACAGGTTATGCCCAGATATATGGTAAGTATAATACTACTTCATATGACAAATTGAAACTTGATCTCACTTATATTAGGAATTATTCTATTTGGTTGGATTTTAAGCTGATGATATTAACTCCTAAAATAATGTTGATGAAGGAGAGTACGGAAGGCGTCGATAGTAAGGAAAATTTATGTGATAAAAATGTATAGATAGAAGATAGGGGTTTATTTAAATGCAGTTTTCTGTTTTGTTATCTGTTTATAAAAAAGAAAAGCCAGAATATTTAAAGATGTCTTTGAATAGTATTAGATTTCAGACTTTGGCGCCGGATGAGGTAATCCTTATAGAAGATGGGCCGCTTACGAAAGAATTGTATTTGGTAATAGAAGAGTATCTGAAGATTTTGCCAAATATGAGAGTTTATAAGTTTGACGAAAACCAAGGACTTGGTTTGGCTTTGAGGAAAGGCATGGAATTAAGCAAGTATGAATTAGTGGCGCGTATGGATACAGATGATATTGCTGAACCAGAACGTTTTAAGATTCAGAAGGATTTTATGGAGAAAAATCCGCATATTTCTGTTTGTGGTGGGTTAATGCGGGAGTTTGATGATAGAGGTATTATCTCACAGGTAAAAAATATGCCAGAGACGCAAAAGGAAATATGGGAATATGCTAAGTACAGAAATCCCATAAATCATATGACTGTCATGTTTAGAAAAGCTGATGTGCTGAAGGCTGGTAATTACAGGGATTTTTCTTTTCTGGAAGATTATGATTTATGGTGTAGAATGCTCGCGAAAGACTATAAATTTTATAATGTACAAAAGGTTCTGGTTAAAGCTCGCGTATCTGATGAGATGTATAATAGACGTGGGGGGATTGTATATTGTCGGAGATATTTGAGGTTAAGACAGATGCAGAAAGAAATAGGATTGCTGGGATTTGGGGAGTATGTAAAAGCATGCGGAGTTACAATTTTGATTACTTTAGTTCCTAATATGATACGTAAATTGGTATATATAAAAATGTTGAGAAAAAGAAATGGATAATAAATTAAAGAAATATCAAGATCATCTCATGGAAATGTTAATTGAATTTCAGTGTTTTTGTGATGAACATAATATTAAATTTTTTTTGGTGGGTGGAAGCGCTTTAGGTGCTTTTCGTCATCAGGGATTTATTCCGTGGGATGATGACATCGATGTAGCTATGTTTCGTGATGATTTTGAAAAAATGGAAGCATTCATGAGTGGCAATAATAATAAATTAAAGGGGTTAGATTACTCACCGGTAGAAGATAAAATAATACCAGAAGCGCCTATTGGGCATCTTTATGATTTCAATATCACAGAGGTGTATACTCATGCTCCTAAGATAGACATACATCCTATTGATGGAGTACCAAATAATCAAGTGCAGCGCATGATACAAAAATATTTAGCCCTTATTTATTATTTGGGTATTTATCATTTACCTGTAAAAAATAAGGGGAGGTTTGCACGTGAGATTTCCAAAATTTTATTAAAAATAATACCGGATAAAGTATGGAAAGTGATAATCAGGCTTTGTAAAAAATATATTATCAGATGGAGTATTGAAAAAAGTTCTAATATATGCAGTTTATTTGGGGTAGCAGGTTATTCAAAAGAAATTATGCCAAAGGAGTGGCTTGTACCATTGCAAAAAGTAAAATTTGGATGTTCTGAGTTTTGGGCACCAGCTATGCAGAGCGAATATTTAACACAGTTATATGGTAAATGGAAAGAACTACCGGATATCCAACAGAGGAAACCGCAGCATGATTCTTATTTATATTGTAAACTTTAAAATGTGTGAATTTATGCTGGAGTGTGATAGATGAAAAAGAAAAGATTACTGATTAAATTGAAAAAATTAGTGAAAATATTTGTTCTGTATACAATTGAGAACGATTATAAGATTTATAGGATTAGAAATACCAAAATTAATATTAGATTCTCTTTGCAAAAAAGGTATCAGAGTAAATGGGGATATATACCTATACAAAAAAATAAGATTATTTTTGATAATTATATGGGAATGGGATATGGATGTAATTGTAAGTACGTTGCAGAGCGATTATTAAGAACGCCTGGAACGTATGATTTAGTATGGGTTGTAAAGGACGTTGCGAATAATAAACATCTTTTTCCGAAAAACATAAGATTAGTAGAGTATATGTCAGAAGAGGCATTTAAAGAATATGCATCTGCGGGTATTTGGATATGCAATTATCATTTAATTGCATATTTAAATAAAGGTCTTCAAAAGAAAAAGGGACAAGTATATATTCAATTATGGCATGGATCATTTGGCATTAAAAAAATTGAAGGTGATTGTAGGAATTTGGTGATAGACAAAAATTGGGAGTATCTTGCAAAAAAAAATGCAGATGTAACTGATTATTGGATTTCAAATAGTGATTTCGAAACAAAAATTTATAAACAGGCATTTTGGAATGTTAAGAATATTTTGGAATACGGACATCCAAGAAATGATCTCTTTTTTATGAAAAATGATGGAGTAAGAGAAAAAGTTAAAAAAAAGTTGGGAATTTCAGAAGAAAGTAAGATTTTATTATATGTGCCTACATTTCGTGATAATGGTCTATACGGAGCGGAGTATTTGGATTCAGAAAAAGTAGTAAGAAAAATTGAAGAACGTTTTGGGGGTAATTGGGAATTTGTTGTTAGATATCATCCAAAATCTGAACTTTGTCTGGAAAAAATAAAAATAGGTATAAACGCAACAAATTATCCTGATATACAAGAACTTTTATTAGCATCTGATGCTGTTATTACAGATTATTCTAGCTGTATATTTGATTTTATTTTAACTGGAAGACCTGGTTTTATTTTTGCAACAGATAATGATATATATAATGAAGTAAGGGGGTTGTATTATCCGTTAAAAAACACTCCTTTTTTGATAGCTGAAAATAATGAACAGCTTTGTAAAAATATAGATGATTTTGATGAAAATGTATATGAAAAAAAGGTAAAGCAATTTCTTTCTGATAAGGGATCTGTAGAAGACGGACATGCCGCAGAAAGAGTGGAGAGATTGATAAAACAATTAGCGAGGAATGAAGAAAATGAAGAAATATCTAAGGACTTTTTGGAATCGTAGATTCTTATTATCAGAATTAGTAAAGAAGGGCGTAAAATTAAAATATAGAAGGTCTTATTTAGGCGTTTGCTGGTCATTGCTGGAACCTTTGCTTACAACATGCGTTCTTACTATTGTATTTGGTACATTATTTGGAAATAAAAGCAGGGATTTTCCGATGTATATATTATGTGGAAGATTATTATATACATTTTTTTCGCAAGCTACAAAGACTGCAGCGAGATCAATACGTGCAAATTCTAAAATGATTTGTAAAGTATATGTACCAAAGTATCTGTATCCTCTCTCCTGTATATTATTTAACTATATAATTTTTTTGATATCTTTATTAGTACTTGGCGTTTTAGGGATTTATTGTGGAGTCAAGCCAACCTGGCATGTAGTGCAGATAATATTTCCGTTAATACTACTTCCGATTCTTACATATGGTGTAGGAATGATTTTAGCAACAATTACTGTGTTTTTTAGAGATATGGAATATTTGTGGGAAGTTATTTTAATGTTAATAATGTATACATGTGCTATTTTTTACTATCCTGAAAAAATAATGAACAGTGGTTTTTCCTGGATACTAAAGCTGAATCCTTTATATTGTATAATCCAAAATTTTAGAGATGCCATTTTAGGACAGCAGATGAATATCCATTTGCTGGTTTATGCGGCTATTGTTAGCGTAATTGCATTAGTTATAGGAAATATAGCTTTTTATAAAAAGCAGGATCAATTTATATTACATGTGTAGGTGAAAAAATGAAAAAAGAAATTTTAGTTGTTGATAATGTCAGTATGCAGTTTAATTTAAGTAAAGAAAAGGTGGATCATTTAAAAGAGTATTTTATAAAGTTGATAAGAAGAGAGCTTAGAAAAGATAGCTTTTGGGCATTGCAAAATGTTAGCTTTAGTGTGTCTAAAGGAGATCGAATTGGTATATTAGGACTTAACGGAGCTGGAAAGAGTACTTTACTTAAAATTATTGCTGGTGTTTTTAAACCGACAGAAGGAACTGTAAAGGTTAAGGGTAAGATCGTACCGTTATTAGAATTGGGAGCGGGATTTGAGCCTCAATATACGGGGAGAGAAAATATATATCTGTATGGTGCTGTGTTAGGATATAGCAAAAAATTTATCGATCAAAAATATGAAGAGATTGTTGAATTTTCTGGACTTCAAAAGTTTATAGATGTGCCTTTAAAAAATTATTCATCAGGTATGAAGAGTAAACTTGGATTTTCAATAGCAACTATTATGGATCCGGAAATTTTGATTTTAGACGAAGTACTTTCTGTTGGGGATGCAAAGTTTAGAAAAAAGAGTGAAGGAAAAATAATGAGTATGATGGATGGAGAAACAGCAGTTTTATTTGTTTCACACTCATTAGATCAGGTTAAAAGGATATGTAATAAAGCGATGATTTTAGAGCAAGGACATTTAGTTGCTATGGGAGATATTGAAGAAATTGCACAACAATATCAGGATATGATAGACAAATAGAAGAAGGTAATGAAGGAATAGAAAAATGTTATACAGAATTGATGAAGCGTTGTTAGTTATTAAATTAGTAGATATTCAATGGGAAAGAATTTTTGTTCATTTTAATATAGAAATTGAATTTAAAGATAATACAATTGATTGGAAAAGTCTGGAGTTTTATGCAGTAAATGGGATTGGTGCTGCAAAAGCTAGGTTAAAATTAAGTTTTATAAAAGAAAATCAGTATTGTTTAAGCCTTAACATTACAAATAATGGTGAAAAGCGTTGTTTACCAATTGGGACCTACAGAATTTTGGCTTGCGTAGGAGATGAAGTATTAGCTGAATGTGCAGCTGATTTTAATTATCCCATTAATATGGAAGAAAAATCAAGAAATTTTGAATATGCAAACGGACATAAGGTATATACGATTAAATTTTATATAGAAGATGATGAAGAAGAATTGCCTTTCAGAATGCATATCCTGCAGGCATCAGAAAGCAGAGAAGGATTTCCATCAAATAAAGAGTATCGTATATATCGTGGACCATATAAATGTATCAAAAGATATTTTGGAAGTAGCAGGGTCTTTTTGCGCAATTTATATAAGTTTTTTTCAGTGATTAATAAAAGAAAAAGAACGAAAACCATCCTATTTATGACTGAACAAAATGATTCAATTAAATCAAATTTAAAGGCAGTAGTTGAAAGAATGCAACAGCGCGGAATGGATAAAGAATATTGTATATTGATTTCTGCTAGAGCAGCGGCTGCTGAACCACAGTCATATAGAAGCTGGATAAAATTAATTTACAAATTAGCTAAGAGTGGGATGATTTTTTTAGATGATCATGCTCCAGTGTTAGATTGGTTGAAATTAGATAATGACGTAAAAGTAATTCAATTATGGCATGCGGGTGCTGGATTCAAATCTTCAGGATATAGTAGATGGGGACATAAAGGATGTCCAAGCCCACAGAGTTGTCACAGGCAGTATACTTATGGAATAGCAGGATCAAAAAGTATTGCGCCTTTTTTTTCTGAGGTTTGGGGAATTAATGATGAGCTTGTTTTACCTACAGGAATGCCTAGAATGGATCAATATTTGGACAATGATTATCGTAAGAAGGTAACGGAAGATTTGTATAAGAGATACCCTATATGTAATGGAAAAAGAGTGGTATTATTTGCGCCGACATATAGAGGGAAAAATAAAAAAGAAGCATATTATCCGTATGAATTAATAGATTTTGAAAAGTTTTACGAGTTGTGTGGAAAAGAATATGTGGTATTATTTAAGATGCATCCGTGGGTTAGCGAGCCTGTTCCTATACCGGAAAAGTTTAGTGATAAATTTATTGATGTTAATTTATATCCGAATATTAATGATTTATTTTATATTACTGATATATTGATAACGGATTATTCATCTAATATATTTGAGTATTCATTAATGAAAAAACCCATGTTGTTTTTTGCATACGACAAGATACAGTATTCTTTTTCAAGGGGATTTCATCGGCCTTATGAGGAGTCGGCACCTGGTAAAGTATGTTACAACTTTACAGAGCTTATGGAAGCATTTAGGACAAAAGATTTTGAATATGAAAAAGTAGAGGAATACGTTATACAGCATTTTGATTTTATTGACAGTCATGCATCAGATAGAGTAATTGATTGGATCGTTTTAGGTAAAATGCCAGAAAAGATAGAACAAGAGATTAATATAGTAGAAAAACAGATAGAGAGAATGAAGGAGCTGGATTTTTTACAGCCATTGTTGGATAATGATTTGCAAGAAAGGAAAAATACGATATGAATATAGCTATTATTTTTGCTGGTGGTAGTGGAGTGAGAATGGGCGCTGGAATACCAAAGCAGTTTTTAGAGGTAAATGGAAAACCTATTATTATTCACACATTGCAGCTTTTCCAATATCACAAAAAGATAGATAAAATTTATATATCCGTTTTGGAAGATTACATTCCTTATATGGATGGACTTGTAAAAGAATATCATCTAACAAAAGTCGCAGGTATAATGCATGGAGGAGAAACTGCACAGGACTCTATATATATATCGTTAAAAAAAGCCTCGCAAGAAAATCCAGAAGATTCAATTGTGCTTTTGCATGATGGTGTACGTCCATTTGTTGCTTATGATGTTATTTCTAATAATATTAAAAGTGTTAAAGAATATGGTAATGCTATAACGTGTACATCATGTTATGAGACCATTTTGTTAAGTAAATATGGAGAAAGGGTAGATAAAGTTCCTTATAGAAAGGAGACTTATGCTGCACAGGCACCTCAGAGTTTTTATCTAAAGGATATTTTATATGCTCATGAACAAGTTAGAAATTCACCAAATGGATATGAAAATATGGTCGATGCTTGCACAATTATAAAGAGCCAGAATATGGAAGCGCATATGGTAATGGGGAATAGAGGAAATATTAAAGTGACAACGCCAGAAGATGTATATATGTTTCGGGCATTGCTTCAATATAAAGAAAATGAACAGGCTTTTGGTTTGGGCTTAACAGATTATATTGATGCGCGTATGAAAAATATGGTAGAGAATGGAGAAGATTAGAAGTATGTGTACAGAAAGTATTAAGAATCCAATATTGTATACAGATTTGTGTGATGCTGCAAGCAGTGATTTTTTTAATGAAATAGATGATGAAAATACAGTACTTGTCACTGGAGCAACAGGTATGATAGGTTCACAAATTGTAAAATCCATAGTATTGTATAATAGTATTCATAATAAAAATATAAAAATTATTGCATTGGCAAGAAATAAAAAGAAGGCAGAGAATGTATTTAGAGGATTTCTGGAAAATAGAAAAGTAGATTTATTTATCTGTGATATAAATGAAAAAATAAAAATTCCTGAGCATGTTGACTATATTATTCATGGGGCAAGTGCAACAAGTTCAAAATATTTTGTTTCTAATCCTGTTGAAACGATTCTTACGGCGTTACGTGGAACAAAGAATATTCTGGAAATTGCAAGAGAAAAGAGCATAAAAAAAATGGTGTATTTGTCTTCCTTAGAAGTGTATGGTTCACCTGATGAAAAAGTAAATTATATTACTGAGAAAGATTATGGATATCTGGATCCAATGCAGGTTCGTAGTAGTTACTCTGAAGGAAAGAGAATGGCAGAGTGTCTATGTGCAGCTTATGCAAAAGAATATAATGTGCCTGTTTCAGTGGCAAGGCTATCACAAACTTTTGGGGCGGGTGTTTCATATGATGATGGCAGAGTGTTTGCAGAATTTGCGAGATGTGTAATAGAAAAGAGAGATATAGTTTTGCATACATCAGGAAGAACGATTAGAAGTTATTGTTATACAAAAGATGCAATAACAGCTATAATATGTTTACTGACAAGAGGTAAAACTGGGGAAGCCTATAATGTTACAAATATGGATACTGTTATTTCTATAAAAGAAATGGCTGAGTTGGTTTCTGAGCTTTCATCTGATAATGATGTTAAAGTCGTATACGATATACCAGAAAATGTTGCAGAGTTGGGTTATAATCCTGAAATGGTAATACGTTTGGATAATACAAAGCTGAAATTGTTAGGCTGGAAGCCTACTGTGAATTTAAAAGATATGTATACCAGACTAATAAAGAGTATGCAATTCGATAAAAAATAAATATGGGTAAGGTAAATATAAATGGAAAAGTGCGGTGAAGGATATCATTGGGGGTTGCTGAGTAAATATAGAACTAAGCTGATGGGAATCGCCATTATATGGATTGTTCTGTATCACGGGAATGAAATTGGAATGATATTACCAAAGCCTTTAGAGATTATTAATTTTGTCTTAGAGAAAGGAAGAGGAGGCGTAGAAATATTTCTTTTTCTTTCAGGTTTAGGGCTTTACTATTCATATAATAAGAATCCTGATATGAAAAGGTTCTATAAAAGAAGAATGGTCAGAGTGATTTTTCCATATCTTTTAATTTCGCTTCCTTTTTGGATTGGACAAGATTTGTTTATCCATAGAAATTTTTCAGCATTTCTTAAAAATATAACATTAATATCTTTCTGGACTGAGGGATATACAAGACTATGGTATTTTGGGCTTCTGATACCTCTTTATTTAATATTTCCATTCTTATATAAGTGTATTTTTGATGGTAGTGGACAGGGAAAATCAGAGGTGACAAGAGTTTGGATAATGATAGGATTAGTTATAATATTTAATATTAGTATTAAACTGATCTTTCCTGATTATTATAGTAAAGTAGAAATAGCATTGACAAGGATACCTATATTTATTATTGGAGTTTTATGCGGCTATTTTGCTAAAGCCAATAAAAGAGTGACTTATGGGGAGATAACAGCACTTTTTATAGGATATAGTTATAGAATGTTTACATATGAGTATCATATTGGAGGGATGACAGTCAGATACTGGTATTGTACATTGACGCTAGTGATATGCCTTATATGTATTTTCTGCTTTGAATATTTCGAAAAAAATCATAAACGTCATGGGTCTAGAGACTTTAATATTCTCCAAATAGCTGGAAAATATTCTTTGGAATTATATATTGTCCATATTTGGATTAGAACATTTTTTAGAAAATATAATTTTGATTATAATTTAAATGGGATACAGTTAAACAGATATGGATTGTTAAATTACTGTTTGATTATTATTATTAGTTGCATCGTAACGTTTATTTTTGTTCAAATACAAAGTATTATTAAAAGAAGATCAGTAAAATGAATCCATGTTAGGAGCATTAAACTGATCTAAAAATTATATTATGAGTTATAAAATTCAGGGTAGTGACGGCCCTGAATTTTATTTTATACAGGAGTTCTATAAATTACATATCCATCAGTTATACCTATATTTTCAAAAGAATTTTCCTGTAAAAAATCACAAATAGGTGAAGTATCATATAAAATGATGTAATTAGTTTTGGTTTTTTCTATTGCATTTATAAATTTATTTTTTTGGGAAATATCATTGTAATAAACCACTTCCATGATAGCATCTTGCACTTGATAGCTAGGAGTATTTTCGTCGAAAACAAAGTTTGGATTTCCTAATCTATAAAGGAGAGTATTCCGATCAATGGTAAGTAGTAAAGATGGATCATACTGTCTAATTAACATATGAATAGTTGTATCAGGTGCAACTATTTTAGGATTTTCGTCTTCGGAATCTCGGTGTATGATATTACATATTTCTAAAAGGCTGTCAGGAACCTTGAAAAGATTATCAGGCATGGATATATCTGTAAAGATGTTTTTCACAGGACTTCCTGTTAATATTATTAGTATCGTTAATACAAATGATAAGGCATACGTACCAAATTTTGTTTTACTATAATCTATAATATTTACACAACAATATCCAAGCAGAATACTTACAGGAAGTAACCAGAAGAATCTATAATAAACTTCATCAGAACCAAGTTTGCTGAAAATATATTTAACAAAAATAGGATTATAAATAGTCAAAAACAGAAACGCGGTATAAATCAAAAATAGATTTGTACTGTGTTTTTTTCGACAGAAAAACCATAAAATACAGGCAGCAAAAAAACCGAAAAAACAGATATTGCCCCAGTAATTATTTAAACAGACCTTGACAAAACTAAGGCCGAGCTCATCTATATTTACATCACCCATGTTCTAAACTCCTTAATTTGTGTAATGATTAAAATGCTAAATCGAAAATGAAAGTATACCTTTCGTATAAAGCAGATAAATAAATCCTGTCATCAAATTTGGAAGAGTATATAAGATATACCACCCAAGACTTCGGTATTGCTTTTTTATAAATATGACAGTTAGAAAACCTGCGCTGACTGCCAGTGGTACGATCAGCATGGAAGAAGAGCTGAAAGTTACACTGCTCAGTGTGATAAAGAAAAGCAGGAATTTATAAAACAAAGGACTTTTTCCTCTGTATATCTGCAGACAGCACAGGATAATTCCTGTAATGATCGTATTGGCAAGGACAGCCTTTCCTTCATAGGTTCTTAAAAGCAAAAAATTTGCAGAAGTATAAATTGTGTTGCTGTAAAGGTTGATAAGGAAAATCCAGAACACAAAAAGTGCTGATTTTTTGCGATTATTTTCGGTCAGTATCATACCTACCTGGTAGTAAAGAATATTAGTGACAAGGATTATTATCTGAGGCATTATGACTTTGGCCTGTTTTAGTGCGTGCAGATTGAAAAACTTGGATATGACCGCATTATAATCAGGAAAACAGGAAAACAGGTAACGGACATTAAAGCGTGACAGTTCCGCTCCGGTATAAGGATTGAATAAACCGAGGCTGTTTTTATAAACGTCAGTTGCTGCTTTTCCAACATAATAACTGGCATCCGCACTGTTGTCCATATGAGTGAAAACAATCAGCATCTGAATCAGTATACTTGCAAATAATATAAGTAGCGTCCATGTGCTTTCTCGGAAAAATTTGGGAGAGCACATGATTGCGCTTTTCCAATCCCTGCGGCAGAAGTATATGGCCAGTAAAACAATAATGCAGGAGAAAGCCATCCAGATAACTGCTAAAAAAGTCAATGGAAGACGTAATAGTGTACAGGGAAGAGCAAAAAGTTCAAACAGGGCAAAGTTAATAAAAAATCCACAGGATAAAGAAAAGAAAATGGAGTTGTGTGTCTGTTTGAAAAAATGCACAAAAAGAGAACCAAAACATAAAAAGACTAATATTTGAAATAGAAAAATCAAACCAATTATTATAATATTCAAGATACAGTACCTCATTAAAGTTTTGTTTTATTTTATCATAATAATTGATATTTGAAAACGGATAATATTAAAATACTTTTCAATCGCTTGTACCTGTCAACCCCCAGTGGTATAATTAATATTAATATTTAATAGTTATGTAAGAGGATTCTAAACGAAGGGAGGATAATAAAAATTATGCATTAAATGCATTTTGAGGGGAGAGAAAGGAGAAAAGAAAGATGAGGAAAAGATTTCAAAGAGTTATGGCCTGGATGTTGACCGTCCTGATGATATTGACTTACATACCAACGGATGTATGGGCCAGCGGTCAGAATGTACAGGAAAATGAAGTACAGCAGGAGGAGACAGATTTATCAGCATTAAGCAATGAGAGTAAGGAAAAATCCGATGAATCGGAGGATAGTGATCAGGAGAAGAGAAACGATGTGTTGTCAGAAGATGCAGAAGGGAATGCGGAAACTGGCAGCATAGATGATAACCGTGTGACAACGCTGGAAAATGAACAGGTAACAGTGGAGTCTCTGGAGATCATATCCATGCCATACAGAACCAGTTATTACTGTGGATTCGAGGAGATTGAACCATATGTCTCTATATATGGTATTGAACTTCTGGCATCTTATAGTAATGGACATACAGAAACTATAACTGCTGATTATACAGAGAGTCCTCAGGACAGTTATGGAAACATACTGTATTTGGAGAAAGACAGCAGATGGCTGGAAACGCCGGGAGAATATGAGATAATACTGCATCTGGGCGATGCCGAGGTAAAAGTTCCCATAAAGACGCAGGACGTGTTTGAAACGGTACCTGTATTAGATGAAGAGGATACAGTACTGAAGTTTGAAAAAGATACTTCCGGAAACTGGTGTACATGGGCAGTAATAAAGCCTTCGGAAACAGGTACATATGCATTGAAGCGGAATTTTGATAATACGCGTCTGGAAATGTATAAGTCTGATGGTACATATGTGGGAGAGTATTGGGGGGCAGTATCCAGGTGGAAATTAGAGGCCGGTGAATCCTATGTCTGTTTCTGCAGAGACTATGATTATTCTGAGGACAATTTTTACAAGGCTTCTTTACAAAAGACAGCTGGGGTTGAAAAGGTTGAGATTATCCATCAGCCATATAGTACCTCTTATGTTCAGGAGCTGGACCGCCAGTTTTATTTCTCGTCAGAAGGAATTGGATTGAGAGTCACATATGATAATGGTGATACCACGTTCCTGGGCTATGATGAGGATGGAAATTACATAGATGAGGACAAGTATGGAAATTATTATTGGCAGAACGAGTCAGATTGGGATGAAATCATCTCTAAGCCGGGAATTTATGATGTGTATGTAGGCGTTGATGAGGTGGAGGCGGATGAGCCTGTTAAAATCCAGGTACTGCCTCTTGAGAATATTCCTCAGATAACAGAAGCAAATTATTTTTCCATAGGTATGTCAAAGGAGAAAAGAGAGTGGAAAAAAGTAATTCCAAGCAAGAGTGGGCAATATAATATAAGCGTTTCAGAGTGGACCTATATCTATATATTGGATGAAAATTTTGAACAGATAGATGCTGACTATGCTATGGATATGTCGGCACCTATGGATGCCGGTAAAACATATTATGTTTGTTTTCAAAGCGATAATTTAAGAGAATATGCCGGAATCGTACAATCAGTACCACAGGTAACAGCACTTACCATGCTCCAGGAGCCAGTCAAGAAGAAATACATTAAAAATTTAGATTATAATTATTATCTGAATGACCTGGAATTGGAACTGACCTATGAAGATGGAAGTACCTATACCATGTCATGGGATGAAATTGGAGAGAATGGAGACTGGAAAGACTCATACGGTAATTATCTCAGAGTAAAGATTCTTAAGGATGGCAGTGAGGGTGAGTGGACAAGCGAAGCAGGTACCTATGAAATGGTATTGTCCGTTCAGGAACAAAGTGTAAGCCTGGAAATAGTGGTAGAAGAGATCAGCAGTGAAAATGTCCCTGTTTTGACAGATACTGATCAGGAGTTTTTCTATGAAGCGGCAGGAAATACTTATGTGCAATTTGTACCGGAAGAAGACGGCGTTTACGGACTGAGATTTCAGAACCCTGTGAACTGCCGTAAATATAATCAGGAAACGGGTGGTTACGAGTATTACGATGGCGAACAGATTAATCTGGCATTAAGCGGGGGAACAGCCTGCTATCTGGAAATAAGCAAAATGTATGAGGAGGATGTAAGCTTTATCGCCAGCGTGGAAAGAATTCCTGATCTGGAAAGCGTTACTATTGTTTCTGAACCGGTAGAAACCTCATATATATTGGGATTGACGGACGGAGAAATAATTTTAGATGGAATGAAGCTGCAGCTTAACTACAGGGACGGAGAAACTACATATATAAATTACAAAAAGGATGAGAATAATCAGGATAAATATGGAACACAGGTAATATATCAGGGATTAAAAGATGTCAATGGTGAGGTGACAAAGCCGGGTATTTATAAAGCAGAAATACAGATAGGTACTATTGTAAAAGAGGTACAGATTACTATAAAATCTCTTTCTGAAATAGATCCCATCAACCTGGAAGCGGGAAACACCATAGAAGGAAAAATGGGGATTGGATTTCAGTATTTCAGTTTTACTGCACCAGAAACGAAAGACTATTATATAAAAATGGATGAGGCAAGGTATGTGTTCTGGAAGGAGAAAGATGCCGGAGCATTGAATTCCATGTGGGCAGATAACGGTTTGCTGGAGTTTAAAGGCGGCAAAACTTATATATTGGCAGTTGAATTTCGGAAAGAGAGCAATTATAAAATAACGATTGGTAAAATTCCGGAAATCAAAGCTTTACAGTTAAAAAAACCTCCATGTACTGAGTATTATTACGGTTTACAGAAAAGTCTGGAAGATTATGAACTCAGATATGAAGTGATTTATGAAAATGGTGAGAAAGAGATCCTTTCCAGATATGATACAACGAAATATGGTATGAATCTATCTGAAGAAAGTCCATTTGATCAGTGGAATCTAAAAGATGAAAAGGGTAATCTCCCGGTGGGAGATTACCAGACGGTATACAGACTGGGGAAGGCCAGTATGAATGTGACAATTTCGATACTTTCCCTGGAGGGTCTTGACTACTTGAAAGAAGGGGAATATCTGTTCCTGAAAGGGGATCAGGTATTACGGTTTGTACCGAAAGAAACAGGAGACTACCGTCTGATGTTCCGGGAGGCCGGCAATATAACAGTATATGATTCGGAATATGAATACTATTGCGGCGATTCTTACGGCAGTGATGTACTTATAGAATCAATGGATAAGGATAAGACGTATTATTTTGTGATACAATACAGCCACAATTCAGGCACTGACCAAGCGATAATGATTGAAAAAGAAAAGACAGTGGTCGGCTTTCAGGCAGATACCTCAAACATGCAGACTGTATATCGCCAGTATCTGGATAATGTTAATTTTGATGAGCTTTATTTAAAAGCTATATATGATGATGGTACCAGGGAGAAGCTTTATGATTATAGTTCAGGTGTTTCCATAGATTTTCAGACTGTAGGGTTACCTTTGGAAAAAGTGGGTACTTACCCTGTGAAAATTTCTTATAAAGGAGCAGAAACTACATTTAATATTGAATGTGTTCCAGCGGATACAGGGGAATTGCCTCTGCTGGAGGAAGATGAAACCAATGTAATACCATTCTTAATGGATGAAGCCAGAAAGACTGTCCGATTTATTCCGTCTCAGACATCTCAATATGTGTTTTCTGTAAAAAATGCATATCATGATGAGAGCATACAGATATGGGATGATTCCGGAGAATGTATTATAGAGAAAAATGATTGGCTCGATCATGGTGTAGCGGTTGATCTGGTGGAGGGAAAAGAATATCTCATTAGTTTGACAGCGGACTATAAATGCAGTTTGGAATTAAAGGTTTCCAGTGTATCCGATAAGATTGTAAATATGCAATTTGATAAATCCTCCATAAAAGATTATTATTTGTATGATGACTGGGGACCAGGGAGCGATGAATATGCGATTGCGGTTGATGTTGAATATGAAAGCGGAGAAAAAGAAATACTGAAAAGCGGTCAAAAAGGAAAATACGGAGCGGCCATGACCATATCAGTCAGACAAAATGGCAGGGAAGATAATAAAGTTACAGCTTCGTATCTTGACCACAGTATAAGCGGAACACTGAATCTGTGTACTATAGAAAACGCACCACTTGATATAGTCAAGTTGGGAAAAAACACCTTAGATGTAAACCGCCAAGTGATCTATTACAAATTTACGCCTGAGGAAGACGGAATTTATAAATATTGCGTGAATTATGATATGATTTCACAGACCTCCCGTTTTACGAGTGCGGATGGTACCATCCAGACAGAATTAAAAAAGGGAACCACATATTATCTGAGTCATTATATTGCTCCTGAAACCAAGCGTGTAGAAATTACTGTTGAGAAGGTAAAGGAAGTCAGCAAGATAGAAATTAAGAAAAAACCTGACAAGACAGTTTATGCGGCAGATTGGGATTATGATGTGGAAAATAAGGGCCTGGTAATTCATGCTTCTTATTCGGACGGTACAGACAGAGATATAGCACTGGAGGACCTTGCCTTTGAAGGATTTTCAGTTGATTACCCGGATATAGACGGTTTACTGTATAATACAGGACCTGGAGACTATAAAGGGGTAGTGAGCTGGAGAGACGTATCGGCATCTTTTGACATAAAAGTTTTGCCTTCAAAAGACATTTCACAGGAAGTTAAGGAAAATGAGATACAAACTTCTGAAGGCAGAGGACGTAAGCTGTATAAATTTATGCCTCAAAAGGATGGCGTCTATTGGTATGTTTCTGATGTATATACTGCCGTAAAAGATGAATCCGGACACGAAGCTGACATAGTTTATACACAGCAGATGGGATTTCAGAAGCTTATGCGGCTGGAAAAAGGAAAGTGGTATTTCTTTAATGTAGACTTCACGATGGCGAACCAAAAGTTTTACATCTTTCCACAGAAATCAGTTGCGGATATACAGGTGAAAAACAATACAGTTACAGTAATGGAAGGTTCCAGTTTATATAGCCTGGAAGAGGATGCAGTAATCATCTATGAAGATGGTTCAAAGGATACTTTAAATTATGGTGAGGTATTGGAAACTGGTGGTTCTCTTGAGTTGATTTCCCTGAAGGGAACGAGAGTTATAGGAAAACAGCCAATCGTGCTGAAGTTTTTAGATAAAATGATAAACTGTACACTTAATGTGATTCCTGAAGAAGAATATGAAATGAAAGAATTTAAAATAGGGGAATCACAGAGCTTGGAACAGAGCTGGGTTTACTTCAAATTCAGGACATCTGATAAGCCTTATTACAGGTTTTTTACAGACTCAGAAGAAAGTGTGAGACTACAGTTTTATTCCAAAGGCTATATCAACACTAGTCATTTGATGCCGGTTTATGCGAGCAAGGATGTACCTGCAATTGTTAAGCTGGAACCAAACACAACCTATCGATTGAGTGTCAATGGAAAGGCTGGTAATTCTTTAAACGCGGTCGGAGTATCAGGGCTTGAAAAAATTGAAGTACTCAATAAGGGACAGGAAGAATTATTCCAGGGCGAATATATCAACCAGGATACAATTGAGGCCTATTACTATGGTTCAAAGCTTAAAATAACAGATACAGATGGAAATTCCTGGACAGAAGTTTATAATCCTTATATGAATAGGAGTATAATTCAGGTAGGATTAGAACAGCAGGCCGGAATAGAAAAGTCAGGAAAATGTAAGACGTGGATTGATTACTGCGGTAAAAAAATCACACAAACACTTCCAATTACAGCTATTTCCAAGTCGAAAAATCTGATAGATTTGGGAGATGGGGCTAAAAGTCAATTTAAACGAAATGCATCAAGGTGGAAACAGGTATATAAAATAACTCCAAGTATGGATGGAGCCTACAAAATCAATATGAACACATTGGAGCCTGTCTGGAATGTGGAGATTAAGTTAGTAGATGAAGAAGGGCAGAAACTGATTGACACCCAGAATAATATAGGAAAAGCGTTTGCTATGGAAGAATCACTGACAAAGGGAAAAAGTTATTATTTAATTATTACGTCATACCCATTGCTTACCGGTGAACAGACAGCATCCGTGGAATTCCTTCCGAAAACAATTCTGGTACCGGTTAAAGAGGTTAAGTTAAATGCTGCTCAGCTGAATTTTGCAAAACTAAATGAAACAAAACAGCTGACAGCATCTGTGACACCGGAAAATGCAACGAATAAAACCGTCATCTGGACAACAAGCAATGAAAAAGTTGCGCAGGTGTCCAACGGAAAAGTGACATCTAAGGGGCCCGGAACCTGCACAATTACAGCGAGTGCAGGAGGTATATCAGCAATCTGCAAAGTGAGTGTGAAATCTCCTGCAGAAAAAATAACTTTAAACAAAACTTCTGCGACAGTTTATACTGGGAAAACGTATACTCTGGTACCTGATTTGACGCCGTCCAACAGTACAGATTCTGTAACATGGACTTCATCAAATACAAAAGTGGCAAAAGTATCATCTAAAGGCGTTGTGACCGGAGTAGCAAAGGGAACTGCCACAATCACTGCAAAGACAACCAGTGGAAAAACGGCTGCCTGTAAAGTGACAGTGAAAATAGCAGCAACAAAGGTGACACTGTCCAAGACGTCAGTGACTGTGAACAAAGGAAAAACATATACACTGAAAGCCACTATGTCACCGTCAGGTGCAAATGACAGTCTGCAGTGGAGCAGTTCAAACAGTAAAGTGGCAAAAGTTTCCACTTCCGGTGTTGTGACCGGAGTTGCCAGAGGTTCAGCAACGATAACTGTAAAGACAGGAAGTGGAAAAACAGCTTCCTGTAAAGTGACAGTAAAAGTACCTTCCACAAAAGTGTCTTTAAGTAAAACTTCGGTTTCTTTAAATAAGGGAAAAACATATACCCTGAAAGGCACTATGTCACCAAGTGACAGTACAGACAGTCTGAAATGGAGCAGTTCAAATACAAAAGTGGCGAAAGTATCCTCTTCGGGTGTGGTGACCGGAGTGGAAAAGGGAAGCGCTGTGATTACAGTGAAGACTATCAGCGGAAAAACAGCTACCTGCAAAGTGACAGTAAAAATTCCATCTACCAAAGTAACTATGAGTAAGACTTCCATTTCCGTTAATGTTGGAAAAACCTATACTTTAAAAGGAACCATGTCACCAAGCAATACAACGGATACTTTGAAGTGGAGCAGTTCTGATACTAAGATTGCAAAAGTATCTTCAACAGGTGTAGTCACAGCCGTGGCAAAAGGAAGTGCTACGATCACGGTAAAGACCACCAGCGGAAAGACAGCTACCTGTAAAGTTACGGTAAAAGTACCGTCCACCAAAGTGACCATGAGCAAAACTTCCGTGTCGATCAATGTGGGAAAAACCTATACCCTGAAAGGGACTATGTCACCCAGTAATACAACGGATACATTGAAATGGAGCAGTTCCAATACCAAGATAGCCAAGGTATCCTCAACAGGTGTAGTCACAGCCGTGGCAAAAGGAAGTGCTACGATCACGGTAAAGACCACCAGCGGAAAGACAGCTACCTGTAAAGTTACGGTAAAAGTACCGTCCACCAAAGTGACCATGAGCAAAACTTCCGTGTCGATCAATGTGGGAAAAACCTATACCCTGAAAGGGACTATGTCACCCAGTAATACAACGGATACATTGAAATGGAGCAGTTCCAATACCAAGATAGCCAAGGTATCCTCAACAGGTGTAGTCACAGCCGTGGCAAAAGGAAGTGCTACGATCACGGTAAAGACCACCAGCGGAAAGACAGCTACCTGTAAAGTTACGGTAAAAGTACCGTCCACCAAAGTGACCATGAGCAAAACTTCCGTGTCGATCAATGTGGGAAAAACCTATACCCTGAAAGGGACTATGTCACCCAGTAATACAACGGATACATTGAAATGGAGCAGTTCCAATACCAAGATAGCCAAGGTATCCTCAACAGGTGTAGTTACAGCTGTGGTAAAAGGAAGTGCTACGATCACGGTAAAGACTACCAGCGGAAAGACAGCCACCTGTAAAGTTACGGTAAAAGTACCGTCCACTAAAGTAACCATGAGTAAGACTTCCATTTCAATCAATAAAGGAAAGACTTATACGTTAAAAGGAACCATGTCGCCCAGTAATACTACAGATACCCTGAAATGGAGCAGTTCTAATACAAAGGTAGCCAAAGTTTCCTCAACAGGCGTGGTAACTGCAGTGGAAAAGGGAACAGCGACTATTACAGTGAAGACTACCAGCGGAAAAACCGCCACATGTAAAGTGACAGTGAAAATTCCATCCACAAAAGTAGCTCTCAGCAAAACATCAATCAGTGTTTATAAAGGAAAGACATATACACTGAAAGGAACTTTGACTCCGGGAAATTCTACGGATACCCTGAAATGGAGCAGTTCCAATACAAAAGTGGCAACTGTATCGGGCAGCGGAGTGGTAAAAGGTATCAGTGCAGGAACAGCTTCGATTACAGTGAAAACCAGCAGCGGAAAAACAGCAACCTGCAAAGTGACTGTAAAAGAAATAAAGGCTGCCTCTATTCAGTTTGACAGTGGAGAGATGAATTTGACTTCCGGCCAATCGATAAAGGCTGGTATTACTGTTCTCCCGGCCAATACAACGGATAGTATTACCTGGAGCAGTTCCGATGACAGTATAGTGCGTGTATCGTCGGATGGTGTTATAACCGCAGTAAAAGAGGGAGAAGCGAGTGTTGAAGCGAAAACTTCCAGTGGAAAGAAATGTAGTTGTAAAATTACAGTATCTGCTTCGACAGATAATACAGAAGAAACAGCACAATGAAATAGTTTAACGATTTGAGGAATCAGGCTGCAGAGAACTGTTCTGCAGCCTGATTCCTTTTCGCAATAGTTGTCTAAAGATTCCTTAATAATTATATTGCAATCACTTGGCAGAGTATGTTATCTTGTATAAAGAAGGTTTGGCAATGGTGAGCAGCCGAAAAAATATATATGTAAATGTTGGAGCGCAGTATGGACACAAAAGATGAAGCAAAAGAAGAATTAAAACAGGATTCCCCGGAGAATGAAAAAATAAAGTTTACTGTACATAAGAAAATAATAAGGATCATAGTAATTGCAATAGGATTTCTGGCCGCTTTTATTTCCCTGCTGATAGCTACCAGTATATCCTGGATGTTCAGGACATGGACAGGTCTTACGATGAATGAGCTGATGTTTCATATACAATCGCCTATACAGGGAACAGATCATGGCATCATTATCAGCTACATATTATCATGTATTCTTGTATCTATAGGCATCACTATGCTGATAGGCATTATATATAAATTTGTGAAGAAAAAAAGGGGGCTGATACTTTTAGCATCTGCGGTTGTATCCGTCATAGCTGCCGGTACTTCTATAAATCACATGTGGAGCAGATTGGATATTAAGGCCTATGCCAGCAATAAAAATACATATTCCACATTTATTGATGATAACTATATAGATCCAAAATCAGTCAATATTACTTTTCCGGAACAGAAGAGAAATTTAGTATATATCTATTTGGAATCTATGGAAAATACTTATGCAGACGAAAACCATGGCGGCGCATTTGAGAAAAATGTTATTCCGGAACTGACGGAACTTTCAAATAAGAATGAGAATTTTTCCGGTGATCATAAAACATTAAACGGCGGTATTTCCCTAAATGGCACGGGATGGACGGTTGCAGCCATGTTTGCGCAGAGTTCGGGACTTCCCCTTTTGATTCCTATTGAAGGTAATTCCATGAATGAGCAGGATTCATTTCTGCCAGGTCTGACTACAATTGGAGATATTTTAAAGGATGCGGGATATACGCAGAGCCTGGTTTTGGGATCGGATGCAAATTTTGGCGGCAGAAAGTTGTTTTATACACAGCATGGAATGTATGATATTTATGATTATTACTACAGCAAAGACAATGGTCAGATACCGGAGGATTATCATGTTTTCTGGGGATACGAAGACAGTAAATTGTTTGATTTCGCAAAGCAGCACCTGTTGGAAGCCGGCGCTTCCGATGAACCTTTTAATATGACTATTTTAACAGTAGATACCCACTTTGAAGATGGCTATTTGTGTGAAGATTGTCAGGATACTTTTGGGGATAATCAATATGCAAATGTTATGGCATGTTCCAGTAAACGTGTGACTGATTTTGTGAATTGGATACAGGAGCAGGATTTTTATGAAAATACAACAATAGTTATTTCCGGAGATCATCCCACTATGGACAGTGACTTTTGTGAAGATGTGGATAATAGTTATGACAGAAAAGTCTACACTACCTACATAAATTCTGCTGCAGATACGAAGAATGATACTTACAGACAATATTCTACTTTTGATAATTTCCCGACTACACTGGCAAGTCTGGGCGTGGAGATAGAGGGCAACCGATTAGGTCTGGGAACCAATCTATTTTCATCAGAGGCAACCTTGATGGAAAAATACGATAAAAACACAATAGACATTGAGCTGGACAAAAAGTCAAAATTAATGGAAAAGCTTACGAAAGATATTGTAGTACCGGAGCCGGAAGAAGAGCTGACGGCCGAAGCAGAAGAGGATTCATCTGAAGAGACGGAAATCATACCTGCAGAGATAGAAGTGACACCATACGATTTCAGAACCGGAAAATATGAAGTCATGGTGAAAAATCTGCCGGCAGACACAGATGTTCAGGCGCTGCGCTGCGCGGTATGGGCGGAAGAAGACCAAAGTGACTTAAAATGGTATGAAGCGGAATTACAGGCAGACGGTTCTTATATTACGAAAGTATGGGCAGCGGATTTTGCTTACAAGGTATCAGAGTATAATATTCATATCTATACATTAGATACAGAAGGGGAACCGCATCTGCTTGCAGAAGCAGCAGGAGAGATAACGAGATAATAAAATCCCAGGTGCAAACAGCCACCTGGGATAAATTTTAATATTTAAATAAAAAAGGATGCAGGAGATGGGACTTGAACCCACACGATATTGCTACCACAGGCACCTGAAGCCTGCGCGTCTGCCAATTCCGCCACTCCTGCATCTTCTATTCAGTTGGTGTTCTCTCGAACACAAGTGATATAATACACGATTCAAACAAGAAAGTCAATACCTTTTTTAAGAAAAAATAAAAAATCTGCCGGCAACCGCAGTCACCGCCAGAAAGTATTGTCAAAAACAAAAAAGGATGCAGGAGATGGGACTTGAACCCACACGATATTGCTACCACAGGCACCTGAAGCCTGCGCGTCTGCCAATTCCGCCACTCCTGCATCTTCTATTAAGTTCGTGCTCTCTCAAGCACAAGACATATATTACACGATTTTACAGGAAATGTCAACACTAATTTTCAAAGTTTTTAAAAAAATTAACGCAATTCTATTTCCCGACATATTCCGAAGGTTTTTCCGCGTTTTCCGGCCTTGTTCTTTCCTTATAAAATGACAAAAACACCCCAGAATAAAATCAGTATATATTCCCATCATAATAAGGAAATGCCAAATACATAAACCGCATTTCTGCTCCGAAATTCCTGTTTATTATTATCCGGTTTTCGGGCTGTCGAATTTTTTAAAATACAACCGCGAAAAAACAAGAAAAAAAGGTTGAAAAACACCAGATGTTGTGATACACTTTTTACAATTTGGGGAAAATTTGGGGAACCATTAACAGTACGCTATAGAAAGGAAGACAGGTGAAAGCATGAAAGCATTTTTAATACTGGAAGACGGCACCGTCTTTACCGGGACCAGCATAGGGTCGAAGAAAGAAATTATCAGCGAAATCGTCTTTAATACCTCGATGACAGGTTATCTTGAAGTTCTTACAGATCCTTCTTACGCCGGACAGGCAGTCTGCATGACATATCCTTTGATTGGTAATTATGGCATTTGCCATGAGGACCAGGAATCTTTAAGACCGTGGCCGGATGGCTACATTGTCAGGGAATTATCCCGTATTCCAAGCAACTTCCGCTGTGAAGACACCATACAGAATTTTCTGAAGAGATATGATATCCCCGGGATCGCAGGGATTGATACAAGGGCCCTTACCAAGATCTTGAGGGAAAAAGGAACCATGAACGGCATGATCACTACCAATGCAGACTATAAACTGGAGGAGGTTCTTCCAAAATTAAAAGCTTATACCACCGGCAGGGTCGTGGAGCGTGTGACATGTGAGGAGAAGAAAGTGCTGAAGGGCAGCGGACCTAAGGTGGCTCTTATGGACTTTGGGGCAAAAGATAATATTGCCCGTTCCCTGAACAAGCGCGGATGCCAGGTTACCATATATCCGGCATTTACAAAAGCAGAGGAGATTCTGGGAGATGATCCTGACGGCATTATGCTCTCCAACGGTCCTGGTGATCCGAAAGAGTGTACGTCTATAATAGAAGAAATCAAAAAGCTTTATGATTCCCAGGTACCGGTTTTCGCGATCTGTCTCGGACATCAGCTCATGGCACTTGCAACGGGCGCGGATACCAGGAAGATGAAATACGGCCACAGAGGCGGAAATCACCCCGTAAAGGACCTGGAAACCGGAAGGGTATATATTTCATCACAGAACCATGGATATATGGTAGATACGGACACTCTGGACCCTCAGGTGGCTGTACCGGCATTTGAAAATGTCAATGACAAAACAAACGAGGGTTTAAAATATATAGGAAAGAATATTTTTACCGTACAGTTCCATCCGGAGGCTTGTCCGGGACCACAGGATTCCGGATACCTGTTTGACAGATTTATGAAAATGATGGAGGTGAGCGAATAATGCCGAAGATTCAGGATATTAAAAAAGTGCTTGTGATCGGTTCAGGCCCGATCATCATCGGTCAGGCAGCAGAGTTTGACTATGCGGGAACGCAGGCCTGCCGCTCCCTGAAGGAAGAGGGAATTGAGGTCGTTCTCCTGAACTCCAATCCCGCTACCATTATGACAGATAAGGATATCGCGGATAAGGTATATATTGAGCCTCTGACCGTGGAAGTGGTAGAGCAGCTTATCATCAAGGAAAAACCGGACAGCGTACTGCCCACTCTGGGTGGACAGGCCGGACTGAATCTGGCTATGGAGCTGGAAGAGAGAGGCTTTTTAAAAGAACAGAATGTGCGTCTGATCGGTACCACCTCTGAGACGATCAAGAAGGCGGAGGACCGTCAGGAATTTAAGGATACCATGGAGAAGATCGGTGAGCCGGTGGCAGCTTCCCTGGTTGTAAAAACCGTGAAGGATGGTATTGATTTTACAAATAAGATCGGCTACCCGGTCGTTCTGCGCCCTGCCTATACTCTGGGCGGCAGCGGCGGCGGTATTGCCTATGATGAGGCGCAGCTTGTGGAAATCCTGGAAAACGGCCTTCGTCTCTCCCGTGTGGGTGAGGTGCTGGTGGAGCGCTGTATCGCAGGATGGAAAGAGATTGAGTATGAGGTTATGCGCGATGGTGCGGGCAACTGCATTACCGTATGTAATATGGAAAATATTGACCCGGTCGGCGTGCATACAGGTGACAGTATCGTTGTGGCACCTTCCCAGACGCTGGGCGACAAGGAATACCAGATGCTGCGTACCTCTGCTTTAAATATCATCACAGAGCTGGGAATCACCGGCGGCTGTAACGTGCAGTACGCTCTGAATCCTGACAGCTTTGAATACTGCGTCATTGAGGTAAATCCCCGTGTATCACGTTCCTCTGCACTGGCTTCCAAGGCTACCGGATATCCCATTGCCAAGGTTGCGGCCAAGATCGCCCTGGGCTATACACTGGATGAGATCCCGAACGCCATCACAGGCAAGACTTATGCCAGCTTTGAGCCTATGCTGGACTACTGTGTTGTGAAGATCCCGCGTCTGCCCTTTGATAAATTCATCAGCGCAAAGAGAACCCTGACGACACAGATGAAGGCAACCGGTGAGGTTATGAGTATCTGCAATAACTTTGAGGGTGCTCTTATGAAGGCCATTCGGTCTCTGGAACAGCATGTGGACAGCCTTATGTCTTATGACTTTACCGGGCTTACCGAGGAGGAACTGACAGAAGAGCTGAAGATCGTGGACGATATGAGAATCTGGAGGATCGCTGAGGCTGTCCGCAGAGGGATTTCCTATGAAACGATCCATGCAGTCACGAAGATTGATCTGTGGTTCATTGACAAGCTGGCAATCCTTGTGGAGATGGAACAGGCGCTGGCTTCAAAGGAACTTACGGAAGAATTGCTCCGTGAGGCAAAGCGGATTGAATTCCCGGACAATGTGATCGCGCGCCTGACCGGTAAAAGGGAAGAGGACATCAGAGAGCTGCGCCGGGAGTGGGGCATCACTGCCGCTTATAAAATGGTAGATACCTGCGCGGCTGAGTTTGCAGCTGCCACACCGTATTATTATTCTGTTTACGGTGGGGAAAATGAGGCGGATGGGAAGTCCGATAAGAAAAAAGTTCTCGTTCTGGGTTCCGGTCCTATCCGTATCGGCCAGGGAATTGAGTTTGACTTCTGTTCCGTGCACTGTACCTGGGCATTCAAAAAAGAGGGCTATGAGACGATCATTATCAACAACAATCCGGAGACTGTAAGTACGGACTTTGACATTGCAGATAAGCTGTATTTTGAACCGCTGACTCCGGAGGATGTGGAGAATGTGGTAAATATAGAAAAACCGGACGGCGCTGTCGTGCAGTTTGGCGGACAGACGGCTATCAAGCTCACAGAAGCCCTGATGAAGATGGGTGTGAAAATTCTGGGAACATCTGCGGAGGATGTGGATGCTGCGGAGGACCGGGAACTTTTCGATAAGATTCTGGAGGAATGTCATATTCCGAGACCTCAGGGGCATACAGTATATACGGCAGACGAGGCGATCCGTGTGGCAAATACACTGGGATATCCTGTGCTTGTCCGTCCTTCCTATGTGCTTGGCGGACAGGGCATGCAGATTGCCATAAACGATGAGGACGTGGACCAGTATATCGGCATCATCAACAGAATTGCCCAGGAACATCCGATCCTGGTAGATAAATATCTGCAGGGCAAGGAGATCGAGGTGGATGCCATCTGTGACGGTGAGGACATTCTGATCCCCGGTATTATGGAACATATTGAGCGTGCGGGTATTCACTCCGGCGACAGTATTTCCGTATATCCCGCGCGTACCATCAGCGATACAGCAAAGAAAACCATTGAAGAGTATACCAGGAGACTGGCAAAATCCCTGCATGTTATCGGTATGATCAATATACAGTTTATCGTGTGCGGCGAGGATGTGTATGTGATCGAGGTAAATCCCCGTTCCAGCCGTACGGTACCGTATATCAGCAAGGTGACTGGCATTCCTATCGTACCGTTGGCAGCCAAGATGATCCTGGGATATAAGTTAAGAGAACTGGGATATGAGCCGGGCCTGCAGCCTGAGGCAAAGCATATTGCCATCAAGATGCCGGTGTTCTCCTTTGAAAAAATCCGTGGGGCTGACATCAGCCTGGGACCGGAGATGAAATCCACAGGTGAGTGCCTGGGCATTGCAGAGTCTTTCAATGAGGCACTCTACAAGGCATTTTTAGGGGCAGGCATCAATCTGCCGAAGTACAAAAATATGATCATTACCGTGAGGGATGAGGATAAGCAGGATATCGTACCGATCGCCCGGCGTTTTGAGGCACTGGGATACCGCATTTATGCAACCAGAAGCACTGCCAGAGTCTTGAATGAGAACGGTGTGAAGGCTGTCCGCACAAATAAGATTGAGCAGGCATCCCCTAATCTGATGGACCTGATTCTCGGACATAAGATCGATCTGGTGATCGATACACCGTCTCAGGGCGTGGAAAAGGCAAAGGATGGGTTTATTATCCGCCGGAATGCCATTGAGACAGGTGTCAATGTGCTGACTGCCTTAGATACGGCTGAGGCGCTTGTGACCAGTCTGGAGAATACAGATATCCAGAAGCTGGAGCTGATCGATATCGCAGCAATATAATACTGTGACATAATGAGAGACAACCGCCGTATGAAATTTTGCGGCGGTTTCTTGAGTATTTTGTCAGGTCTGCGCATGACTGTGCAGTTTCTTACATAAGGGAGGGTGTAATGGATTTTATTGAATTACTGAAGGTTATTTTTCTTGGAATTGTGGAGGGCATCACGGAATGGCTTCCCATCAGCAGCACAGGCCACCTGATACTGGTGGAGGAATTTGTAAAGCTGGATGTGAGTAAACAATTCTGGGAAATGTTCATGGTGGTGATCCAGCTTGGCGCCATCATGGCAGTGGTGGTGCTGTATTTTAAAGATCTCTGGCCATTCCACAACAGAAGACCAAAACATCATAATGTGACAAAGATAGAGAAAGCAGCCGGTTTTATCTGCCGTTTTGTCCAGATTGATAAAATGATCATGTGGTTTAAGATTGTTGTGTCCTGTCTGCCCGCTATCATCGTGGCGCTTCCTTTTAATGATTTTATTGAGGAGAAGTTCAATAATTATTTTGTGGTGGCTGTCATGCTGATCGTGTATGGTGTGCTGTTTATTCTCATTGAGGACTACAACAAGAAAAGAGAGCCGGCGGTAAACTCCATTGCTGAGATATCCTGGAAGATGGCCCTTCTCATCGGTGTATTCCAGCTTCTGGCCGTGATCCCGGGGACTTCCCGTTCGGGAGCTACCATTATTGGCGGAATCCTACTGGGGGCTTCCAGAACCGTGGCGGCGGAGTATACATTTTTCCTGGCAATACCCACCATGTTTGGCGCAAGTCTCTTGAAGCTGGTCAAATTCGGCCTGCATTTTACCGGGGCGGAGCTCATGATACTGGTTGTGGGAATGGTGGTTTCCTTTGTGGTTTCCATTCTGGCTATTAAATTTCTTATGGGATATATCAAGAAGCACGATTTCAAGGTGTTCGGCTGGTACCGGATCGTACTGGGCGTTATTGTGCTCCTCTATTTTACGATTGCCGGTTAAGGGGCAGTCTGAAGACGTGTTAAAAGGGCATTGCAGCTGCAATGCCCTTTTGTTGTCTGTAAAATAGGGGTAAGCTATTTTACAGACAATAGAGAAATGGGAAACAATATGTCAGTAATCCCTGCCTATATTTCTGGCTGTCATATAGGCAGTAGATGTAGCTGCCGTGATATTCTGCGGGGTAACACAGTCCCCCAGCATGTAAAATTCAGGTGCGCAGCAGGCAAGAGCTGTGGTCTCCTCCCTCAGCGGCTTCTGACCGGCGGCATAGACAACCTGGTCTGCCTCGTAAAAGCTGTCGCCCTCCGGTGTCCGGCAGGCAACCCCTTCGTCTGTGATCTGTACAGCCTGGGTGTGAAAGAAAATCTTAAGGCCGCGCTTTTTGATTTCTGTATGCAGCCCGAGCATGTGGAGAAAATTGCCTCCGTCGCTCATGTGGTCTGTCATCTCCAGGATCGTGACCTGTTTTCCATAGCGTATGAGATGCAGTCCAAGTTCAATTCCTACCAGGCCGGCTCCCAAAATGACCACTTTGGGACCCAGCTTGTCTGCCAGAGGATAAGCCTCCTGGGCAGACAACACGTTGTTACTGTCTATACCTGGTACCTGCGGCCGGGCTGCTTTTGCACCCAGGGCTGCGATGATGACGTCTGCGTTTAAGTCCTCCGCATATTCTGGCGTCACTTTCGTCTGCAGGCGAAGTTCTATATTTTTATCTTCCTCAACACATTTCGCCTGCTGGTTTAAATAGTAATCCAGGTTTTTCTTAAAGGCGACGTTTTCTTCACAGCGAAGTACACCGCCCAGCCGCTCATTTTTTTCACAGAGAATGACTTTATGTCCCATTTTGGAACAGGTAAGGGCTGCCTGCATGCCGCCCACGCCTCCGCCCACTACCAGAACTTTTTTCTTTACCTGCGCACAGACAGGCGCATGGCGCAGTTCCAGTTCACGGCCGGATTCCGGGTTGATGGCACAGTAGGGTTCCCCGTTGGTCAGTTCGCTGGAAAAGCAGGAGAGACAGCGCATGCATTTTCTTGCCTTGTCCTCATGCCCGGTACGGATTTTATTGGGGAAATCCGGGTCCGCCAGCAATTCTCTGCCCAGTTCCACAATATCGGCTTTTCCCGAAGCAAGGATGTCTTCCATAAGCTCAGGGTCTGAGAGCGCGCCGATGGTGGCTACCGGAGTGTTTACGTGTTTTTTGATCTCTGCGGCCAGATGCACATTGCATCCATCCTCCAGAAACATACTGGGATGGGTGACAGCGAAGACTTCCTCCACCTCATGATTGCCGGCGGAGACATGGATCAGATTCGCATGTCCGTCAAGCTGTCTGGCAATGGCAATGCCGTTTTCTATGTCATAGCCTCCATCATAGCATTCAGAGCCGCTTATGCGGACTTCCACGGGGAAACCGGCCCCGCAGGCTTTGTGAATACCGTCTACGATGGAGAGCAGCAGTCTGCTTCTGTTTTCAATGTCCGGTCCGCCCCATTTGTCCGTTCTGGTGTTGGTGATGGGGGACAGGAACTGGTGCAGCATCCATCCGTGTCCGGCATGTACCAGAACCATGCCGAAGCCGCATTTCTTTGCGAGAAGAGCAGCGTCTATGTATTTTTGGATGGTGCGTTCAATGATTTCCTCTGTCATAGGGCGGATCTTTCTGCCCGCACATTCACACTCCACCGGGCCGTAGGCTATGCCTTTGGCCTCCGCACCGAAAAAGGACAGGTCACGGTTGGCGAACATGCCGGTATGCTGCAGTTCCAAAGTGGCTACGGCGCCGTACTGGCTGATGCCGTAGGCAATCCTGGAGATGCCCCGGTCTATATTGGGAGTGTCGAGAGCAATGTGTGTTGCCCCGCCTCGTCCAAGCTCCCCGTCTACAATTCCCTCGAAGGTGGCAACGCTGGCAGCGCCTCCCATAGCTTTTCTGCCATAGTAGGCTGCAGCGCCGTCGTTTAAATAGCCATCGCCATTCAGATTCTGGTAACCGGTCGGGGAGGCGAAGATTCGGTTACGGAAAAGAACGTTGCCGAGCTGAATGGGGGCAAACAGATGAGGGTATTTAAAATCTGATTTTTTCATTAAGGATATACTCCTTTCACATGGCTCCCGCCAGCGCGAAGCCTGGGAGGCTGGCAGGAGAGAGTTAGGATGCTCTGTCTTAATAGTATCCCGGAATCCGTAAAGTGTAAATCCATGAATCTGATTGCTTTTTTTGTCGGATGGTGTACAATGTGTATGATGGGTTGAAAAAAGGAGAAGTATATATGAGACTGAACAGTATTATGATATATTACCAGTTGTCCAAACGGTTTAAAATAAATCATGCACAATATTCACAACAATATTCTGTGGGACGCCCTGTCTTTTATGAGCCTTCTGTCTATACGGAGGGGAGGGCTGTCATTGTGGACGCGGAGAATGCTCTACATTGTGTCAGGCATTTGACAGGCTGCGTCCTTCTCTTGGCAGGTTATCCTAACGGGAGCTTTGACTGTGGGGGGAACGACGCAGTCTTTCTGGATGCAGGGATATCGGAGCGGACTTTGTTCAATGCGCTGACAGAGATATTTGATACCTTTGATACCTGGGACGAAAAGCTCAGCAGGATAGTAGGCGGAAATGTGGGATATCAGGAGATCCTGGACAGCTGCCGGAGTGTGCTTCCGGAACCGGCTGCACTTATGGACGGGGATTTTAAATATATCGCATACACAAGCGATGAGGGTATGCGCCGCAAATTCGTGGATGATATGAACCAGCTTCCCCTGGATGATGTCAATGATCTGACCAGCATGCCGGGGTTCAAGGAACTGGAGGAGAGAAAAGAGGCTTTTGTCTATACGGCAGGCGAAGTGGTGATCTATAAAAATATATATCATGAGGGTGCTTATGTGGGCCGCCTGTCCCTTCTGATCGAGGAGGGCCAGAGTGAGGAAAAGACAGAATATGAGAAGGCGGTTTTTAACCACCTTGCCGGTTATGTGGAACAGCTCTATGACCAGTGCGGAGGGTTTGAGCTTGGGTCTCCGCGACTGGCTGACCTGCATCACATGATGAAAAAATGTCTGGAGACAGACGGGGCGGACGAGGGCGAGCTTCTGCGCCTTTTGTGGGCTAACAAAAATCTGCCGGGAGACGTTTACTATATGCTCACCATCCGTGAGAATATCCTTCAAAGAGGAAAGGCATATAATATGAGGTATCTCTGTTCACAGATGGAACGGATGTGGCCCGGGGCATACTGTGTGACGCATAACGGGGACATTGCCATGCTGTTTAACCGGAATATGTTTTCAAAATCCACGGATCTGGAATTTCACAAGGAAATGGTGTATTTTCTCAGGGAGAGTGTGCTGGCAGCCGGCTGCAGCCGGGAGTTCACGGATATTTCCTGCATGCGCAGCGCTTACCGGCAGGCAGAGTTTGCCATGGAGATGGGCCTTAGAAAAAATTTTACCTATTGTTATCACAAATTTGATGATTATGCCCTGGATTTTCTGTTAAAATACGGTGTGGGAAATTTTCTACCGGAACAGCTCTGCAGCAGGGAGCTGCTGTCCTTGTACCGGTATGACAGGGAAAATGAAACTTCCTATTATAAAACACTTTTAACTTATGCGCGTCTGCAGTATAATGCAGTGGCATCCGCCAAGGCGCTGTACATACACAGAAGCTCCTTTATAAACAGGATGGAGCGGATACGGGAACTGATACATCTGAACCTGGAGGATCCGGAGGAGAGGCTGTATCTGCTGTTATCCTTCCGGATCATGGAGGAATACGGTTCCAAAAGCGGGGAAAAATGAGAAGAAGAGGAAATAGAGATGGAGTGCATTTATGGAGAGCAGAGATAAACAGATCCTGGATTTGGCTATGGAGGCCGGCAAGACCCTGCTGGATGCCGGGGCGGAAATCTTCCGGGCGGAGGAGACCATACAGAGAATCGCCAAAGCCTATGGAATAGAAAAATGCAGTGCCTTTGTGATGAGCACCGGGATATTTCTGACTGCGGAGAGCAAAGGGGAGGACATTTATGCCCAGGTCAGGCATATTCCCATCAATTCTGCCAGACTTAACCGGGTGGCAGCCGTGAACCAGCTCTCCAGGGAAATCGTGGAGGGCAGATATACCGTGGAGGAGGCCTGGGAGCGTCTGGAAGCCATTAAGCAGATGCCGGGTAAAAAGAATATTACAAGGATTCTGGCATCAGGCGTAGGCTCTGCCAGCTTCTGCTATGTGCTGGGCGGCGGCATCTGGGATGCAGCGGCAGCCTTTTTGTCAGGTTTTTTACTGTACGTGCTTCTGGTTGCGCTGGAAAAAAGAGAGAAGAAGACATCAAAAATCGTACTGAACTTACTGGGAGGATTCTGGGCTTCCTTTCTGGCTGTGGTCTTTTACCGTCTGGGAATCGGAGAAAATTACGGGAGCATCCTTGTGGGTTCCATCATGCCCCTGGTACCGGGTGTCTCTTTTGTGAACTCCATCCGGGATTTTGCGGACGGTGATTATATCGGAGGCGGTGTCCGGATGCTGGATACCCTGCTGGTGGCTCTGGGCATTGCTCTTGGGGTGGGCCTTATGTACATGCTCTATTACAAAGTGACAGGAGGGGTACTTTTATGATCATGATACAAGGTGCTGCGCAGTTCGTGGCTGCGTTTTTGGGTACTGTGGCTTTTTCCGTGCTGTTTTCCGTCCCGAAGGAACATTATCCCCTGTGCGGGACCATAGGCGGATTGGGATGGCTGATCTGCTGGATCTGCACCAATCCCTTCCATATGAGTGCCGTGACGGGAAGCTTTATCGCCACAGTCTTTATTGTGACAGCTTCACGCATCGGAAGCACTGTGAGAAAATGCCCGGTCACACTGTTTCTCATTGCCGGCATATTTCCACTTGTACCGGGAATCGGCATCTACAGAACGGTCTACTATACATTGATGCAGGAGAGTGCCCAGAGCCTGTACTACGGGAGACAGACCATCGGAATCGCTTTGGCCATGGTGCTTGGAATCGTGTTTGTATTTGAGATACCTCAGAAAACCATCAACCGGGTCAACCGGATATTCAAGGGAAAAAACAGGAGGAAAAACTGATTATTTCCAGTTTCATTTAAAATTTCTTTAGAGTTTTTCGTTTTATTTTAGAAAATCGTCATAGTTTCATCACATTTTTTCCCTATAATAGGTCTTGGATAGTTGATAAACCACTCACTATCTCCCCCCTCAAGTTGAAAAGGCCCGATACGCGAGTATCGGGTTTTTTCTTTTCCACGGTTGCTTTTTTTCGGCGCCCTGTTATAATAATATCATCACACCAGTTTGAAAAGGGGTACTTTAATATGACAAAAAAAAGAGTAGTAGTGGCATTGGGACACAGAGCATTAGGTACCACATTGCCAGAACAGAAAAATGCAACGAAAAGAACAGCAAAAATAATCGCCGATCTGGTGGAAGCTGGAGCAGAGGTGATCATCACCCACAGCAACGCTCCCCAGGTGGGGATGATCCATACAGCAATGAACGAATTCGGAAAGGTACATCCTGACTACACCGCAGTGCCCATGTCTGTCTGCGCGGCAATGAGCCAGGGCTACATCGGCTATGACGTACAGAACGCCATCCGTGCAGAGCTTTTAAGACGCGGCATCTACAAACCGGTGAGCACAGTCCTCACCCAGGTCACAGTAGACCCCTACGATGACGCCTTCCACGAACCGGTAAAAGTGATCGGAAGGACCCTGACCGAAGAGGAAGCGGAAGCGGAGGAGAAAAAAGGAAACTACGTGAAAAAGCCCAGCAGCGGCTACCGCAGAATCGTAGCAGCACCGAAGCCTCAGGACATTGTGGAAATTGATGCCATCCGGGCCCTGGCGGATGCGGGCCAGATCGTCATTGCCTGCGGCGGCGGCGGAATCCCCGTTCTGGAACAGGGTGAAGAGCTTCACGGAGCCAGTGCGGTCATCGAAAAAGACCTGATCAGCGGCAAGCTTGCAGAGATGCTGGACGCAGATGAGCTCCTCATCCTCACAAGCGTAGAGAAAGTGTCCTTAAACTACAAATCCGACACCGAGCAGTACCTGGACCACATCACCACCGCCCAGGCCAGACAATACATGTCAGAGGACCAGTTCGAGCCCTCCACCATGCTCCCCAAAATAGAAGCTTCCGTAAACTTCGTCGAAAAGAAAAAAGGCCGCCGTGCAGTCATCACCTCCATAGAAAAAGCCAAGCCCGCCTACCTGGGCAAAACCGGCACCATCATAGAGTAAGCGTAACTATTCAGCCAGCTGAATCGTTACGGGTATTCGCCCATTAAAAATCGCTTCGCGATGGGGCGAATACCTGCCGCCACTACTCTTTTGCACGGTCAGCGCAGTAAATGCGCAGACCTGACTGAACAGTTACGAATAAGCAACGATGTGGTGAACCAAATACCAAAGCTATGACCGAGTCCTCATAATACCCATACTATAATACAAAAGAACTAAAGCCCAATCCCTGAACCGCCCCTCCCCTCATCCCGTCCCCCAGCCACAAGACTTTACTTCCCCCACCCACCCATTTTCCACAAAACCCTTGCCTCCACAACAACCCCTATGTTATTCTATATTCCAAAGGGCACCCCGTACACCTCACCATTCCCGGCAGCAGCATACCTGCTTCCGGCTTCCATGAAAAGGGCAGACGATTCATCTGTCTGAATCATTACGGATATCAGCCCGTCTAAAATCGCTTTGCGATGGGGCAAATACCTGCTGCGGCTGCTCTTATATACAATCAGCGCAGTAAATTACGCAGATTTGATTGAACAATTATGAAAGGGGACAGATTGAGAATGAGACTGACTGAACTTTTACAAAACCTTGAATATATATGTGTACAGGGAAGCCTGGACACAGAAGTGAGGAGTGTAGTCTTTGATTCCAGAAAAGCGGATAAAGACTCTCTTTTTATTTGTATCAAAGGCGCCGTGTCCGACGGACACAAATACGCGGAGGACGTTGCTGCAAAGGGCGCCTCTGTTCTGGTCGTACAGGACCATGTGGCTGTACCGGAGCACGTGACTGTGATAAAAGTGCCGGACAGCCGGTATGCCATGGCCTGCATCTCTGCGGCATGGTTCGGGCACCCGGCCGAGAAGCTTAAAGTCATCGGCATCACAGGAACAAAGGGAAAGACCACAACCACCTACCTTGTAAAATCCATTCTGGAAAATGCAGGCCACAAAGTGGGTCTGATCGGCACGATTGAAGCCATTATCGGTGACAAAGTCATCCCGGCAGCCAATACGACTCCGGAATCCTATGTGGTACAGCAATATTTTGCAGAGATGGTGGAGGCCGGATGCGACAGCGTGGTCATGGAAGTTTCCTCCCAGGGCCTGATGCTCCACAGAACCGCGGGCTTTCTGTTTGACCTGGGAATCTTCACCAATATTGAACCGGACCACATCGGCCCGAATGAGCACAAAGACTTTGAAGATTATATGCACTGCAAGGGCATGCTGTTCAAACAGTGCAGAGTCGGCATTGTGAATGCGGATGATGAACATCTGGAAAAGGTACTGGAGGGCCATACCTGCAGTCTGGAAACCTTTGGATTCAGTGAGAAGGCTGACCTGCGGGCAAAAGACCTGCACCTGGTCACAGGAAAGGGCACGCTGGGCATTGCCTATCAGGCAGAAGGACTCATGAATTTTCCGGTGGAGATTGACCTTCCCGGCAAATTCAGCGTGTACAATTCCCTGACGGCCATTGCCATCTGCCGTCATTTCGGAGTCAGTGTGGAAAATATCCAGAAAGCCCTGAAAGCGGCTAAGGTAAAGGGAAGGATTGAGATGGTCAAAGTCTCCGATGACTTTACCCTTATGATTGATTATGCCCATAATGCTATGAGTCTGGAGAGCCTGCTGACCACCCTGCGGGAGTATGAGCCTGCGCGCCTCGTATGTCTGTTCGGATGCGGCGGAAACCGTTCCAAGCTCCGTCGTTATGAAATGGGGGAAGTATCCGGCCGTCTGGCTGACCTGACCATCATAACCTCAGATAACCCAAGGGATGAGGAGCCGCAGGCCATTATAGATGACATTAAGATCGGGATCAGCAAAACAGCGGGCCATTATGTGGAGATCGCAGACAGAAAAGAAGCCATTGCCTATGCGATCCGTCACGGACAGCCGGGTGATATCATTGTGCTTGCAGGCAAAGGCCATGAGGATTACCAGGAAATCAAAGGAAAGAAATATCCCATGGATGAGAGGGATTTGATCAGGGATATTCTGGCAGAGCAGGCCTGAAGGGGCCGGCCGGAATACGGAGTGGATATATGAGCAGATTATATGCAGATATCATAGTGGATATCTCCCAGGAAAAGCTGGATCGGACGTTTCAGTATGAGATTCCGGAACATCTGCAGGACGACATTCAGATAGGAACCAAGGTAAGAGTCCCTTTCGGAAACGGCGGCAGGGAGATTACCGGCTATGTCATAGACATAACCGGACAGCCCAAGGTGGAGGCTTCCAGGATGAAACAGATCCTGGGGCCTGAGAGCCAGGGGATTCCCATTGAATCCCGGCTCATATCCCTGGCATCATGGATCGCCAAAAACTATGGCTCCACCATGAACCAGGCCCTTAAAACGGTGCTTCCGGTTAAGGAGAAAAAGAAAAAACAGGAGAAGAAATTTCTGGTACTGAAGGCTTCCCCCGGGGAGGCACGACTGTTTTTGGAGGCGTGTGAAAAAAAGCATTTTAAAGCAAAAGCACGTCTCATGACAGGTCTTCTCGAACAGTCTCCTATGCCCTATGAACAGGCGGTGAGTGTGTGGAAGGCCTCCCCTTCTGTGATCCGCGGCCTGGAAGAAAAGGGCATGATTTCCGTGGAGAGTGAGCGGATCTGGAGAAATCCGGTGCATACAGAACAGCAGGATATCATCAAAAAAGAGTTGAACGCCTGCCAGAGAGAAGCGGTGGATCAGATTCTGGATGAGTGGAAATCAGAGACACCGCGTCCCACACTGCTCTACGGTGTCACAGGCAGCGGCAAGACGGAAGTCTATATGGAACTGATCGAGGAGGTCCTTGCAAAAGGACAGCAGGTCATTGTCCTTATCCCGGAGATTGCCCTTACCTATCAGACGGTGGAACGTTTCAGCCGTAGATTCGGTTCGGGTGTCTCTTTTATGCATTCCCGCCTGTCAGCCGGAGAGCGTTTTGACCAGTTTGAGCTGGCCAGAAAGGGGGAGATTTCTGTTGTGGTGGGGCCGCGCTCGGCCCTGTTTACCCCATTTCCGAACCTGGGGCTGATTGTCATTGACGAAGAGCATGAGTCTTCCTATAAAAGTGAGAAGACACCCTGCTACCATGCCAGGGAAGTGGCAGTCCAAAGAGGACAGGTGGAAAATGCCAGGATCGTCATGGGTTCCGCCACCCCTTCTCTGGAGAGCTATGAGAAAGGTATGAACGGTTCCTACCAGCTTCTGACCCTGGACAGCAGGTATGAAAACCGGGCGCTGCCAAAAGTGTACACTGTGGATCTGAAGGAGGAGCTGAAGGCAGGGAACCGTTCCATCTTCAGCACACTTCTCCAGGAAAAGATCAGGGAGAGGCTGGAGAAAAAGGAACAGGTGATCCTGTTTTTGAACCGCAGGGGATACAACGGTTTTGTAAGCTGCCGTTCCTGCGGGCACGTGATGAAATGCCCTCACTGTGATGTCTCACTGACTTCCCACAGAAACGGAAAATTGATCTGCCATTACTGCGGCTACACCATCCCGGATGTGCAGAAATGTCCCTCCTGCGGTTCTCCTTTTATCGGAGGCTTCAAGGCGGGGACTCAGCAAATCGAGGAGATGGTACACCGTCTGTTCCCACAGGCCCGGGTGCTCAGAATGGATGCGGATACCACGAGAAAGAAGGACGACCATGAGAAGATACTGGCCGCTTTTGCCAGAAAAGAGGCAGATGTGCTGGTGGGTACCCAGATGATCATAAAGGGCCACGATTTTCCGGATGTGACTCTTGTGGGGGTTCTTGCAGCGGATCTTTCCCTAAATGGGGAGGACTTCCGGGCAGGAGAGAGAACTTTCCAGATCCTGACCCAGGCTGTGGGCCGTGCGGGAAGAGGAAGAAAGCCCGGAGAAGCAGTGATACAGACATACCAGCCGGAGCACTACAGTATCCGGGCGTCAGCCGGACAGGACTATCCCGGATTTTACAGAGAGGAGATCTCCTACCGGATGCTCATGGGCTATCCCCCCGCAAGAGCCATGGCGGCTGTGCGGGGCGCCTGCGCAGATGAAAATCTTTTGTATCAGGGGCTTTCTTATTGTAAAAAATATATAGAGAAGATATATCCCGGAGAGGATCTGATCCTCATCGGACCGGCGCCTGAGAGCGTGTCAAAGGTCCAGGATATGTATAAGATGGTGCTCTATATGAGACACCGAAACCGCAGGACTCTGGTACAGATCAAGGACTGTCTGGAACGGTATATTGCGGTAAATAAGGGATTTGACAAAATGTTTATCCAGTTTGATTTTAATATATGATCAGTCAGAATGAAAAGGAGAAAAAAGAGATATGGCACTGAGAAATATCAGAACACAGGGAGACAGTATACTGACAAAGAAATGCAGAAAAGTGGAGGCTATGACACCAAAGCTGAAAGAACTCATTGAAGATATGTTTGAGACTATGTATGACGCCTATGGAGTGGGCCTGGCAGCTCCCCAGGTGGGCGTGCTGAAACAGATCGTGGTGATCGACACCACAGGGGAGGACCCTCACGTGCTGATCAATCCCGAGATTATTGAGACATCCGGCACCCAGACCGGGGACGAGGGCTGTCTGAGCCTTCCGGGAATGTCAGGTACTGTGACTCGCCCCAATTACGTGAAGGTGAGAGCGCTCAATGAGGATATGGAAGAATATGAACTGGAGGGAACGGAGCTGCTGGCAAGGGCCATCTGCCATGAGACAGACCATCTCCAGGGAAAAATGTATACAGAACTGGTGGAGGGCGAGCTTCGCAGGAACAGCTATGAGGAGGATGAAGAATGAGAGTAGTCTTTATGGGTACCCCGGATTTTGCCGTGGGTACGCTGGAAACCTTGATTGCAGCCGGTCATGAGGTAGCAGCCGTGGTAACACAGCCGGATAAGCCCAAGGGCAGAGGAAAAAGCCTGATGCCCACTCCGGTGAAGGAGGTAGCCCTTGCCCATCAGATTCCTGTATTTCAGCCGAAAAAGGTACGGGACCCGGAGTTTGTGGAAACCCTCAGGACGATCGCACCGGATGTGATCGTGGTGGCTGCTTTCGGGCAGATCATCTCAAAGGAAATTCTGGATATGCCCAGATATGGCTGCATCAATGTGCATGCCTCTCTTTTACCCGCTTACCGGGGGGCAGCGCCTATTCAGTGGGCTGTCATCAATGGGGACAAAGAATCAGGCGTCACGATCATGCGTATGAGTGAAGGCCTGGACACCGGTGATATGATAGATAAAGTGGTAGTCCCTCTGGAGGAAAAGGAGACCGGCGGCAGTCTGTTTGACAAGTTAAGCAAAGCAGGTGCCGCACTCTGTACAGAGGTGCTGGTAAAACTGGAAAATGGCACTGCCGTCTTTGAAAAGCAGCCGGAACAAAGTACCACGGCTTATGCTTCCATGATTGACAAGAAGATGGGAAAGATCAACTGGGAGCGCCCGGCAAAAGAGATTGAGCAGCTCATCCGCGGATTGAATCCATGGCCCAGCGCATACACATCCGTGAACGGTAAAAACCTGAAGCTGTGGACCGCTTCTGTAGTCCACGAGGCAGGCAATGGCGTTCCGGGAGAAATTCTGGAGGCCGGGAAAGAGGGGCTGCTGGTAAAAACAGGAGATGGGCTTCTGCTCATTCAGGAGCTGCAGCTGGAAGGAAAGAAAAGAATGGATACCGCAGCTTTTCTGCGGGGATATACAGTAGATAAAGGATGTATCCTTGGGGAGTAAAGAGGAAAACAAATGACAGGCAGAGTGAATATAAGGGAGTTAATCTTAGGAATACTATTAGAAATAAACAAAGAGGGGCAGTACAGTCACATTGCCATACGCGGCACGCTGGATAAATACCAGTATCTGGAGAAGACAGAACGGGCATTCATCACCAGAGTATGTGAGGGAACCCAGGAGAACCAGATACGGATTGATTATATCATCAATTACTTCTCAAAAGTGAAGGTGGAGAAGATGAAACCTCTGATCCGGGAGCTTCTGCGAAGCAGTGTATACCAGCTTATTTATATGGACAACGTTCCGGACAGCGCGGTATGCAACGAGGCGGTTAAGCTGGCAAGAAAAAAGGGATTTTACAATCTGACAGGATTTGTGAACGGGGTTCTCAGGGGAATTGCCAGAGATTACAAAAAAATCCCCTTTCCGGGCAGGGAGAATAAGGTGGAGTACCTTTCCGTGACCTACTCCATGCCTGTGTGGCTGGTCGTTCGTTTTATGGACCAGTTCGGGTTTGAGAATACGGAGAAAATGCTTCAGGCCTCCATGGAAGAACGCCCAGTGACCGTCCGTATAAAAGAATATCTCACGGACCGGGAGCAGGTGATACAGAGCCTTAAAAAAGAGGGCGTGAAGGTGGAGAAAGCGCCCTATGCAGACAATGCCTATTATTTGAGCGGTTATGATTATCTGCCTGCGCTGACTGCCTTCCGCATGGGAAATATCCAGGTGCAGGATGTAAGCTCCATGCTGGCCGGTGAGGCAGCCAATCCGCAGAAAGGCAGCTTTGTCATTGACCTTTGTGCAGCTCCTGGAGGAAAGTCCCTCTGCGTGGCAGATAAAATGCGGGGAACCGGTATGGTGGATTCCAGGGATGTAAGTGAGAAGAAAGCGGACCTGATCCGTGAAAACGTGGAGCGTATGGGCATGGCTAACATCAGTGTCTCAGTACACGACGCTACCGTGTTTGACCATGAGTCTGTGGAAAAAGCTGACCTTGTCCTGGCAGATGTTCCGTGTTCAGGTCTGGGTGTTATGGGAAAAAAGACGGACATCAAGTACAAGATCACGCCGGGAAAGCAGGAGGAGCTTGTGGAGCTTCAGCGGAAGATTCTGGAACAGGCAGCCTGCTATGTAAAACCCGGCGGTATACTTCTGTACAGCACCTGCACAGTATGCAGGGAGGAGAATCTGGAAAATGTGCTCTGGTTTACCAGGGAGTACCCGTATAAACTGGAGAGTATCGATGATTTTCTCTGCGAGGAATTGAGAAGCGAAACTACAAAACAAGGATATTTACAGCTTCTGCCGGGAGTCCATAAGTGTGACGGATTCTTTTTGGCAAGGCTTAGAAGGATAGAATAGAATGGAACCAACAGATATAAAGTCTCAGTCCCTGGAAGAATTGAAAAAGACTGTGGAAGCTCTGGGAGAAAAACCATTCCGGGCAAAACAGCTCTATGAGTGGATGCATGTAAAACTGGCCAAGAGCTTTGAGGAGATGACAAACCTTTCCATGACGTTCCGCGGGAAATTAAAGGAGTCCTGTATTCTCACCACGCTTACGGCTCTGGATGTGCAGACATCTAAGATAGACGGCACACAGAAATACCTTTTTGCCCTCCATGACGGCAATGTGGTGGAAAGTGTGCTCATGCGGTATAAGCATGGGAACAGTGTATGTATCTCCTCACAGGTGGGGTGTAAGATGGGCTGCAGATTCTGTGCCTCCACCATAGGCGGATGGACCAGGAACCTGACGCCTGCAGAGATGCTGGAGCAGGTATACCGGATTCAGGAAACCAGCGGCGAGCGGGTATCCAATGTGGTGGTCATGGGTACCGGTGAACCTCTTGACAATTATGATACCCTGCTTCGCTTTATACATATGATAAGCGATGAAAACGGTCTTCATATCAGTCAGAGAAACATTACAGTCTCCACCTGCGGGCTCGTACCCAAGATGGAGGCGCTGGCAGATGAAAAGCTGCAGATCACACTGGCTTTATCGCTCCACGCGTCCAGCCAGGAGAAGCGGGAAGCTCTTATGCCCATCGCTAAAAAATATACCATCACACAGGTGCTGAACGCCTGCAGGAATTACTATGAAAAGACCGGGCGGCGCATCACATTTGAATACGCTTTGGTGGGCGGCGAGAACGATTCCCAGGAGGATGCAAGGCGCCTGGCACAGCTGCTCAAAGGCCTGAACTGTCATGTGAATCTCATACCTGTGAACCCCATAAAAGAGCGCAGTTACGTCCGTTCTGATAAAAAAGTTATCGGGAATTTTCAAAATAAACTTGAAAAATACCAAATTAATGTTACTATTAGAAGAGAAATGGGCCGGGATATCGATGGGGCCTGTGGACAATTAAGAAAAAGTTATATCGATAAGAAAGAGGATTCGTAGGATGAAGTCATATTCTATCACGGATGTGGGACAGAAGCGGACAGTGAATCAGGATTTCGTATTCACGTCTGAGACCCCTGTGGGCAATCTGCCAAACCTCTTCGTAGTTGCGGACGGCATGGGCGGACACAAGGCAGGAGATTTCGCTTCCAGTTATGCGGTAGAGGTTCTGCTCTCTACCATCCGGGAAGATGAGAACAGCAATCCGGTGAAGATCATACGGGCTGCTATTGAGAATGCCAACACCCAGCTTCTTAGAGAAGCATCGGACAATGAGACTATGAGCGGTATGGGTACCACCATGGTGCTGGTGACCATTGTAGGACATTATGCATATGTGGCCAACGTGGGAGACAGCAGGCTGTATCTGGTTGATGAAAATAAGATATCGCAGATTACCAAAGACCATTCCCTTGTGGAGGAGATGGTCCGCATGGGAGAGATATCCAGGGATGATGCAAGAAATCACCCGGATAAAAATATTATTACCAGGGCACTTGGAGCAGGAAGAGATGTGGATGTGGATTTCTTTGACATTCGTCTTACTCCGGGTGATATTTTGCTGCTGTGCTCAGACGGCCTTTCCAATATGGTGCCGGACGAGGATATCAGGCAGGTGATACGGACCAGCGAAACGCTGGAGGAGACTGGCCGCAGGCTTGTTTCCATGGCAAACGACAACGGAGGCAGAGATAATATAGCAGTAGTTCTGGTAGAACCAGAAACAAAAGAGGTGGAAGTATGTTAAATGTGGGAGTTATCGTAGGAGAGCGGTATGAGATTGCCGGCAGAGTAGGCTCCGGCGGTATGGCCGATGTCTACAAGGCAAAGGATCATAAATTAAACCGTTTTGTGGCCATGAAAGTTCTGAAGCCGGAGTTCAGCGCTGACACGAACTTCATTAAAAAGTTTCAGAGGGAGGCGCAGGCCGCTGCAGGTCTCGCCCATCCCAATATTGTAAATGTATTTGACGTAGGAGAGGACCAGGGAATTAACTACATTGTTATGGAACTGGTGGAAGGCATTACATTAAAAGAATACATCTCCAAAAAAGGAAAACTGACTGTAAAAGAGGCAACCAGCATCGCCATTCAGGTGGCAATGGGACTGGAAGCTGCTCACAACAGAAATATCGTGCACCGGGATATCAAGCCCCAGAACATCATTATTTCTACAGACGGCAAGGTAAAGGTCACAGACTTTGGTATTGCCAGGGCAGCGTCCTCCAATACCATCAGCACCAACGCCATGGGTTCTGTACATTACAGTTCACCGGAGCAGGTGCGCGGCGGCTACAGTGATTACAAGAGTGACATCTATTCCCTGGGCATCACCATGTATGAGATGGTGACAGGCAAGGTTCCCTTTGACGGGGATACCACAGTGGCAATCGCCATCAAACATCTGCAGGATGAGATGCTTCCTCCGTCTGAGTTTGTGCCGGAGCTTCCCCACAGCCTGGAGGAGATCATTCTGAAATGTACACAGAAAAGCCCGGACAGACGTTACAGCACCCTTGCGGAGCTGATCAACGACCTGAAGCATTCCCTGATCGATCCCAACGGAAGCTTTGTCAATCTGGCACCTCTGAGCAATCACGCACAGACTGTGGTCATTTCACCGGATGAGATGAAAGAGATCAAGAATGCGGCCTATGCGCCGTCCGGTTCCAATTCCAGCCGCTACAATGACGAGGATGAGGATGATGACGACGACTACGGTTATGATGACGACGATGATGACGATGATGAGGATGATGATAACGGCAAAGGAATCAGCACAAAGCTGGAGAAGGCCATGACCATCGGCGGACTGATCGTGGGAGCTATTATCATCTGTATTCTGGTTTACTTCATTGTGTTCGCATCGGGCGGGCTGAAGTTTAACAATAAAGATAAAGACAATGATAAAAAAGTTGAAAATACAGGCGGCACAGATAAAGAAAGCACCGAAAAAGTGGAGGTTCCTGACCTGACCGGCAGCACCCCGGATGAGGCGCGGACAGCCCTCAATAACCTGAAGCTTGGTTACAAAAAAGGCGGCGAGGAGCCGTCCGATACTGTGGAAGCAGGTAAGATCGTCCGCCAGGAGACAGAGGCTGGATCAAAAGTGGATCCTCATACAGAAATCGTATGCTATATCAGCACAGGAACCCAGGAGGTGGAAATCCCTGACCTGGAAAATGAGACCCAGACCTCCGCAGAGGCAACGTTAAAGGAACTGGGACTGCTGACACAGATCAGCAAGGCAAACAGCAGTTCTGTGAGCATTGGAAATGTCATATCCACAGATCCCGCTGCAGGAACATCTGTAAAGACAGGCACCACAGTCACCCTGACCATCAGTACCGGTGAAGGGGATACGGCTGCAAGGGTACCGGATGTGCGCGGATGGGCAGAGGAAGATGCTAAAAGTGCAATCTCAGAGGCAGGTCTCGTGCCTGTAGTACAGACCGGTTCTGACCAGACTGTGGACGTAGGTGAAGTATATGACCAGAGTATTGCTGCGGGAACAAGAGTGGACTCAGGTACAACAGTCACCATATATGTGAGAAGCCAAGATGCCGCCGGTGAAACACCTGCAGATGAAGGTGGAACCTGGAAAGCAGAAGGCCAGGCGCTTGGACAGCCGGCAAGCTACCAAGGCGGTAAAGTCAAAATAGAGCTGGTCCAGACAGATGACCAGGGGAATACCTACTCTGACCAGTCCATGGAAGTGGAAAATCCGGAGTTCCCGCTGTCTATCAGCGACCTGACGGGACGTCCGGGAATCGCAACCGGCACGGTAGGCCTCTATGAGTGGATTGGTGACAGCTATCAGATCATCGACCAGTACGATGTAACATTCCAGAAGGTAGATTAATGCAGGGAAAGATTATTAAAGGAATTTCCGGATTCTACTACGTAAAAGTAGCAGAATCCGGAATTTATGAATGTAAGGCAAAAGGAATATTCCGAAAAGAAAAAATAAAACCCCTTGTGGGTGACAATGTGGAGATTGAGGTCCTGAATGAAGAGGAAAAGCTGGGAAATGTGGTGGATATCCTTCCCAGAAAGAATGAGTTGATCCGCCCGGCAGTTGCCAATGTGGATCAGGCGCTGGTGATATTTGCCGCCAGGGAGCCGAAACCCAATTTCTCTTTGCTGGACCGCTTTTTGGTTATTATGGAACGTCAGGAGATTCCCGTGGTCATCTGTTTTAACAAGCAGGACCTGGCTGACGCTGAGGAAGCAGGCAGGATGCAGGAAATCTATACTTCCTGTGGTTATCAGGTTCTGCTCACAAGTGCCGCCCAGGGGGAAGGCACGGAGGCGCTCAGAAATATCCTGAGAGGAAAGACCACGACCGTGGCGGGTCCTTCCGGAGTGGGGAAATCCTCTCTCACCAATCTTCTGCAGCAGGAAGTGGTGATGGAGACAGGAGAGATCAGTAAAAAGCTGGGAAGAGGACGCCATACTACAAGACATTCCCAGATCATTGAGGTGGAGCCTGACACGTACCTTCTGGATACGCCGGGATTTACTTCTTTTTATGTGGAAGATATGGATAAGGAAGAGCTGCGCCATTATTTCCGGGAATTTATAAAATACGAGGGAACCTGCCGGTTCCAGGGCTGCACCCATACCCATGAACCCGGATGCAGCGTAAAAGCAGCACTTGAGGCGGGAGAAATCCCGAAAGAACGATATGAAAGTTATCTGGAGCTTTACCGGGAGCTTGCAGACAAGAGGAGGTATTGAGATGAGATATGAACTATCACCGTCCATTCTGGCAGCGGATTTTGCGTGTCTGGGGGAACAGATAAGCAGGGTGGAGCAGGCCGGGGTAAAATGGCTGCACATTGATGTGATGGACGGCAGCTTTGTGCCCAGTATTTCCCTGGGAATGCCTGTCATCACATCCATCAGAAAAAAGAGCAGTATGTTCTTTGATGTCCATCTGATGGTGCAGGACCCGGAGCGTTATATTGAGGACTTCAAAAAGGCAGGTGCAGATATGCTCACTGTACATGCCGAGGCATGTACTCATCTGGACAGGACGCTTAACTGTATCCGGGAGGCTGGTATGAAGGCAGGTGTTGCCCTGAATCCTGCAACACCCCTTGTGATGGTGGAGCAGGTGCTGGAGCTGGTGGACATGGTCCTTCTTATGACTGTGAATCCTGGGTTTGGCGGACAGAAATACATTCCCTACTCCGGTGACAAGATCAGAAGACTGAGGAGAATGCTGGATGAGAGAGGTCTGGATACGGATATTGAAGTGGACGGAGGCATTTCCGCCAACACCATTGACCGGGTCCTGGAGGCAGGCGCCAATATTCTGGTAGCCGGCTCAGCCGTGTTCGGCGGGGATATTGAGGCAAATATCAAGGTTCTGACCAATCATATAGAAGAATTCAGGAACAGGCAGTAATAAACACGTTCTGAGAGAGGGACAGGAAATATGGACACAATACTTTTGTGCGGCGGGCATATGGATGATGCGTTTGTACTCGGCTGCATAGAGAACATCGGCCCGGACTGCATCATCGGCATTGACAGAGGGCTGGAATTCTGTTACAGGAACCGGATCGTTCCCCAGTATATCCTGGGCGATTTTGACAGTATCAGTCCGGAGGTGATCAACTGGTACAGAAGCCGGAAGGAAATCCCCATCCGGGAATACAAACCGGAGAAGGATGCCACAGATACCCGTATGGGAATGGAACTGGCAATGGAGCTTGGCAGTGATCGGATTTTCCTGTTTGGAGCTACCGGCGGCCGCCTGGACCATTATATGGGGAATCTGCAGTCTCTGATCGTTCCGGCAAAGGAAGAAAAAGAAGCCTGGATCCTGGATGAGCAGAATGCCATCACCGTGCTTTTCGGCAGCAGAATGATCAAAAAAGAGTGTGCTTTCGGCAAATATATCTCTTTTTTTTCCATGGGAGATGAAGTGCGCGGAATCACTCTTTCCGGGTTTAAATACCCCCTGAAAGAGTATGATATGACAAATTTCGACGGAATCGGTGTGAGCAATGAGCTGGCCGAAGATACAGCATTAGTGGAATTTCGACAGGGATTTCTGCTGATGGTCATGTCAAAAGACAGGTAGAAAGAACGAAAAAAGTCGATATTTTTTTAATAGATGTCGAATAACAAGGCGGGTCAAAGGCTTGATTCGCCTTTTTAGGTGTGTTAGAATGAGGTCATGTGAAGGAATACAGAAGAAAAGAGGACATAAAAATGAAGTTAGGAATTGTCGGTTTACCGAATGTAGGGAAGAGTACCCTTTTTAACTCTCTGACAAAAGCTGGGGCGGAATCAGCAAACTATCCGTTCTGTACTATAGATCCCAATGTGGGCATTGTGGCTGTGCCGGACGAGCGATTGAAACTCTTAGGGGATTTTTATCATTCCAAAAAAGTGACGCCGGCGGTGATTGAATTTGTGGATATCGCAGGACTTGTGAAGGGGGCTTCCAAAGGTGAGGGCCTTGGAAACCAGTTCCTTGCCAATATCCGGGAGGTGGATGCCATTGTACACGTTGTAAGATGCTTTGAAGATGAAAATGTAGTACATGTTGACGGAAGTATTGACCCGCTGCGCGACATTGAAACCATTAATCTGGAACTGATATTCTCGGATCTGGAGATCTTGGAGAGAAGGACTGCTAAAACAACAAAGTCTGCCCGTATGGATAAAGAGGCAGCAAAAGAGCTGGAACTCTTAAAGAGACTGAAAGCTCACCTGGAGGACGGAAAACCGGCCTCCACATTTGAACCCGATAACGAGGATGAGGAAGGGTTTATGAAAGAGTATAACCTCCTCACCGGAAAACCGGTTATCTATGCGGCCAATGTATCCGAAGATGACCTGGCAGACGATGCGGTCTCCAATCCTCATGTACAAAAGGTAAGGGAATATGCAGAAGAAACAGGAAGTGAAGTATTCGCCCTGTGCGCTCAGATAGAGCAGGAAATCGCGGAGCTGGATGATGATGAGAAGAAGGAATTCCTGGAGGATCTGGGAATAGAGAAGTCAGGGTTGGAGAAACTGATAGTAGCCAGCTACAGGCTGCTTGGACTTCTTAGCTTCCTCACATCCGGTGAAGATGAGACGAGAGCATGGACCATAAAAGTAGGAACAAAAGCGCCGCAGGCGGCAGGAAAAATACACACGGATTTCGAACGAGGCTTTATCAAAGCTGAGGTTGTGAATTACAGGGATCTGCTTGACTGTGGTTCCTATGCGGGAGCCAGGGAAAAAGGACTGGTCCGCATGGAAGGAAAAGACTACGTTGTGCAGGACGGCGATGTGATTTTATTCCGCTTTAACGTTTAAAGGAGGCTTACTTATATGGATATGTCCATTCGCTTTCCGCACCTGGGGATCACGCTTCCCCATGTGGGAAAAACAATAACGGTCTTTGGCTTTGATATTGCCTATTACGGAATGGTTATCGCGCTGGCTATGATCGTTGGGATCTCCATTGCCATGAAAGAGGCGAAGCGCACAGGACAAAATCCGGACACTTATCTGGATATGCTAATGATTACCATGGTAACTTCTGTAATAGGGGCGAGAGCTTATTATGTCATCTTTAGCTGGGAAGACTATAAAGACGACCTGTTACAGATTTTCAATACCAGAAACGGCGGACTGGCAATTTACGGGGGGATCATAGTCGGTGCTGTTACGGTCTACGTCTTTGGCAGATTAAAGAAGATGAACTTTCCTCAGGTGGCGGACACGGTATGTATGGGGCTTGTTGCCGGCCAGATCATCGGACGGTGGGGCAACTTTTTCAACAGGGAGGCTTTCGGAGGTTACACGGACAGCTTTCTTGCCATGCAGCTGCCGGTCTCCGCGGTGCGGAAGGGTGAGATCACATCTGCTATGTGGGACCATCTGGTAACGATAGGCGGTGTGGAATACATCCAGGTCCATCCCACATTCCTCTATGAGGGAGTGTGGAACCTGGGAGTCCTGCTGTTCCTGTTCTGGTTCCGGAAAAAGAAAAAATTCCAGGGAGAACTGTTTTTATGCTACCTGGCAGGTTACGGAGCCGGAAGGCTTTGGATAGAAGGACTTCGTACGGATCAGCTTTTGATTCCGGGGATAGGAATTCCGGTATCACAGGTGTTATCCGCCGTTCTCGTGGTATGTTCCCTTATGCTTATCGTACACAACAGGAGGAAGAGGCAAAAAGAACAAGGAGTGTAGCGATGAGAGATAAAGAGTTAGAAATACGAATAGAAGACGCACGGCAGAGACTGGACAGAGCAATCACAGAAAAACGAGGCATGCAGACCATTATGGGACTCAGCCTGGTATTGGACCGTTTGATAGAAGAACATATTTGTATAGACCAGAAAAACGCAGAACTTGTGGGTTGATCCCACCACCTCTGCCATATATTGGAAACTCTTGAAAAGAATCGGCAAAATGGCGTAAAATCCTTGATTTTACGCCATTTTTCGATTCTTTTAATATTTCTAAAGAATATATGTTCCCCTTGCTTTTTTCCCGGTTGTGTTATAGAATGGGCATGTAAGTGGTAGAAAGTGGTGAAAAGTGGTGGCAAATGGGGAGCTAGTGGCAGAAGCGCCCGTTGTCCCATGGAGGGTGCGAAGGGGAGACTCGCATCTTCACGAAAGAAGGTGACATTCATATGTTCATGGGAGAGTATAGTCATACGATCGACGCAAAAGGAAGGCTGATCATTCCGGCTAAGTTCCGCGATGAATTAGGCGAGGATTTTGTGCTGACAAAAGGTCTGGACGGTTGTCTGTCTATCTACCCAAACAATGAATGGAAGGATTTCGAAGAAAAGCTGAAAGCTTTACCGCTTAATGATAAAAATGCAAGGGCCTTCGTACGTTTTTTTGTTTCCAGTGCAACACAGTGTGAACTGGACAAGCAGGGGAGAATTCTCGTACCGGTAACGCTGCGGGAGTTTGCTGGTCTGTCGAAGGACGTAGTGCTCACAGGAAACCTCACCAGGATTGAAATCTGGAGCAAAGAAAAATGGATGGAGAACAGCAATTGTGAAGATATGGATGCCATCGCAGAAGGGATGCAGGCAATGGGTATCTTAATATAATTGCAGGAAGGTCGAGGAAACTATGGAATTTAAACACAAATCCGTATTGTTAGAAGAGACGATCCGGAATCTGAAGGTAAAACCGGATGGGATTTATGTTGACGGAACGTTAGGAGGCGGCGGCCACGCCTATGAGGTGTGCCGGCAATTATCTGCCAAGGGGAGCTTGATAGGTATAGATCAAGACGAAGCTGCAATCGAGGCTGCGGGTGAACGGTTACAGGAATTTGGAGACAGAGTTACGATTATCCGCAGCAACTATTGCAACATGAAAAAAGAACTGCAGAAAATAGGGATTTCGTCTGTGGACGGGATCGTGCTGGATTTGGGTGTTTCGTCCTACCAGCTCGACAACGCTGAGCGTGGGTTTACCTACAGGGAGGACGTGCCCTTAGATATGCGTATGGACCGAAGAGGAAGCCGTACCGCAAGAGATATTGTAAATACTTATACTGAAAACGAACTGTATCGTGTACTCCGGGACTATGGGGAAGAAAAATTCGCTAAGAAGATCGCCAGAAATATCTGTACGGCCAGGAGTGAGAAGCCTATAGAGACCACCGGAGAACTGATTGAACTTATAAAACAGTCCATTCCCATGAAAATGAGAGCAGTGGGTGGACATCCTGCGAAAAAAACATTTCAGGCAATTCGTATCGAGCTGAATCAGGAGTTGGAAGTCTTGAGAAATTCCCTGGATGATATGATTGAACTATTAAATGACGGCGGACGTATCTGCATTATCACGTTCCATTCTTTAGAAGACCGCATTGTGAAGACTATATTCAGAAGGAATGAGAACCCATGCACATGTCCGCCGGATTTTCCGGTCTGTGTTTGTGGAAAGACGTCGATGGGGAGAGTCATAACCAGGAAACCAATACTTCCGGATGAGGAGGAGATTGCTGTAAATAAGCGTTCCAAGAGCGCAAAGCTGCGTGTCTTTGAACGGACCAGAAATGAATAGGCGGAGAAATCTGAATCGGGGTTGATTTCATGAAAAAAGTATCCGGGAGTGAGGGATATGACAGCAGAAAAGTAAATAGAGGCACCGGGTATTATGTGGATGGGAACACGGTCCGCCGTGTTGAGGAAGTACCCCAGCGTAAAAAAAAGCAGGTAAGTACAGCCGCACAGAAGAACAGAGCCAGAAACATGCAGATGAGCAAAGGGTATGTTATGTTTTTGGCAGTGATGTGTGTGGCTGTCTTGTTTGCATGCGTACATTTTCTGAAACTGAAATCCGAACTGACAGAGCAGAAGAGCCAGCTTACCGCAGAAGAACTCAAATACAGCCAGTTAAAGGCTGAAAACGACGCGTACTACAGTGAGACCATTTCCAGTGTGGACCTGGATGCCATCAGAAAAAAAGCCATTGAAGAGCTGGGAATGAAATTTCCCACGGAGGATCAGATCAAGTATTATACACCGGGCGGCAGCAGCTATGTGAGACAGTATCAGGATGTGCCCGAAAAGTGACGGTACATAGGACAAAGCAGGTGATAGATTGAATAAACAGGAATCAAAGAAAAGAAAAATGACAGGCACCATGAAGAAAAAGCTGGCGGGATTGTTTGTGTTGATTCTGCTGGCTTTCGTATTTCTGGTTATCGGGATTACCATTATCAATGCCAAGAGTGGTGACAAATACACCAAACAGGTGCTGGCCCAGTCCCAGCAGCAGTACGACAGCACCACCATCCCCTACAAACGGGGAGATATTCTGGACAGAAGCGGAAATATCCTGGCTACCAGCATAAAGGTCTACAATGTGATCCTGGACTGCCAGGTGGTGAACTCCAATGAGAATTACAAAGAGCCCACAAAAAAAGCACTGTCCGAGTATCTGGGGATTGATGAGGATACGGTGGAAGATCTGCTCACCAGCGCGGAGACAAAAGAGAGCCCTTACCAGATCTTAAAGAAGCAGATCTCCATGGATGAAAAGAAGAATTTTGAAAAGATGACAGAAATTCCGGCGGATAAGAAGGAGGCAGAGGCACTCTCCGAGGAGGAAACAGTCCGCAGGAATAACACACAGGGCGTGTGGTTTGAGGAGGATTACAAGAGAACCTATCCCCTCAATGAGCTGGCCTGTGATGTGATAGGTTTTACTTATTCCGGGAACACCGCGGACTGGGGACTGGAGGGCTACTACAACAGCACCCTGAATGGCACAGACGGCAGAAAGATCGGTTATTTCAACGATGACGCTTCCCTGGAACAGAACATCATTGACCCGGTCAACGGAAACAGTCTGGTCACTACCCTGGATGTGAATATCCAGAGTGTGGTGGACAAATATATTGAGGCTTTTATGGAGAACCTGAAGGACGGCCCCAATACCGATTACCGCGGTGCCAAGAATATAGGTGTGATCGTGGCAAATCCCCAGAACGGGGAAATCCTGGCTATGGGCAGCAACGATCCCTATGACCTGAATGAACCAAGAGATCTCACCTCCCGGTATTCCGACAGTGAGCTCAAAGCCATGAATGATGAACAGACAAAAGAAGCCCTCTACAAAATGTGGAGGAATTACTGCATAACAGATGCCTACGAGCCGGGATCTGTGGTAAAGCCCATCACCGTGGCATCCGCTCTGGAGTCCGGCAGCATCACAGAGGAGGACACCTTTGTATGTGACGGCGGGGAACAGGTGGCAGACCGGTATATCAACTGCGCGGTCTATCCGGATTCCCATGGAACGGAGACCGTGGGGGAGGCCATCCAGAATTCCTGCAATGATGCCCTCATGGCCATCGGCCGGAAAATGGGGAAGGAGACTTTGCTTTCCTACCAGGATAAGTTTAATTTCGGGACAAGGACAGGGATTGACCTTCCGGGCGAGGGGACAGGAATCCTGTTCAGCCTGGACAACATGTTTGACACAGAACTTGCAACCACCACCTTTGGACAGGGATTTACCTGTACCATGATCCAGGAGGTTGCGGCGATCAGTGCCTGCATCAACGGCGGCACTTATTATCAGCCCCATCTGGTGAAAGAGATCAAGGACCAGGACAACAATACCATAAAGAGTATCAGCGGAAATGTCTTAAAGGAAGTGATTTCCCAGGAGGTCTCCGCGGATATCAGAAAATATATGGGAATGAGTGTGGAGAGCGGTACCAGCCAGACAGCAAAGATACCGGGTTACTCCATGGGAGGCAAGACCGGAACTGCTGAGAAGGTGCCCAGGGGGAATCATAAATACCTGGTATCCTTTGTGGGATTTGCCCCTCTTGATAATCCTGAGGTTGTGATCTATGTTGTGGTGGATGAGCCGAATGTGGAGGAACAGGCAAGCAGCACATATGCCCAGTATATTGCACAGGCGATCCTCTCAGAAATCTTTCCGTATCTGAACATATATCCGGACCAGGAGACAGACCAGAAGCTTCAGCTCTGGGATGAATTCACGGGAACCACAAGGATGGATGAGAGCGTCAACGGGGAGGACGGCAACGGCCCCTCCGGTGTAGTCATTGACGGCACGGAGAATCCGGATATGCCGGAACCGCCCCAGGATGATTCGGAAGAAGAAGGGATTGACAGCAACAATGCGGAGAGCGACGGCATTACCAATGAGGATGCCGGGTTCGACGAGGATGATATGGAAGAATAAGCGGGAATGCTGTACAGATGAGAAATCTGTGCAGCATTCCCTTCTTTTTTCCACAGGGCTTTGCATATATTTATAAGGATAAGCTGCAGGGGAACCGGGAATGAAGAAAAACAGAACATACCACAAGAAGAAAACCGTGATCGTATTTGCCGCCTGTGTGCTGATGCTTGCAGGGCTTATGGGCCGTATGGTCTATCTCATGGTGATAAAGTCTGACTACTATGCAAAGAAGGCGGAACAGCTCCACGAGAGAGAACGTGACATTAAGGCAGCCAGGGGCAGGATCATCGACGCAAAAGGGGAGATACTGGCCGACAACAAGGCAGTCTGTACCATATCTGTGATCCACAGCCAGGTAAAGGAACCGGATAAGATCATTGCCATGCTCCAAAAAGAGCTGGGGCTTTCCGAGGAGACTGCCAGAAAAAGAGTGGAGAAAGTTTCTTCCATTGAAAAGGTAAAGACCAATGTGGAGAAGGAGGTGGGAGACAGAATCCGGGAATACGGTCTTGCAGGGGTCAAGGTGGATGAGGATTTCAAGCGCTATTATCCATGCAATGAACTGGCCTCCAAGGTACTTGGGTTTACCGGTGGAGACAACCAGGGTATCATCGGGCTGGAGGTGTGGTATGATGATATCTTAAAAGGCATAGACGGCAAGATCCTCACTACCACGGACGCCAGGGGTGTGGAGATCGACGAGCTTGGGGAGAGTCGTGTGGAGCCGGTGGCGGGATATGACCTGCACATCAGTCTGGATAAAAACATTCAGATGTACGCTCAGCAGGCCGCGGAGAAGGTGATGGAGGAAAAGCAGGCGGATGCCGTCTCCATCCTGTTCATAAATCCCCAAAACGGGGAGATTTACGCGGACGTGAACGTACCGGAATTCAATCTGAATGAACCCTTTACCCTGAACACAGACGCAGATACTTCCGGTATGACGGATAAGGAGAAACAGGATGCCTGCAACCGGATGTGGAGAAATCTGACCATCAACGATACTTATGAGCCCGGTTCCACATTTAAGATCATCACCATGGCGGCAGGGCTTTCCGAGGGAGTGGTCAGCATGAATGACACCTTCTCCTGTCCGGGATTTAAAATCGTGGAGGACCGTAGGATCCATTGTCATAAAAGGACAGGACATGGCGCGGAAAACTTTGTACAGGGAGCGATGAATTCCTGCAACCCGGTGTTTATCGAGGTGGGGCTGCGGCTTGGCGTGGACAATTACTATAAATATTTCAAGCAATTCGGACTCCTCAAAAAAACCGGGATTGACTTACCCGGGGAGGCTGCAACCATCATGCATAAAAAATCAAACATCGGGCAGGTGGAGCTTGCAACTATTTCCTTCGGTCAGTCCTTCCAGATCACCCCCATCCAGCTCGCCACAACAGTAAGCTCCATCATCAACGGCGGCAGCCGGATCACGCCCCACTTTGGAGTGAAGGTGACAGATGAGGACGGAAATCTGGTGGAGACCCTTCAGTACCCTGTGGAGAAAGGGGTGGTGACAGAAGAGGTGTCCGGGGAAGTGCGCTACATCCTGGAAAAGGTAGTCTCTGAGGGGTCCGGCAAAAACGCGGCGATCGAGGGCAGGACCATAGGAGGCAAGACAGCCACGTCCCAGACACTGCCGAGAAGTGCCAACCGGTATATCTCCTCATTCCTGGGATTTACACCGGCTGAGACGCCACAGATACTGGGAATCTGCCTGATCCATGATCCTCAGGGGGTCTATTACGGAGGCACCATAGCAGCTCCTGTCATCCGGGATATCTATGAGAATATCCTCCCTTACATGGGGATTGAAGGTTGATAATTGATTATAAAAGCTTTATACTATAACCAGTATTGCCGACACAGGCATATGGCGGCAGCCCTGTCTTTTGCCGGGCTGCCGGGCATGATACAAAAATACATAAAAATGAGGTGTGTTATGACAGAGTATAAGATGGTGCTGCCTGTACTGGCAGCATTCATAGTCAGTGTGGTTCTGGGACCTATTATCATTCCCTATTTACGAAAGCTGAAAATGGGACAGACTGAGCGGGAAAACGGTGTGCAGTCTCATCTGAAAAAAGCGGGGACGCCTACCATGGGAGGGATTATTTTTCTGCTCTCCACAGTGGTCACATCCCTGTTTTATGTGAAGGATTACCCTAAAATCATCCCTGTACTGTTTTTGACGCTGGGATTCGGACTGATCGGCTTTTGGGATGACTATTTGAAAGTAGTCCTTAGGCGGTCGGACGGGCTTCTGGCCTGGCAGAAGATGCTGTGCCAGCTTGTGGTGACGGGGATCTTTGCCTTTTATCTGATGAAATTCACGGATGTATCCATGACGATCAAGGTGCCTTTTGCGGCAGGCTATGAGATAAATCCGGGATTTCTTACGGTTCCGCTTTTGTTTTTTGTGGTCATCGGTACAGTGAACGGTGTGAATTTTACGGACGGTCTGGATGGACTGGCCTCCTCGGTCACAATCATGGTTGCCACCTTCTTTTCCGTGGTTGCCATTGGCACAAAGAGCGGCATTGAACCCATCACCTGTGCGGTAGTGGGTGCGCTCATGGGATTTCTGCTGTTCAATGTCTATCCCGCCAAGATTTTTATGGGAGATACCGGTTCCCTGGCACTGGGCGGATTTGTGGCGGGCACGGCGTATATGCTGCAGATGCCCTTATTCCTGCTGATCGTGGGACTGATCTATGTGGTGGAAGTGCTCTCTGTCATGATGCAGGTGACGTACTTCAAGATATCCCACGGCAAAAGAATTTTCAAGATGGCGCCTATCCACCATCACTTTGAATTGTGCGGCTGGTCCGAGACAAGGGTCGTTGCCGTATTCTCCATTATTACAGCCATCCTGTGCCTGATCGCACTGCTGGCATTATAAGAAAGGAAAAAGAGAAATGGACAGAACAGAGTTAAAAGGAAAACGTGTGCTTGTATTTGGTTCGGGAATCAGCGGCATCGGCGCGGTGCGCCTGCTGGAGGCAGTACAGGCTGATGTGATATTATATGACGGAAATGAAAAGCTGGACAAAGAGGAGATTAAAAAACGCCTGCCGGAACATTCATTGTGTGATATTGTTCTGGGAGATATGCCCCAAGACCTGCCGTCAACCCTTGACCTGGCAGTGATGAGTCCGGGGGTGCCTCTTGACATTCCACCTGTGGAGGCCCTTAAGCGCGCGGGCATTCCGGTATGGGGCGAGGTGGAGCTGGCTTACCGCATGGGAGCGGGCACGGTTCTTGCCATAACAGGCACCAACGGAAAGACCACGACCACGGCACTTCTGGGAGAGATCATGCGGGCGTATGCCAAATCCGTCTTTGTGGTAGGCAACATCGGAAATGCCTATACAGGCGCAGCTCTCTCCATGACAGAAGAGAGTTATACCGTAGCGGAGATCAGCAGCTTTCAGCTTGAGACCACCATATCATTTCGCCCCAAGGTATCTGCTGTCCTGAACATTACAGAGGACCATTTAAACCGCCATCACACCATGCAGGAGTATATCCGGGTGAAGGAGATGATCGCGGGAAACCAGACAAAAGAGGATTTCTGTGTTCTCAACTATGAGGATGAGGAGCTTCGCCGGTTTGCAGAGGTATGTCCGGCTAAGACTCTCTTCTTCTCAAGCTTACATAAGCTGGATCATGGAATCTTCCTGGACGGCGGGCAGATCATCCTGCGCACCGGGACGGAGGAGATTTTGGTGGCAGAGACCAGTGGGCTTAAGCTGCTGGGACGCCATAACCATGAAAATGTCATGGCGGCTGTTGCTATGGCTTACTGTGCAGGTGTTCCCATGGAAACCATCCGGCAGGTGATACAAAGCTTTACAGCAGTGCCCCACAGGATTGAGTTTGTGGATGAGATTGACGGTGTGGCCTATTATAATGATTCCAAGGGAACCAACCCGGATGCGGCCATCAAGGGTATTCAGGCCATGAACCGGCCTACCCTGCTGATCGGCGGCGGTTACGACAAGGAGTCCTCCTATGAGGAGTGGATCCGGGCATTTGACGGCAAGGTGCGGTACCTGGTCCTCATTGGGCAGACAAAAGAGAAGATTGAAAAAGCTGCCCACAGCTGCGGCTTTATGAGTACCATTCTGGCGGAGGATCTGGAGGAAGCCGTTAAAATCTGTGCGGAGAAGGCAAATCCCGGAGACGCGGTCCTTCTCTCGCCGGCCTGCGCAAGCTGGGGCCAGTTTGACAACTATGAGCAGAGGGGCGATAAGTTCAAAGAATACGTGAGAAATCGTAAGGAATAATATAAACCGTCAGACAATATAATGCAGTATGAGCAAAAAGGAAAGGGAAATGCGTGTGGAGAAGAGATACCTGAAAAAGCATCCCGTGGCGGGTGCGGCAGCAAGTGCTGCGGATGATAAGGTAAACGGGCAGAAAAGACGCATGGATGGAACGCTTTTGATTCTCGTACTGCTGCTGGTGGTCTGCGGTCTGATTTTTCTATATAGCACGAGTGCATATAATGGCAGGGTGAAGTTTCATGACCCTGCCTATTATTTTAAAAAGCAGCTTTTTGCAACCTCCCTGGGAATGATGGGCATGTATCTGGTATCCTGTATGGACTATCATATCCTTACCAGGATGGCGCCATTTCTCTATGTGGTATCCATGGGTCTGTCCCTGGCAGTGCTTCTGTTCGGAGATGAATATAACGGCTCCAAACGCTGGCTGTCTATTGGACCTTTGTCGTTCCAGCCCTCGGAGTTTGCCAAGGTGGCAGTCATCCTGCTGCTCACCTATGTGATAACAAATTCCGAAAAGCGGCAGGACAGTCTTCTGCATATGGCGGGAACCATGGCCCTGCTCCTCCCTATAGTGGGGCTTGTGGGGACCAACAACTTAAGCACTGCCATAATCATTCTGGGCATTGGCGTAATTCTGATTTTTGTATCCAATCCCAAATACCTTCCGTTTGTGGGAATCGGAGGGGTGGGGGTGCTTTTTATCGGCATTTTCCTGAGTATGGCCAGCTACCGCCTGGAGCGTATCGCCATCTGGAGAAACCCCGAAAAATATGAAAAGGGTTTTCAGACCATCCAGGGTCTGTACGCCATTGGAAGCGGCGGCATTTTCGGAAAGGGTCTGGGGAGCAGCCTGCAGAAGCTGGGATTTGTCCCTGAGGCGCAGAATGACATGATATTTTCCATTATCTGTGAAGAGACAGGTCTTATCGGTGCCTGCCTGCTGATCCTGGTCTTCGCCCTGCTGATCTGGAGGCTCATGGTGATCGCCACACATGCCAGAGATCTGTGCGGTGCCCTGATCGCTGCGGGGATCATGGGGCATATGGCAATCCAGGTGATCCTCAACATAGCGGTTGTAACTAACACCATACCTAACACGGGAATTACCCTTCCCTTTGTCAGCTACGGCGGAACCTCTGTACTGTTTCTGATGGGAGAGATGGGTCTGGCGCTGTCTGTGAGCCGGACGCGTTCGCCCTGAACCTTTTTCGCCTCTCTGCATACAATAGTGTATAGCCAGGAGGCGGGAGGAAAGGTAAGACTTGAATGAAATTAGGATAGAAGGCGGAAATCCGCTCACAGGCGAAGTAAGGATACAAGGTTCTAAAAATGCGGCGCTGCCAATGATGGCTGCCGCTCTTTTGCATAAAGGGAAAAGTGTACTGCATCACTGCCCGAAGATCGCAGATGTCTTTGTTATGGAAGAAATCCTGCGGGAACTGGGCATGCAGATCCGGCATGAGGGAGATACCCTGACGCTGGACCCTGCCCATGTGGAGAAAACAGAGATTGACTGCTGCGAGGGCCAGAAAATGCGTTCCTCTGTCATTCTGTTGGGAAGTCTGCTGGGCAGATTCAAAAACGCGTCCGTGCCTCATCCGGGAGGCTGTGTCATAGGGGAACGCCCCATTGACCTGCATTTGTACGCTCTGGAGCGGCTGGGTGCCGTATTCGAGGAGAAAGAGGGTGTCCTCACTGCCAGGACAGATGGGCTTGTGGGCAGCACCATTCATTTTCCAAAGGTAAGTGTGGGAGCTACCCAGAACGCAGTGCTGGCCTCTGTGCTTGCAAGAGGAACCACACACCTGGAGGGATGTGCCAGGGAACCGGAAGTGGTATGGCTGTGCCGTTTTTTAAATGCCTGCGGTGCCAGGATCGAGGGAACAGGCAGTGATACCCTGACCATTACAGGAGTGGAGGAACTGCATGGGACAGAGTTCACTGTGCCTGCGGACAGGATCGTGGCAGGTACTTATGTGTGCGCCTGCGCGGCTACCAGAGGAGAGATTATCCTGGACGGCGCGCCGTTGGAGGAAATGGAAGCCCTCATGAGAGTGTACGAGAAAATGGGTGGACAATATGAAGCAATCGGTGGTAAACTGTCTTTGTGCAGCAAATGGGTGCAGGTTCCGTTAAGAAGGCAGTGTACGGAGGTATATCCGGGATTTCCCACGGATCTGCAGTCGCCGCTCATGGCGGTGCTGTGTACCATACCGGGAGAAAGCTGCCTGGTGGAAACGATTTTTGAGGACAGATTTAAGACAGCATCACAGCTTCTGCGCATGGGAGCCTATGTCCGGGTGGACGGCAGAAAAGCTGTTATCCGCGGCGGGACGCTTCGGGGCGCGGCTGTGGAGGCACAGGAACTGAGAGGCGGAGCAGCCCTTGTCATTGCAGGGCTGGCGGCGCAGGGGGAGACCCGTGTGAGAAACAGGCAGTACATTGAGCGGGGATATGAGGATATCTGCCGTGATCTGTCACAGCTCGGCGCCGTAATTGAGAGAGATTAAAGGGGAACATGTATGGACAGGAAAAAACACAGGATATTCTGGGGCTGCCTGGCAGCGGCCGTGTTAATAGCCATTGCGGTATTCTTTACCTGCTTTCAGATTACCAGTGTTAAAGTAGAAGGAAATCAGAATTATACGGAAGATGAAATCAAAAAAATGGTGCTGTCAGGCCCGCTTTCGGGCAATTCAGTGCTGGTGCGGTTTCTCAATCCTGATGAAAGAACAAAAGATGAGGAATTTATCAATAAAGTCTGGCTGGAGAGGACAGGCCGTCACAGTCTTGTGATCCATGTCAGGGAAAAAGAACTGATCGGCTATGTGAAATTTCTGGACGGCAACTTATACTTTGACAGAAACGGTATCGTGCAGGTGAGTACCACAGAGGAACTGGAGAATATACCGAATGTGGAGGGCCTTACGCTTGACAAGGTAGGGGTAGGCGAGAAAATTCCCGGGCTTGAAAAAGGCAGTCTGAGCCTGATCTTAAGCGTCACCAAGATGATGGAGAAGGGGGACAGGAAGCCGGACAGGCTGGTACTGGATGAAAAAGGACAGCTTGTGCTCTATTACGGCAAGGTGGAAGCCCGCATGGGCTCTGACAAAAATATGGACGAAAAAATGAGCAGACTTATGGGAATCATACCTCAGCTTGAGGGAATGGAAGGTGTCCTTCATCTGGAAAATGTGGACGAGACTTCAAAAAACGTGGTCTTTGACAAGGTTCTGAGTGAGGCGGAGCAAAAGGCGCTGGAGGACAAGGAGAACAAAAGCGGCCATGGCACAGATGAATCGGATACCGGTGATGAGGATTCTGACGGTTCCGATGATGAGTCCGGCTATGAGGATTCGGATGAGGGCAGTTATGAGGAGTATGACACCGGATATGAGGACTCAGGAGACGGGGATATGGATTATAACGAGGAAGATTCCGGCTACGGGGACGGTTCCGGGTATGAAGACTATGGTTCAGATGATGGTTCCGGGGAAGAATGACAGAGGAATTTTGTTTTTTATGGGACACAAATCGGGAAATTTTGATAATTTTTTTAAATTTTTTGTGAAAAAATAAATTTACCAGTTGATTAATTTTCCAAAAGACTATATTATATATCTATATGCATCATAAAGGTACTTAGAATTAAAGTACCTGGGTTTTCGGGTATTTATCATAAATACCCATGAGAACATGAAAAGAAACAGAGACAGATAAACCTGATTACAGAAAATCATACACGTCAGTGTATCCGAATGCGGATAAGATGCAGATATCTGTGTTCATGAAGAAGCAGCGAAGTGGATACAACAACCCGCTTTACAACATACGAGGGAAGCTAAAGGAGGAAGTACTTTGTTAGAGATAATGACAAACGAAGCTGAATCATCTGCAAAAATTATAGTGATTGGTGTAGGTGGAGCTGGTAATAACGCAGTCAACAGAATGGTGGAAGAGGCTATCGGCGGAGTGGAATTCGTCGGAGTCAATACAGATAAACAGGCCCTGACCTTATGCAAGGCACCGACTGTAGTGCAGATCGGTGAGAAGCTGACAAAAGGTCTTGGTGCAGGCGCTAAGCCGGAGATCGGCGAGAAAGCGGCTGAGGAGAGCATCGAAGAGATCAAACAGGTACTGCAGGGCGCAGATATGGTATTCGTTACCTGCGGTATGGGTGGCGGAACCGGAACAGGTGCCGCACCGATCGTGGCAGGCCTGGCAAAAGAAATGGGTATCCTGACCGTCGGCGTTGTCACAAAACCTTTCCGTTTTGAAGCTAAGACCCGTATGACAAACGCACTGACAGGTATTGAAAAATTAAAAGAGAATGTGGACACACTGATCGTTATCCCAAATGACCGTCTGCTGGAGATCGTAGACCGCCGGACAACCATGCCGGAAGCGCTCAGAAAAGCAGATGAGGTTCTGCAGCAGGCCGTACAGGGCATCACTGACCTGATCAACCTGCCGGCACTGATCAACCTCGACTTTGCGGATGTTCAGACCGTCATGATCGACAAGGGTATTGCACATATCGGTATCGGTGAAGGAAAAGGCGACGACAAGGCTATGGAAGCTGTACAGCAGGCCGTATCCAGTCCGCTTCTGGAGACCACTATCGAGGGCGCTTCCCATGTTATCATCAATGTATCCGGAGATATCTCTCTTATGGATGCCAACGATGCAGCCAGCTATGTACAGGATCTTACCGGAGAAGATACCAATATTATCTTCGGTGCCCTGTATGATGATAAAGAAGCTGATTATGTCAGAATCACTGTGATCGCTACAGGACTTGATGATGAGACAGCAAGGAAACCAAGCGTGAGCAGAGATAAGAAAGCAGCGAGACAGGAAGAACCGGTACAGCAGCAGACACCGGTACAGCCGCAGCAGCAGGCACCGGCGTACAGCCAGCCTCAGCAGCAGCCGGCATTCAAGATGCCGTCCTTCCAGCCGCAGCAGGGCTTCGGAAGTACACAGCAGGGTACATTCACAAGCAATGTGCCGAAAAAGGATATCCAGATTCCGGATTTCCTGAAAAACAGAAGATAAGCGTTAAAATTACACAGGATAAAAGGGCAGTCCGGGAATTATTGCGGACTGCCTTTCGTGTATCAAAAGAGCTGTATTTCTGCATCGGGAGAGCAGATACAGGGTACTGTTCACCGCAGATGGTGCTTTCGGGCATGGCGTGGACCGTAACGATACAGTAGAGGAGAACAGTTATGGATAATAATGGACTGACCCATTTTGACGGGGAAGGAAATGCGATCATGGTGGATGTGTCCGGCAAGGATGTGACAAGCCGTACAGCCACAGCAAAGGGCAGCATTCATGTAAACCGTGAAGTCATGGACGCGGTGGTGAACCACACAGCAAAAAAAGGTGACGTGCTGGGTGTGGCCCGTGTGGCCGGCATCATGGCAGTGAAACAGACGTCATCCCTGATTCCCATGTGCCACACACTGCTGATCAGCAAATGCAGTGTGGACTTTGAGACAGACCAGGAAAACCTGACCATTACAGCCATCTGCACAGCAAAAGTGGAAGGAAGGACCGGTGTGGAGATGGAAGCTCTCACAGGAGCCAGTGTGGCGCTTCTCACCATCTATGATATGTGCAAGGCCATTGACAAAGGCATGGTCCTGTCTGGGATTCATCTGGTGGAGAAAAAGGGCGGCAAAAGCGGGGATTTTTATTTCAAATGACAAATATTCCATATAAACATGCTTTTTATTGCAATCAAAAGGATTGGGGGAATTTTTATGAGAAGAGCAGCAGTGATAACATCGAGTGACAGCGGATATGCAGGAGAGAGAGAGGATATGAGTGCGCCTGTCATCTGTGAGATTCTGGAGAAAGCCGGCTATCAGATTACATACAAGATACTGCTCCCTGATGAGAGGGGCATGCTGAGCCGTGAGATGGCAAGGCTGGCAGATGAGAACATCGCAGATCTGATCCTCACCACAGGCGGAACGGGCTTCTCGCCCAGAGACTGCATGCCGGAGGCTACCATGGACATCTGTGAAAGACAGGTACCGGGTATTCCTGAGGCTATGCGGGCATACAGCATGCAGATCACGAAACGGGCCATGCTGAGCCGTCAGGCAGCAGGCATCAGAAAACAGGCACTGATCATCAATCTTCCGGGGAGCCCGAAGGCGGTGAGAGAATGCCTGGAGTATATTCTGCCGGAACTAGAACACGGCCTGGATATCCTGCAGGGAACCGCACACAATTGCGCCAGAACGTGACCATAGAGGACAGGCATCTGCAAGACGGGCAGAACAAAACGGTATAATAAGCTTGAAAATAGACAGGGATGTGATACGGAGACCAGGATCAGCCGTAGAACGTCCCTTTTTAAATTTAAAATTATTTCATACGTGCACCCAAATACCCTTCGGATTCGTCTAATGTATGTAAAAGACAATGAACCGGTTCAAAATATACAGCCAGTGTACCACTCCCCAAAAGGGAAATGCTTAGGCAGGACGCTGACAGAGAGGAGAACAGCATGTGGCTTGTAAAAAAGGCCCAGAGAGGGGACGCCGATGCTTTTGTGGAGCTGATTGAGCAGAACAAACAGGCAATGTACAAAGTAGCCAGAAGCTATCTGAGCTGTGAGGCAGATATTGCCGACGCCATGTCAGAGGCAGTGCTTTCTGCCTATGAGCATTTGGCAGAGCTTAAGTCCGCCGCGTATTTCAAAACCTGGCTTACCAGAATCCTGATCAACTGCTGCAAAGACATCCTGCGGCAGCAGGGCAGATGCACCGTAGTGGAACAGGTGCCTGAAGAAGGAGCGGTGGAAGAGATGCAGAGCAACAGTGGATTCACAGATCTGATACAGGAGCTTCCGAAGGATTTCCGGATGATTTTTGTCCTGTACTATGGGGAGGGTTTCTGTACCAGAGAGATAGCAGAACTTCTCGACATCAGTGAAAATACAGTAAAAAGCCGTCTGAGAAGAGGACGGATGAAGTTAAGTGATATCTTACAGCATCAATAAAGGAGGCACACTATGAATTATACAGAAAATGAAATGAAACAGATCCTGGAACAGGAAGTAGAGATACCGAAAAAAGTGGATGAACGCCTGCAGGACACTTACAGCCGGATCCGCAGCCAGAACAAGACAAGAACCAACTATGCCAAAAAGTCCTGGCGCATGATCACGGCAGCAGCGGCAGCCGGAGGCCTCCCCCCCCCCCCCTCACCAATCT
>OATT01000028.1_pt1 | contig 173247 bp, 191 predicted proteins | sample 1476071 | NCBI WGS metagenome assembly OATT01 (sample SAMEA2579989, study PRJEB22360) | human gut metagenome | biome: human gut; feature: human-associated habitat; material: faeces | place: Denmark | collected 2008/2010 | reverse complement strand
TCCATAGGCGGAGGACCCGGCCCACCCTTTTGCTGGGCCTGCCGTATTCAATCGCCTCTGCGGGACAGCGGCAGATACATGCCATACAGTGTGTGCATCTGTCTTTCCATACAGGTTTTCCTTCTTTTATATCGATATTCTTTAACGGACAAATCCTTTCACACATGCCGCAGGATGTACACCTGTCTGTGGCATAAAACTTTTTTGCGTGTATGACGGCAGGATAATAGATGTCATTCACGATACTGCTGCTTAGTCTGTCTTTTAATGTGACCGCGGGCTGTGCATACGCTTCTCTGTTTTTTATCAGACGGGCCGCTTCGTCCAGTACAGGTTCGGCTTTCGCAATGATCTCCAATGCTTCATTTTGCTCCGGCGCTTCAAAAAGCGCAATATAGTTCTCCGGCATGACCACGGGGATACATCCTTTAAAAGAGAGGCCTTTCTTTGAACACAGTTTCCTGACATATTTGCCCGCGTTTCCTATGCTTCCGCCGCATGTCATGACAAAGTAAATATCTTTGGCGCCCTTTAATTCTGTTTTTGACAGCCATTCCTGTAAAATCCGGGGGATTCTCCATCCATAGGTGGGAGTGACAATGACCCATGGAGTCTCTGAATTTATTTTGCTGCAATCATTTCTTCTTATTTTATGAAAGAGATTTACAGCCTCATCCTGTAATTCTGCTGCAATTCTTTTTGCCGCATATTCGCTGTTGCCTGTTCCTGAAAAATATAAGATCATAATATTTTCTCCTGCCTTTCACCGGCTATATTATGGCTGCTGCATTCGATACTCTCATAAATAAGATTGATCAGTCCGGCTATGGTTTTCCAGCGGGTTTCATCCAGACTGATATAGTAATAATTTTTTGTTCCTTCTTTTCTCATGGCCACAATGTCTGCCTCCTTTAATATTTTCAGATGGTGGGAGACAGACGGCCTGGTTAAATGGGTCTTCCGGGCAATTTCTCCGACACGGATGCCGGATAAGTCACTCTCTAACAGCACCATCAGGATCAGTTGTCTCGTCTCATCTCCGATGGCAGTAAATGCATCTTTGCATTCGCTGAAACCCTGTACAATCTGACTTAATCTTTTTTCACAATCTTTATCCATATCCTGGCCCTTTACATATATTTCACATCTAATGCTTCACGCCGGGCAGAGCGGAGAAATTTTACATCCGGATATCCCAATACCAAAGTCATTGCAGCATGTTTTCCTTTTGGAATTTTCAATGCTTTCCTGATCTTCCCTGAAATGTTTGCGGCAGTCGTAAAGAAGCCGCTGTACAGCACACCAAGTCCATTGGCTTCTGCAATAAATTCCATGTTCTGGGCGGCAAGCAGGCCGTTTGTTTTATCTTTTGCCAATATTACGATGACAATGGGTGCCTGGAAGAAGAAAAAATGATCATGTATCTTGTTATTTCTGGCCATTGGACTGAACAAATCTGCCAGAGGCTTGACTTTTCTGAACAGGCGGACAGCCATCTGCTCCAGTTCCTGCTTTTTTTATTTAGAACGACGAAGGATACGTCCTGCATATTTTTAGCCGTATGGGTAAGCCTCCCTGCTTCCAGAATCTGAGCGATCACAGCATCCGGTATTTTTTTATCTTTAAACCGTCTGACTGTCCTCCTGAACCGAATGACATCCAGGACTTCATCGGGGTTTAGACGCACGGATTTCGTCTGCGGATATTGTTTCGTATGGAAGCCGGTAACTGTGACAGCTTCTTTCGGGCATACCGAGGAACAGTGTCCGCACATCAGACAGTCCTGCAGTAAGATACCGGCTTTCTTGTTTTTCATTATAATATTGTGTTCGGGGCACGTCTTTGCGCATAACCCGCAGCCGATGCATTTTTCGGCATTTATTTTGACTTTATGTTGTGGCGTAGGTTTCTTTCCTTTCGTTAAAGATTATGAACCATTATAGCAAATAAGATACGGATTTCAACATCGGTAAAGAAAGGCGTTACCATTGTTTTTGCTGAATTCTCACAGAATTCTCACAGTCTTCTGCTGTTCCTCACATCGGCTTCACAGATTTTTCTTTATAATAAAATCAGAAAGAAAGGAAAGGAGTTTGATAGTTATGTTCAATCATAAAATAGAAAGAGACGGACTGAGTATATTATGTAAAGATGTAAGATATCTCATGGAAAATAAAGAGTACGATATCTGTCAGGAAAGAATTACGGAGGCTATGAAGGTGTATCCGCATGCGCCCCAGCCCCATAATCTGATGGGAATCCTTCTGGAGAAAAACGGGGAGCACGGAAATGCCATGAAACATTTCAGAGCCGCCTGGGCCCTGGACCCGACCTATATACCCGCAAGAAGGAATATGGAACGGTTCTGCAATCTTTATCCGAAAGGCGCATGTGCTTTTGACGAATCAGACTGCCGAAAGGAAGATAAACGGACCAGATATGAGGCGGTCTATGACGAATACGGAGTAGGCCACATGGTTAGGAAAGAACTGGCATGATTCATAGCCTGCCGGTGATTTTCAAGCATGAGTTATTGACTATTATTTCCGTCACGCTTTGAAATGCGTTCCTCCAATAGTGCTAAACAACTATCGTTGGACGGTTCCATTTGTTTAATGAATATTTATCCAGTAGATATTACATCCATTTTGACCAGTTTGGAGGCCTTGCATTCGAAGAGATGTTAGTTTTTCTTCTTTCAGAAAAGGCTCGGAGGTGGTGTGCAAAGCACAGTGAGGCCGCCCCCCGCGCCAGCGAGTTCCGAGCGGGCCACCGCAGAGACTTTACTGAAAGTTAGAAAATCTTACATCTCTGAGACAGCAAGACGGAAAACTGGTCAAAATGTCATATATGCTGCTCCGTTATCACTCACTGCGCAAAACAGCGGCTGTCCGAACCCGGGAAAATCTGATATAATAATGATAACAGTCGATGCAGTGTGAAGAGGAAAGGTGGTTATGCTTTTATGGAAACAGTGACACTTTCAAACGGAAAGCAGATGCCGGCGGTCGGGTTCGGAACATGGAAGGCGCCCAGTGACGAGATCACGGTGAATGCAGTAAAGACAGCCGTTGAATGCGGATATACTCATATCGACGCGGCGGCAGCTTACCACAATGAGATCTGGGTGGGCAAAGGAATCAGGGAGAGCGGGATCAAACGGGAAGACTTATTTTTGACAAGCAAACTTTGGAACGATGATCACGGATATGAGTCCACACTGAGGGCATTTGAGAATACGATTACGGATCTTGGCGTGGATTACCTGGACCTGTATCTGATCCACTGGCCGGTGCCTGTAAAGTTCCATGACGATTATATCGAAAAGAACCGGGAGACATGGAAAGCCTTTGAGGAACTCTACAAGGCAGGAAAGGTGAAAGCTATCGGTGTCAGCAACTTTAAGCCCCATCACATCGATGAGATCCTCGAAGTATGCGAGATCCCCCCAATGGTCAATCAGATAGAGTTTCACCCAAGCTGTCTGCAGAAAGAGACCAGGGCATACTGCGAAGAAAAAAATATTATCGTAGAAGCCTACAGCCCTCTGGCGAACGGAAAAGTCTTTCAATGTGAGGAGATCAGAGAAATAGCAGAGCGCTGCGGTGTGAGTGCTGCACAGCTCTGTGTGAAGTATGCACTGCAGCATAATACGGTGCCGCTCGTAAAAAGCGTGACCAGGGAAAGGATTAAGGATAATTTAAAGCTTGACTTTACGATCAGTCCTGAAGATATGAAGATTCTGGATGAGGTTTCCACCTGTGAAGGTTCTTACAGAGACAGCGACCACATTGATTTTTAAAATGATATGAGTTTTTGGTAAGGGAATAATTGAGAATGACTCTCAGTTATTCCCTTGTTTTTTTTGAAAAGGATGATATGATGTTGATAGTTAGTTAAAACTAACCATCGCGCGGTGTAAAAATGAAGCAGGTGTGACATGGGAGAGAAAACCTTATCAGATTTAATCGTAGAGCAATGTGCCCCGACTTTGGCGGGGATGAAATGCGGCAGCTTGTTTAACTACCGTTATCAGGGAACTACGGCTGCAAGACAGGAAATCCGCAGCTGGAATCAACGGCTGAATCCATGCGGGCTGTATCTGGAAGAACTGAAATGGAGAGAAGAGTCGGTGTTGGTTTATGTATACCGTAGAAAAGACCTGGATCAGAGACTCCGGGAGGAAGGAATTGCTGAGCTGCTCTCTGATTTCGGCTATTCCGGAACAGAGGCCGGAGACTGTCTGAGTCATCTGAAAAGCAGGCTTTTGGCAGATGATTTTCCCCATGAGATCGGTGTGTTTTTGGATTATCCGCTGGGGGATGTTCTTGGATTTATTGAGAACAGAGGGATGAACTGCAGGCTCTGCGGAATGTGGAAGGTTTACTGCGATCAATGTGAAGCACTGAAACTATTTAAAAAATATAAAAAATGTAAAGAAGTCTACTGGAAATTGTATCAGCAGGGCAGGGGTATCTTGAAGATGACCGTTGCAGCTTAGAAAGGAGCTATCATGGCAAAAGTATACATCGCATTTTGGAGCGGCACAGGCAATACAGGAATCATGGCGGAGGCCATCGCAGAGGGGGTCACGGCGGCAGGAGGGACTCCGGAATTTGTAGATGTGGAATCAGTCTCTGCGGACACACTGAAAGATGCAAAGGCATTTGCACTCGGCTGCCCGTCAATGGGAGCAGAACAGCTGGAAGAATCGGCAATGGAGCCTTTTGTCGAGGAAGTGGAAGCTTTTGCTTCAGGAAAGCAGATCGCACTTTTCGGCTCCTATGGATGGGGTGACGGAGAATGGATGAGGGACTGGACAGACCGCATGAAATCTGCAGGAGCATCTGTTGTTGACGGAGAGGGACTGATTGCCCATGAAACTCCGGACGACGACGTAAAAGCAGACTGTGTAAGACTTGGAAAAACCCTGGCCCAGCTGGCCCAATAGAAGCGATAACAAGTGCCGGAGCCGGTTTCACCGGCTCCTTTTCAAACAGAGGAGGTTCCTTATGAGTGTTGTGATCATTGGAGGACACGACCGGATGGTCTGTCAATATAAAAGAATCTGCAAAGAGTATAACTGCAAAGCAAAAGTGTTTACTCAGATGAGTGCAAAACTGGGAAAACAGGTAGGAAGTCCTGACTTAGTTGTTCTGTTCACCAATACAGTTTCCCATAAGATGGTGAAATGTGCCCTCTGTGAGGCGAAAAGGAGCAAGGCCAAAATCGTCCGGTCACACAGCAGCAGTGAGGCGGCGCTGGAATCAATCTTAGAACAGTGTTCCTGAGAAAAGGATGCAGGGAGTTGAAGTGGCTTGCCCACTTTGTTCATGAATCCTTACAAGAAGTGTAAGTGTTATTCAGAAGCGTTATTTTGTATAATTAAGTCAGAAAGGCAATCAAGTCTTGTGGCTGATAGAAAGGATACAAAATGACCGGAAAAAAATTAGAAATAGAATCTCTGACAAAGTATTATGGGAAGAAAGAGAATATAACAAAGGCTCTGAATGGAATCAGTTTCCAGGTTGTGGACAGTGAGTTTATCGGTATCATGGGCAGCAGCGGATCGGGAAAGACGACTCTTTTAAACTGCATTTCCACGGCTTCAAACCCAACTGGCGGCAGGATTCTTTTAAAAGGACAGGACATCAGTAAGTTTACCAGAAAAGAGCTGGAAAACTACAGAGGGAGGCAGATGGGATATTTGTTTCAGAACTTTGAACTGATTGACAATATGACTGCGGCAGAAAATATTCTGCTGCCGGCTGCCATCCATAATGCAGGCAGGATGAAGCACCGCCTGAAGGAATTGGCCGTCTGCCTTGATATAGAGGATATTCTTGGAAAGTTTCCTTCGGAACTGTCCGGCGGGCAGAAGCAGCGGGCCGCAGCGGCCAGGGCGCTCTTGTTAAACCCAGAGATTCTGCTGGCGGATGAACCCACAGGGGCACTTGATTCTAAAAATGCCAGGCTGCTGATGCAGAAGCTTTCTGATCTGAACAGGGAGCAGAAGGCCACGATCCTTATGGTGACCCATGATGCCAATGTGGCCAGCTATTGTTCTAGGATCCTTTTTATTCAGGACGGAGTAATTTTTCATCAGCTGAGGAAAAGGGTTCCGGCGGAATCCAGACAGGAGTTCTATGACAGGATCATAGCAGTCATGGCTCAGCTGGGAGGGGGAAGTGCCAATGTTCTTTGAGACCGTCAGAAAAAATAGCAGGAAAAACAGAAAAGAAAACGGGCTGCTGTTTGTATCTCTTATCGTTTCCATTGCTGCATTTTATATTATTCTGTCTCTTGAAAATCAGGATGTGATGGTATTTTTGAAAAAAATGGAGAGCGATGCCGTCCAAAAGCTGCTGCTTCTGATTCCTGTTCTTTATGGGATCTCTCTTTTTTTCCTGTTTTTTCTCGTGTATTTTTCAGACAGATACCGAATGGAGCAGAGGAGCCATGAAATGGGCATCTATCTGATGTTTGGAATGGGTCGGAGGAAATTGTTTGCCATGCTCCTTGCTGAGGATATCTGGAACAGTATCCTGTCGCTTGCCGCAGGTATCCCCATAGCGGTCCTTCTGTCAGAGCTGATCAGTATGATCACGGCAAAAGCGGCGGGGATGGGAATTGTGGGGCATCGTTTTACATTTTCGCTTTCCGCTGCACTGTGGACTGCTGCCGGATATTTTGCCGTCAGGCTTACTGCACTGCTTTTTCAGAGTATAAAGACCGTCCGAAAAGAGATCACACAGCTGCTGTCCCAGTCACAGGATAAGAGGCACAGGGATCACAGGACTTGTTTCACAGCTATACAGCTGGCAGCGGGATTTTTTATGCTGGCAGCGGCCTATCTCCGGGCCCTGAAGGTAAATGCGTGGAGATCACCTGGAGAAATGGCTGTGATTATGGTACTGGGTATCGGCGGGACCTTCCTTATTTTCAGGGGGATAGGAATTGTATTTGATATGTACCTAAAGCAAAAAGACAGCAATAAGGGACTGGCCGTTTTTACATTCCGTCAGATCCAGGAGACGATCGTTCTGAGGCCGGATTCCATAGCGGTGTCCTCTATGCTTATGCTGGCTGCGTTCTGCTGTTTTGGATATGGATGTGCCATCGGCGTAAACTCTGGTCTCAATAACCGTCATGTCATTGACTATACTTTTGAAGGAGAGCCGGGACAGATCAAAAGAGAGCTGAAACAGCTGAATCTGGATGAATTTACAGAGGAATCATTCCAGGTGAAAACAGGTCCGTTTAAGGGGAACAAATCAGAGGGAACTTTTTCCGGAGCGGAACTTTACGAAGCCGTAAAGGCGCAGGAGGACTCTCAGGGCAGAGAAGTTCTTCTAAACAATCTCCAATATTTTGATGAACCCTACCTGATCTCCTTATCCGGATATAACCGAATTCTAAAGCTGAAGGGAGACGAGCCGCTCCGTCTGAAAAGCCGTCAGGCTGCTCTCTATACCAGCAGGGAATATTCAAATGGGGATATCGACAGGACAATGAAGTCTGCGCTGAAAACACGGCCCGCTGTGGAAATGAACCACGAAAGATATGAACTGTCCAAAACATACTGTCAGGAAAACATCGTCACGGACCGTTCGATTACGATCAGCTATGGATTGGTCGTTCCTGATCCGGTATTTGAACAGCTGACAGAAGGGCAGTTTCATTCGTACTGGAATATAAAGCTCAAGGATTCTGTTGTCCGGAAGAAAGGGCTGATGCAAACCATGACAGATATCAACACCCGGCTGGACAAAACTTCCCTAAAGTATGAAAGCTATTTAAAGAGCATGGGCAGGCAGCTGTTTTATACGGCGGCAGCCAGTTATACAACCATTTATCTGGGGGTCATCTTTCTTCTTATCGCAAATACGGTGCTTGGCGTGCAGTTTCTGATGCATCAGCAGCAGACGAAAAAGAGATACCGGACGATTCTTCGTCTCGGATGCCGCTGCAAATATTTGTGCGAGTCTGCCAGGAGACAGATCAGATGGTTCTTCCTTCTGCCCATATCCGCCGCCGCTTTCGGAAGCCTGTTTGGCATTCGGTCCATGGCCTCAGGCTTTGCTGCATCTGACATGCGGGGAAGAGAAGGAATTCTTACAGCGTCAGCAGTGCCTGTAATTCTGCTTGTGTGTGTGATAGAATTAGGATATATTGTGGCCGTCATGAAAATGAGCGACAAACAGATCCTCCGGCAGACAAAGCTTAAGAGGGACGACGGCTGAAAGGCGGATAGCGTGAAAAAGATTGTGATTGCAGAAGATGACGTATTTATGAGGGAAGAACTTGCTTCGATTCTTATGAAGGAGGGCTATGAGACGGACTGTCTTGCGGACTTTTCCGATGCGGCCAGGAAGATTCTCAGTCTGTCTCCTGATCTGGTGCTGCTGGATCTGAATCTTCCGGGAATCACGGGCTTTGAGATATGCAGATCCATCAGGAAGATAAGTACAGTGCCAGTTCTTGTGCTGACCAGCCGGGATCAGTTAAAGGATGAACTGCATGCCCTTAAGCTGGGGGCAGATGAATATCTGACAAAGCCTTGTCACAAAGACAGGCTGACCGCCCGGATTTTAAACCTGCTCCGAAGATATGAGGACAGAGACCGCTTTGCGGAGATTCAGGGAGTCAGGCTGGACCGCCAGACTTTTACGGTGTATATGAATGGACAGTCGGCGGTACTGCCTGAAAATCAGGGAAAGATCATGGAACTGCTTCTGCTGCATGCGGGAGAAACTGTGACAAAATCCATGCTGTCAGAGAGATTATGGGGAACCACAGAGTATATCGATGAAAATGCACTTCAGGTGAACATGACAAGAATAAAGAAAACCATAAGAAAACTTCATATCCCTTATAGAATAGAGACAAGAAGAGGGATAGGGTACTGCCTTACAGAGATCGGAGAAAGCGATGACTGACAGATGGAAGCAGATTTTATTAAAATACAAAGAATGGTTTGTGTTTACCATGGTTCTTTGTCTCGTATTCTGTATGTTTCTCTGGCTCTCAGACATTGGCAGCTTTTATGCCATCCTGCCTTCGGTGATTTTGGCTGCCGTAATCTTATACGTATTTATGGGTCTCTGGCTGGACAGAAGGGACAGGAAAAAAGAAAAGGACTTTATGCGGTTCCTGGAGAAGCCCGGAAGTTCTCCAAATGAGATAGAACTTTTATCTATGAATGACAGGGAAATACAGGCGATGGGACTCATAGGAGAGCGCATTGAAATGCTGGACCATAAGATCCGGGATCAGGAGGCGGATCTTGCGGAGTATGAGGAGTATATTGAATCATGGGCCCATGAGATCAAAACTCCGCTGGCGTTGATGACCTTTGTTCTGGATAACCGAAATGATGAGATGTCTTCTGCTGCTTACAGGAGGCTTGAGTATGTGCAGACCAACATAGAAGAAAATGTCGAGAGAATGCTGTATTACGCAAGGATAAAAAATGTATGTACAGACTATGTATTTGAACAAGTATCTCTTTCTGATATATGCGGGGAAGTGCTTTGCGGATATGAAAATCTGCTGAAGGAACAGAAGATCCGTGTCATAAATGAAGTGGAAGATTTACATGTTCTGTCGGACAAAAAAGGTCTTTCTTTCCTGATCCGTCAGGCAGTGAGCAATTCTTTGAAATATGCCGGGCAGAAAGCAGAAGCATCTTTTTTGAAGCTGTATACAAAGCGTGATGCAGAAAGCGGGGATGTAACACTGGCAGTCAGGGACAATGGAATCGGAGTAAAGCCCTGGGATCTTCCCTTTCTTTTTGAAAAGGGATTTACCGGAGACACAGAGGAAAAGAGAAAGAATTCCACCGGAATGGGACTTTATCTGGCAAAACAGACGGCGGACAGCCTGGGAATACAGATTGAGATCCCGGAGGATTACACAGAAGGATTTGAGATTATATTTCGGTTTTGTAAAGTTTAGGATAAGTGACAGGTAAAAGAGAGCCGCAGACAGTCTGTGAAATTGTCTGCGGCTCATTTTCTATTTCGTCAGCATCTGCATGATCTTGTTGCTGCGTGCGATAAATTTGGTCATCTGGTCTGCAGGGAGCTGTTTGTTGCTCAAAACTGCCAGGTCATACAGCTGTTCGCAGATGATCGGTGTATTCTCTGCGTCCCCGTGTTCAAACAGGTACTGCACCAGCTGGTTGTTGGCATTTAAGGTCAGGGATTCTGCTCCTCCGAACATGGCCGGGTCCATGCCTGCCATGCCGTACATCTTCATCATGTCCTGCATCCGGCGGCTCTCCTCGGATAAGGTAATGACGGCAGATATGTCCTCGTTTTTCAGTTTGTCCACATGGACATCCAGATTCTCTTTTCCGAGAGTCTTTCTAAATAGTTCTGTCAGAGCAGTCGTGATATCGGTGAGATCCTCTTCGGAATCCTCTTTCAGTGCGCCTTCCACATCCGCATCGATCCGTTTGAACGCCAGGTTCTGGCTCTGCTGTTCTAACTGGGAGATAAATGCAGAATCAATATTGTGCTTCAGAATCACGGCATCCAGACCCTGTTCCTTAAACATGTTGATATACTGGCTCTGCTGTACTTCGTCCGTGATGTAGTAGATGGTTGTCTTGTCTTTCTCATCAGCCGGTGCCGGAGCCAGATCACTGAGGGTTAAATATTTCTGGTCCATGTTCTTAAACAGAATATAATCTTTGATCTTTTCTCCGAATTTCTGGTCCTTGATATAGCCGAATTTAATGAACGGGCTGATATCATCCCAGTATTTTTCATAGGTTTCCCGATCAGTCTTACACATGCCGCTCAGTTTATCCGCAACCTTCTTGGAAATATAGTCGGAGATTTTTTTCACAAAGCCGTCGTTCTGGAGCGCACTCCTTGAAACGTTCAGCGGCAGATCCGGACAGTCGATGACACCTTTTAAGAGCATCAGGAATTCAGGGATGACTTCCTTGATGTTGTCGGCGATGAATACCTGGCTGTTGTAGAGCTTGATCGTTCCTTCGATGGAGTCATACTCTGTGTTGATCTGAGGGAAGTATAAAATTCCTTTCAGATTAAACGGATAGTCCATATTCAGGTGAATCCAGAACAGAGGCTCTTTAAAGTCAGCGAATACTTTATGGTAAAATGCCTTGTATTCTTCGTCCGTGCAGTCGTTCGGGTGTTTCATCCAGAGCGGATGAGTATCGCTTAAGGATACCGGGCGCTTATGGATTTTTACCAGATCTTTTGCGGGAGAGACCTCCACCGTTTCTTTCTCACCGTTTTCATTTTCTTTCTCTTCGGTTTTTGCATCCTCATGGATGTGCTCGACAACCACGTCTTCTTCAGTCAGTTCTGATTCGTCGATCGTCTCATATTCCTGTTCTTTGCCCGCATCAGTCAAAAAGATTTCCACAGGCATGAAAGAACAGTATTTTTGAATGACTTCCTCAACTTTTGATTCGTTGGCAAACATCAGGCTGTCTTCATTTAAAAACAGTGTGATCTGAGTTCCGACCTGATCCCGGACGCCGTCTTCGATGTCATATTCTGTACCGCCGTCGCATTCCCAGTGTACCGGGACTGCCCCTTCTTTGTAGGAGAGGCTGTCGATATAAACTTTGTCGGCTACCATAAATGCAGAATAGAAGCCAAGTCCGAAATGTCCGATGATCTGGTCCTGATCTGTCTTATCTTTATATTTCTCTAAAAATTCTGTGGCTCCTGAAAACGCGATCTGTGTGATGTATTCTTCGACTTCTTCAGCCGTCATACCAAGGCCGGTGTCGACGAACTTCATTGTTTTTTCTTTTGCGTCTACGATGACTTCGATTTTTTCTTTGTGGCCTTCCGGAAATTCGTATTCTCCCATGGAGGACAGTTTTCGAAGTTTTGTGATAGCATCGCATCCGTTGGAGATCAATTCCCTGACGAAGATGTCATGATCGGAATACAGCCATTTTTTAATGATTGGAAAAATGTTTTCACTGTTAATTGAAAGGTTACCATGTTTTTGTGCCATGATATACACACTCCTTTGCATTGATTTTCTATTGACAGGTTTAATTTTCAATTCTTCGGCAGAGCAGGAATCTGCCGTTCTGCATAATATTGTAGAGCCACAGAAAGGGAAAGTCAAGAGAAAATTAGCACTCGATTAATATGAGTGCTAACAATTCTGCCGTGAATAGTCCTGATTGATTTGAGCCATCCTAAAAAGAAAAATAAATGAAGGGAGGGATTTTAGTGGATACAATTTGGGAAAAGACTGTGGATATGCCTTCTTTCCCGCCTTTTCAGGGGAGAAAAAAAGTTGAAACTGCAGTGATCGGCGGAGGCATGGCCGGGATTCTGACAGCGTATCTCTTGTCATTGGAGGGTAGAGAGGTTCTCGTTTTGGAGGCAGACAGGATCGGCAGCGGACAGACAAAGGGGACTACGGCAAAAATTACAGTTTCCCATGGTCTTATCTACCAAAAGCTGATCCGTGAAGTCGGAAAGGAACAGGCCAGGCAGTATGCGCTGATGAACCAGGCTGCGGTGAGAAAATACAGGGAGCTGATCAAGGATCATCAGATCGACTGTGATTTTAAAGAGTGTTCCTCCTATTTATATTCCAAATATCAGGAGGAGGCGCTGAAGGAAGAAGTCCGCGCGGCACAGTCATTAGGACTTCCGGCCGATTATACGTCACAGACAGAACTTCCATTTTCCGTGAAAGGGGCGGTCAGGTATACCGGACAGGCCAGATTCCATCCGCTGAAATTCTTAAAAGCAGCGGCGGAAGGGCTGGAGATATATGAACAGACCCTTGTCACAGACGTGGAAGGAAATAAAATTATCATGGACCAGGGAACTGTTGAGGCGGAGAATATCGTCTTTACGACCCATTATCCCATCATGAACCGGCCCGGATATTATTTTCTGCGGATGCATCAGGAAAGGAGCTATGTTCTGGCTCTCACGGGAACCGATCATATAGAAAATATGTATCTGGGAGTCGATCCAAATGACGGCCTGTCGTTCCGGTCTTACGGGCCATATTTATTATTTGGCGGCGGCGGTCACAGGACGGGAGAGAATCTTTTGGGAGGGCAGTATCAGATGCTTGAGTCTAATGCCCGACAGTATTGGGAAAACTGCCGGGTGGAAAGCGCCTGGTCCGCACAGGACTGTATGACCATTGATTCCATTCCGTACATTGGATATTACTCTTTTTCAAAGACGGGATGGTATGTGGCATCAGGATTTAAAAAGTGGGGAATGAGTTCTTCCATGGCATCGGCTCTTTTGATTACAGATTATATTATTGAAAAGAAGAATGCCTTTGCCCATGTTTTTTCACCTCAGAGGCTTCATCTGAAAGCTTCAGCCAAACCGCTGGCAAAAGAGGGGATGGAGACTGCCAGGAACTTTGTGCTGGAGAGAATGAAGATTCCGGATGAAGCGGCAGCGCATCTTAAAAAGGGACAGGGCGGCGTGATCGAATACGAAGGGAAAAAGGCCGGGGGATACAGAGACGAAAAAGGAAGTGTTCACGTGGTTTCTCTGACCTGTCCGCATCTGGGGTGCATCCTTAAATGGAATCCGGAGGAATTAAGCTGGGACTGTCCATGTCATGGTTCCAGATTTGACTATAAAGGAAATTTGATTGACAATCCAGCAAAGGAGGATTTAACACATGAAAAACCCGAATGCATTTCAGGGTACAAAAAGAAAGAATAATTATTTTGAAGGATGGTATTTAAAACACCAGAAAGGGGATCAGATGTTTTCGGTCATACCGGCTTATCATATTGACCGGGAAGGAAATGCATTTTCATCCCTTCAGGTGATTACAAAGGAACAGTCATGGTATTTTTCATGGAAGGCAGAGGCTTTCTGTGGTTCGAAACAGAAGTTTCATGTGGTCCTGGACACGGGAAGAGGAGAGGGTCCAGCAAGCATTTTCTCTGAGCGGGGGATTCTTCTCAATATCCATGAGGAAGGACTGAGCCTTGAGGGGAGGATCATTTATAAAAATATTCATCCTCTTTCTTCCGATATTATGGGGCCGTTCCGGTATGTGCCCGGAATGCAGTGCCGCCATGGAATCATCAGTATGCGGCATCAGCTTTTCGGAGAACTCACTTTGAACGGATATAAAATGAACTTTGATCAGGGGACAGGATACATTGAAAAGGACTGGGGCGGATCTTTTCCGGATGCCTACCTATGGTCCCAGAGCATATTTCCCGACAGCGGAAAGAACAGCCTGATGCTGGCGGCGGCAAAAATACCGATTGCAGGTCTTCATTTCGATGGCGTGCTGGCGGCGCTTCATTTATACGGAAAAGAATATAAGATGGGTACTTACCTGGGCGCTAAGGTAAAGACAGACTGGAAATCCAGAATCATCATCCGTCAGGGAGATTTAAAACTCCGGGCCCAGCTGCTTTCGGGAGAGGGAAATGAGCTTCTTGCGCCGGAACACGGGGCAATGGACCGGAGGATCAGAGAAAGTCTCTGCTGCAGAGTGAGATATACTTTTTGGGACCGGAAACTGAAAGTTCTCGATATGATCACAGACAGGGGAAGTTTTGAACAGAGCATAAAGGAGAAGTCATGAATCCGCATGTCGATGAGATCCTGAGGTTTTATGAGAGGCAGGGAAAGCCCGCGGGACAGGAAGAGATTCTTTCTGCTCTCCGGGAGATCCAGGAGGTGCTGGGATGCATCCCGAAAGCAGTACAGGAAGAAGCTGCCCTGCGGCTTGGAGTCAAGCCGTCCTTTCTGGCCGCGTTCGTAAAAAAGTATCCCGGCTTCAAGGAAGTTTCAGAAAAATATGAGGTTAAGGTCTGCACCGGCCCGTCCTGCGGGGCAGGAAAAGCCCTTGAAATATTGAGGGCTGTGGAAGCTGCCGGTGAGGAGAAAGAACGGGACCAGGGGATCTCCATTAAAATTGTGAAAGGCAGGTGTACCCGGCGATGCGGCAAAGGCCCTAATCTTATAATCAATGGGGTACTTCACCATCACATGACGCCGGACCAGGCGGCCGGGTTAATCCGCCGCCTGTAAGAGTGTTTCCAGGCTTTCTGCGTCAAAGACCGGGGCCTGACATGCTCCTCCCCGACAGAGGTAGCAGGATGTTTTATCAGCAAGAACCGGATATTCTTTCGTGAACGGAGCAATGGCAGCCAGTGTATCTTTGTTTTGTTCTGTTTTGACCAGCACGGTGAAGTCGTTCATCTGAGGTTTGGAGAGCAGTTCCATGAATTTTTTGGGAAGGCTCTCTTTTTTTGTTGTGATGACCAGCTGTCTGGACGGATGAAACTGGGAAGACAGCACGGACAGAGCATAACAGTAAGCAGAAGGATGGACAGACAGCTCGGGGGAAAAATAAGAAAAAGTCTGATCCATGCAGTCTCTGTATATGGATTTTCCGGTTATTTTAGACAGGATAAAGAGTACATGGAGGGCAGCGGAGTTGCCGGAAGGCATGGCGCCGTCATAGAGTTCTTTCGGTTTTAAGATCAGGGCCTCGCTTTCGCTGGAATAGAGGAAAAAACCGCCGTGTTCCCGGTCAAAAAACAGAGAGATCATGAGATCTGCCGCCTGTACCGCCTTTTCAAGATATTCTTCCAGAAATGTAGAGCGGTAGAGGGAAAGCATGGACAGAGAATAAAAAGCATAGTCCTCCAGCTGGCCGTCGTAAGCCGCTTCACCGTCACACCACCGGAGAAACAGACGACCGTCATCTTTCCTTAAATGTTTGTCGAGGAAAGATTCTGCCTTCTGAGCGGCAGCAAGGAACTTCTCCCGCCCGAAGATCCGGGATGCCTTTGTAAGGGCAGAGATCATCAGACAGTTCCAGGAAGTCAGGATCTTTTTGTCTGTGGACAGGCTGGTCCGTTTTTTTCGGTAAAGATAAAGGGTCCTTTTCATCCTTTTCAGACCCTCGTGGTCATTCGGGAATGGAGACTGCTTGAGCAGATTCGGGATGCTTTTGCCTTCAAAATTTCCCCGGTCCGTAATATCATAGAGGGAGCAGAAAAGGCTGCCGTTTTCTTCTCCCAGAACGTGAAGGACTTCATCTCTGGTAAAAGTATAGTATTTTCCTTCTTCTCCTTCGCTGTCAGCGTCCTGGCTGCAGTAAAAGCCTCCATCGGGATGAGAAAGTTCATTCAAGACGCAGGATACGACGGCGTCGGCGATTTCCGGGAAGAGAGGATTCTCACAGCACGCGTAAGCTTCCGCATATGCCTCTAATAACAGTGCGTTGTCATACAGCATTTTCTCAAAATGGGGCACAAGCCAGCGGTCATCGGTAGAATAGCGGGAAAAGCCGCCTCCGATGTGGTCAAAGATCCCTCCCCGGTACATGCGAAGAAGTGTGTGCTCTGCCATAGCCAGGCTGTCTTTGTCACCGCACAGCTTGTATTGCTGAATCAGAAACAGCAGCACTGCCGGAGTCGGAAATTTGGGCGCCGTGCCGAACCCACCGTTGACGTTGTCAAAGGATGCATTAAGATCTGCCAGGGCCTGAGCCGGGACATCTTCTGACAGGGAAACAGTTTCTGACGGTCTTTGGTCTGTATTCAGGTGGTCTGTGATCTCATTTCCGATCTTTAAAAGGCGTTCCCGGTCCTGTTTCCATAAGAGAGAGATCCGGGGCAGCAGGTCCATGAGGCCTGTCAGATGGTATCGGGAAGTCTTAGGCAGATAAGTGGCTGCAAAAAACGGTTTCTGGTCAGGTGTCATAAAAACAGACATGGGCCAGCCTCCGGAACCGGTCATTGCCTGGCAGACAGACATATAGACGGAATCAATGTCCGGGCGTTCTTCCCGGTCTACTTTAATAGAAATAAAATGCTTGTTTAAAAGCTCTGCTACCTCATGGTCTTCGAAAGATTCCTCCTCCATTACATGGCACCAATGACAGGAGGCATAGCCGATACTCAAAAAAACAGGCTTGTCTTCTGCCCTGGCTTTTTCAAAAGCTTCGGAACCCCATGGATACCAGCGCACTGGATTATGAGCGTGCTGGAGCAGATAGGGTGATTTTTCATGGATTAAAAGATTTGGTTCAAAAATAGACATAAAAACTCCTTTCCAAGTAAGTGTGAGTTTTTCTCCACTATCTCCAGTCAGCTCTTGAAATGCTTCCTTATGATAGTGAAGAAAAACTATTGCAGAATGTTGCCTCCTGTTTGAAGAATTCTTTATCCAGCAGACATTATCTCCATTTTCTACATGATTGGAGTGAGGCATTCTAAGAGCCGAACGGAAATCATGTGGAAAATGTGATGCCTTTAGAATATGCAGTTCCTTTTTGTTTCATCCGGCTCAGGTTCTGTTATAATAGAAAGAAGAATAAAGGAGAAAAATTCATGGAATATTTTAAATACGGAGAACAGGAAATCGGGTACTTAAAATCGAGGGACCCGGTCCTGGGACAGGCTATTGACCGGATCGGATTTATAAAAAGAGAGGTTCACACAGAATTGTTTGCGGCGCTTGTGAATTCCATCGTGGGACAGCAGATCTCCACGAAGGCCCAGGAGACAGTCTGGAGGAGGATAAAAGACGGACTTTCGGATGTCACTCCCGAAAAGGTGGGGGAGTGTACAGAAGAAGAACTTCAAAGCTTTGGGATTTCTTTCAGGAAAGCAGGGTACATAAAAGCTGCTGCTGACAGAATTCTGAGCGGCAGTCTGGACCTTGAGGGCCTGAAAGAGGCCGGGGATGAACAGGTCAAGAAGGAGCTTACAAAACTGCCCGGAGTCGGGGTATGGACGGCGGAGATGCTGATGACATTTTCCATGCAGCGGCCGGATATCGTAAGCTATTCTGATCTGGCGATCCAGAGAGGGATGAGAATGCTTTACCATCACAGAACCATTACTCCCAAGTTATTTGCAAAATACGCGGGGCGGTACAGCCCCTATGGAACTGTGGCCAGCCTTTATCTGTGGGCTGTGACAGGAGGTGCACTCCCGGAACTTAAAGACTATGCGCCGAAGAAAAAGAAATAAAACAACGATTGTAAGATTTTTTTCAGAATTGTATTCAATGAAATCTCAGAATTGGATGATACACTGTGGTTATCAAGAAAAAGAGGAGGAAGACTATGGCACAGCCCAAGATTTTAGTAGTAGATGATGACAAAGAGATTGTGGGAGCGATCAAAAAGCGTCTGGAACTGGAAGGATATGATGTAGTTCCAGCTTATAACGGCCTGGAGGCTCTGGATGTGCTCGTGGAGCAGGATATCCAGCTTCTGATCATTGACATAATGATGCCGGGTATGGACGGATTATCTGCTACCATGAAGATCCGGGAGAGTAAAAATATTCCGATCATCATCCTGTCTGCTAAGACGGAGGAGAGCGATAAGATCTTAGGACTTTCCATGGGGGCGGACGATTATGTCAGCAAACCTTTCCGGCCGGATGAGCTGATTGCAAGGGTAAAATCCCAGCTTCGCAGATATTTACAGCTCGGCAGCAAAGCGGCAGGGCCGGAAGATAAGAACCGGCTGATCCTTGGCGGATTGACGCTGGACCTGGACGGCAAATGCATTTATGTGGACGGGGAACCGGTGAAAGTCACAGCAACTGAGTTTAAAATTCTGAATTTGCTGATGAGGCATCCGGGCAGAGTTTTTTCCGCCGAAGAAATCTATGAAAGAGTCTGGGAAGAAGCGGCGTATGCAACAGAAAACACAGTGATGGTTCATATTCGGAGGATCCGTGAAAAGATTGAGATTGATCCGAAGAACCCAAAATATTTAAAGGTGGTATGGGGAATTGGATACAAAATGGAAAAAATGGATTAACAGCGGACTGATCGCTGCGGTGATCATCGCCATGGTGGGCGGAGTGCTGTTCGGCATCTATCAGATGCACACCATGGATAATTATAATGACGGACTGGATTTCACAACGATCAAAAAAGGTGAGCGGATGGAAGACTCCGATTACTATGTGCACGCCGTCCAGAGGATTTTAAACAAATGGGTGAAAGCGAATAATCTGATGGATCAGAATTATGATGATGTTGAATCAGAACTTCCGTCCAACCTTGAAAACGAGATTTTTGTAAAGGCAAAACTTACGATTCAGCCCTACGGCAAAAAAGCCGTGACGAAAGAATACGGTGCCGATGCCAAGACAGCAAGAAAACCTGTATTTAAGAAAAAGATCGTGATCAACAGAAACGATACGCTGGGGTATGGATTGAATCCCAACAAAAGCATAAGAGCAAAATATTCAAGCAATGCAAATATGGATGAGGCTTATTATGATTCCGAAGATAATACGATGTCACCGTCGGATTTTTACAATATCAGCGGAAACTCTATGAACAGGGGAAGCCTTTCCCTGCCACAGACATTTTTCATTGACGATGCAAAACAGCAGAGGCTGGAATCAGCAGTGATCGAAGTAGGCTTTTACGATGGGTATTATAACGCGCTGAATAAACACTATAAGACATTTCCTGATGTGAGGAAAGAAATGATGATCAAGCTGTCCATCTTATTGGGAGCAGAGGTATTGGGACTGCTTGCCCTGTCCGTGCTGTTTGCACTTCAGAAAAGCCGCGCACGCTTTTTTGAGAATATGGACCGTATCTGGTATGAGGTGATCCTATGCGTCATTGGCTTCGGCCTGTTCATGGGAACAGGAACAGTGGCGGCTGCATCCATCGGTGCTCTTCAGCAGGAAGAACTGATACCGATTATGACATTTGCGGGGATCGTACTGCTGATGATCGGGCTTGTACTTTCTGTCTGCCTGCAGACAACGGTCTGGCGCCTCAAGGAAGGGACATTTTTAGAACACACACTTTGTGTGGGTACGGCCCGGAGGTGGTACCGCAGGAACAGGCAGAGACGGGTGGCCGAAAAAGAAGCTCTGGAGTTTGCAGACCGTCTGGCTGTGGAACGGCTTTCGATCTACCGAAAAGGAAAATACCTCATGCTTGCAATTTTCTTTGCAGGGCTGTTTATGATCGGCTGGTCGCCTCTTCTGGCAGTAATCGCGCTCTGTGTCGGTGTACTTGGCATGAAATATCTGGGAGAACATTTTGATGAGGTTGCGAGACAGCAGAGGGATCTCGGAAAACTGATCCGGCAGATTGAAAGGATCTCTGAAGGAGATCTGAAAGCCGATGCAGACATACCGAAGGAATCCCTGTATTATAACGCGTCGAAACAGCTGAGCAACATCGGAAGCGGCCTGGACAAATCCCTCCAGGACCAGATGAAAGGGGAACGCATGAAGATCGACCTGATCACAAATGTATCCCATGATCTGAAAACGCCGCTCACGTCGATCATCAGCTATGTGGATCTTCTTGCAAGAGATGATTCACTTTCTCCTGAGGCGAGGGATTATGTGACCATATTGAATCAGAAAACAGAGAGACTGAAAAATACGATCGCTGATCTGTTTGAACTTGCAAAATCCACCAGCGGTGAGGCCAAGGTTACATTGGAGCCGATGGATCTTAAAAAACTGATGGAACAGACTCTGGAGGATATGAGCGATCAGATCAGAGAGTCCGGCTTTAAAGTGAAATTTCAGTGTGATGCAGAGCATACGAAATTTAAGGGGGATGTGAACCGCATGTACCGGGTAGTGCAGAATATACTGGAAAATGCACTGAAGTATTCCCTGAAAGGTACAAGGATTTTTGCCACGATCTCAAATCAGGGCAGCAGAGTCTGCCTGACGGTCCAGAATACGTCCGGTTATGAAATGGACTTTACGGAGGAGGAGATCATGGAGCGCTTTTACAGAGGAGAAAAATCCAGGACCAGTGAAGGAAACGGCCTGGGACTCTCGATCGCAGACAGCTTTACTGCAAACTGCAGGGGAGAATTTAAGATCGAGATCGACGGAGATCAGTTTAAGGCTATGATCCTGTTCCCGATCCTTCCGTAGGACACAAAGTTTTAAATGTAAGGACAATGACAGAAGTGCCATTCCATGCTATAATAACTTCATTGAAGAAAGGAATTTCTATGATGAAAAGACGTATTACATGCATGCTGCTGGCACTCTGTCTTTTGTTATGCGGGTGCAACATTGACGGCAAAAAGGACTATACAAAAACAGAAGATCTGGACGAGGCTACCCTTCAGGGCATGGCAAAGGATATCACGAAGGAGATGACACTGAAACAGAAGATCGGACAGCTCTTTATGGTATCCATGTACTCTCTGGACAGTTCGGGCAGCAAGAATCAGACAAAGGTTACAGCTTCCATGAAAAAGGCTATGAAGAAATATCCTGTGGGCGGGATTCTTCTGTTTTCAAAAAATGTAGATTCTGAGAAGCAATTAAAGCAGCTTACGAAGGATTTTCAAAGCGCTTCCTATGTACCGCTGTTTATAGCGGCTGATGAAGAGGGAGGCACTGTCTCGAGGATTGCCTCAAAGCTGCCGGACGCAGTCAGCCAGTATCCTGACGCCAAAGAAATCGGGGAGACCTACACAGACAAGCAGATCGCCAAGATGGGGAAGGAGCAGAGCAGACAGCTCAAGGCTCTTGGCATCAATATGAATCTGGCCCCTGTGGCTGATGTTCTCTCAAATGAGAACAACACTGAGGTTGGAAACCGGGCCTTTGGCTCTGATGCCAAGGAAGTGGCATCCATCGTTAAGACACTGGTGAAAAGTATGCAGAAGCAGCAGTTTTCTGCGACATTAAAACATTTTCCGGGAAGCGGCGACGCTCTTGGAGATACTCACAGAGGGGCAGTGGAGACGAAGCAGTCTATCCAGGAGCTGAGGAAAAAAGAGTTTCTTCCATTTGAAAGCGGTATGGATGCAGACGCTGACGCAGTCATGGTTTCCCACCTGATCCTTACCAATGTAACGGATGAAAAGGAGCCGTGCAGTTTAAGCGAGCGGGTAATATCGGACATTTTAAGAGATGAATTGGAATATGACGGTCTGATCCTGACCGACGCTATGAATATGAATTCCATCACAGATAACTATACTTCAGGAGAGGCTGCGGTGAAGGCGGTAAAGGCAGGCGTAAATATTGTCGTTATGCCGGAGAATCTGGGACAGGCGTTTAAGGCCGTGAGAAAGGCTGTAAAAAATGGGGAGATCAAGGAATCTGTCATAGATAAAGCTGTGAGAAGGATCATTTACACGAAGCTGAAAAGGGGCGTGATACCGCCGGATACCAACCTTCTTGAGGATGACTAATAATTTTTTTGTTTGTCGAAAAATAAAAATCAGTGCAGTAGAAAATATTGCACTGGTTTTTTATATGTGATACTATTTGTGAGGAAGCCTCCGGTTTGAGGCAATGCAGCAAAAGCAGAAGAATAAAGGAGATAAGACATGGAGAAACAGGAATTATTATATGAAGGAAAGGCAAAGAAAGTATTTACAACAGAAGATCCGGATTTATTAATTGTCGACTATAAAGATGATGCGACAGCGTTCAACGGAGAGAAAAAAGGAACGATTATCGGAAAAGGTGTTGTAAATAACCGCATGTCCAACTACATGTTCAAGATGCTGGAAGAAAAAGGTGTTCCGACTCACTATGTACAGGAACTCAGCGATCGTGAAACCGTTGTAAAAAAGGTAGAGATCGTACCTTTGGAAGTGATTATCCGCAACGTGGCGGCAGGAAGCTTTTCTAAAAGACTTGGAATTGAAGAAGGGTTTGAATTGTTAGAGCCAACCCTTGAGTTCAGCTACAAAGATGATGATCTTGGAGATCCATTGATTAACGAATATTTTGCTTATGCTATCGGTATTTCCAACCGCAAAGAAGTAGAACGTATCACAGAGTATGCATTTAAAGTAAACGAGGCATTGATTGAGGAATTTAAGAAGATAGGCATTAAACTGGTTGACTTTAAGATTGAATTCGGCCGTTATAAAGATGAGATCATCTTAGCAGATGAGATTTCTCCGGACACATGCCGTCTTTGGGATTTAGAGACAAACCAGAAATTAGACAAAGACCGTTTCCGCAGAGATTTAGGGGACGTGGAAGAGGCATACGAAGAAGTATACAGAAGACTTGGCTTATAATTTATTCTTAAGAGAGGCTTGAAAATGGACATAGAACGTTTTGACAAGTTAGGAGAAGAGTGCGGCGTCTTCGGAGTCTATGATTTTGACGGCAATGACGTGGCTTCTACAATTTATTATGGTTTATTTGCGCTTCAGCACCGGGGACAGGAGAGCTGCGGAATCGCGGTTTCCGATACCAACGGTCCGAAAGGGAAGGTTTCTTCCAGAAAAGGTATGGGACTATGTAATGAAGTCTTTACTCAGGAATCGTTAGGCGAACTGAAAGGCGATATTGGTGTCGGCCATGTCAGATATTCTACTGCAGGACAGAGCTGTCCCGAGAATGCGCAGCCGCTCGTATTAAATTATGTCAAAGGTACTCTGGGACTGGCCCACAATGGTAATCTGATCAATGCGCTGGAGTTAAGGCATGAACTGGAATATTCCGGGGCTATTTTTCAGACAACCATAGATTCTGAAGTGATCGCTTATCATATTGCCCGGGAGAGGGTCAATACCCACAGCGTGGAAGACGCAGTGGCAAAGGCCATCCGCAAGATAAAGGGCGCATACTCTCTTGTGGTGATGTCTCCAAGAAAGCTCATCGGGGCAAGAGATCCATATGGCTTTAAGCCGCTCTGCATCGGAAAGAGAGATAATGCCTACATCCTGGCATCTGAGACCTGTGCTCTGGATACGGTAGGGGCTGAGTTCGTCCGGGATGTGGAGCCGGGTGAGATCGTTACGATCACAAAAGACGGCATTCAGTCAGACTGCAGTATGTGCCTTCCAAAGGGAGAAGCCGCCAGATGTGTTTTTGAATACATCTATTTTGCGCGGCCGGACAGCTGTATTGACGGAGTCAGCGTGTACCAGTCAAGGCTTCAGGCGGGAAAGTATCTGGCGATTGATTCACCGGTGGATGCGGACATCGTTGTGGGTGTGCCGGAATCCGGCAATGCCGCTGCACTGGGCTACTCTCTGGAATCGGGAATTCCTTATGGAACAGCTTTTGTGAAAAATACTTATGTGGGACGGACATTTATTAAACCGAAACAGAGCAGCCGGGAGTCCAGCGTGCAGGTTAAGCTGAATGTCTTAAAAGAATCTGTGAGAGGAAAGAGAGTCATCATGATCGACGACTCTATCGTCCGGGGTACAACCAGCGACCGGATCATCTCCATGCTCAGAGAGGCGGGAGCCAGTGAGGTCCACGTAAGGATCAGTTCACCGCCTTTCTTATGGCCGTGTTATTTCGGGACCGATGTTCCTGCCAGAGAGCAGCTGATCGCGTATAACCGAAGCATTGATGAAATTTGTGATCTGATCGGAGCGGACAGCCTGGGCTACTTAAAGACTGAGAGATTGGAACAGCTCTCTGAGGGGCTGCCGATCTGCAAAGGCTGTTTTACGGGAGAATATCCGATGGAACCGCCGAAGGATAATATCCGCGGAGATTACGACAAATAAGGAGAAGAATTCATGAACGATAAATATCAGAGCCCCTTATCCGAACGATATGCCAGCAAAGAGATGCAGTATATCTTTTCACCGGATATGAAGTTTAAAACATGGAGGAAACTGTGGATCGCACTGGCCGAAGTGGAAAAGGAACTGGGACTTTCTATTACACAGGAGCAGATTGACGAGCTGAAAGAACATGCAGAAGACATTAACTATGATGTCGCAAAAGAGCGTGAGAAATTAGTCCGTCATGATGTGATGTCCCATGTCTATGCCTATGGACAGCAGTGTCCTAACGCTAAAGGCATTATCCACCTGGGAGCCACCTCCTGCTATGTCGGAGACAATACAGACATTATCATCATGACAGAGGCATTAAAGCTTGTGAAGAAAAAGCTTGTGAATGTGATCGCCGAGCTTTCCAAGTTTGCTCTGGAATACAAGGACCTTCCGACCCTTGGCTTTACCCATTTTCAGCCGGCACAGCCGACTACAGTTGGGAAACGGGCAAGCCTCTGGCTGATGGATCTTGTGTATGATCTGGAGGATCTTGACCATGTCATTGACAATATGCGTCTTCTCGGGTCCAAGGGAACGACCGGGACTCAGGCAAGCTTTTTGGAACTGTTTGAGGGTGACCATGAGACGATCAAAAAGATCGACGGCATGATTGCCGAAAAAATGGGATATGAGAAGTGCCAGCCGGTATCCGGCCAGACCTATTCAAGGAAGATTGATTCCAGAGTGCTGAACGTTTTAAGCGGCATCGCACAGTCTGCACACAAGTTCTCCAATGATATCCGCCTCCTTCAGCATTTGAAAGAGGTAGAGGAGCCGTTTGAGAAGAACCAGATCGGATCTTCTGCTATGGCATACAAGAGAAATCCGATGAGAAGCGAACGTATGGCTTCCCTGGCTGACTATGTGATCTCCGATGCCATGAATCCTGCGCTCGTAGCTTCTACCCAGTGGTTTGAGAGGACTCTGGACGATTCTGCCAATAAGCGTCTTTCTGTACCGGAAGGATTCCTTGCAATTGACGGCATCCTGGATCTGTACCTGAACGTCGTGGATGGTCTGGTCGTTTATCCTAAGGTTATTGAAAGCCGTCTTATGAAAGAACTTCCGTTTATGGCAACGGAAAATATCATGATGGACGCAGCAAAAGCAGGCGGAGACCGCCAGGAACTTCATGAGAAGATCCGTGTACATTCTATGGCGGCCGGAAAAGTGGTCAAAGAAGAAGGGAAAGAAAACGACCTGTTGGAGAGGATTGCGAACGATCCTTCCTTCGGAATGACGATGGAACAGCTGGAAGCGATCATGGAACCGAAAAACTTCGTGGGACGTGCACCACAGCAGACAGAGGAATTTGTCAGCGAAGTCATTCAGCCGATCCTGGATGAAAATAAAGAAATGCTCGGAATGACAGCCGAGATCACGGTATAATATTTATTTGATGGAAAGCTCCTTTAAAAAGGGGCTTTCTCTGCTTATAGGGGATGATGATGTATTATTTTATTGTAAATCCAAACGCAGGTTCCAGAAAAGGAATGCGCTGCTGGGAGGAGATCAAGACATATCTGCTGGAAGAAGGGATCGTATTCCGTGAACTCCTGACAAAAGGAGAAGGTGATGCCGCGAGATTTGCAGAGCGGATCACGGAGAAAGGCAGGCCGGATGTGATTGTAGCGGTGGGCGGCGACGGGACACTTCATGAGACGGTTTCGGGAATGAAGAAAGGAACAGAGGCGAAGCTTGCTTTCATTCCCGCAGGGTCCGGCAATGACTTTGCCAGGGGGATGGGGTATTCAAAAGACCCGAAAGAGAGACTCAGGAGCATCTTAGCAGATGAGAACGGGGCCGTGATCAATGTGGGGAGCACTTTTGCTCCCGATGCCTCCGGGTGTTTCCTCGTCAGCTCCGGGATAGGATATGACGCACGGGTCTGCCATATGGTCAATCACGCAAAGACAAAAAAGCTGATGAACCGGCTCCACATGGGAAAACTGACTTATCTGGGGATCGGTCTTCGCGGCCTGTTTGCGGCTGAACTGTTTGAGATGCGGCTGGTTCTTGATGATTCCAGAGAAGAAATATTTCACGATGTGCTGTTTACATCGGTCCATAACCTGCCTTATGAGGGCGGGGGCCTGAAATTTTCACCGGATGCCCGGCCGGATGACGGTTTTCTGAATCTGTGTATTGTGGCAGGCATATCAAAGGCAAAGATGATTCGTCTGCTGTCCAGAGTACCCGGAGGAAAGCATATTGGCTGTCCGGGTGTTTACAGTTTCCGCTGCCGGAAGGCAGAATTTTTTATGGAGAAACCTCAGTTTTTTCATATGGACGGAGAAGTACCGGGGCAGTCATGCCACGTGACGGCAGAAATCGGCTCTGAAAATTTGCAGATTTTGGGCTGAACGGAGGAGTAAAATTGTTCCCATCTGTAAATCCTAACAAGGTCAATGATTTACAGAGAGGAAGGGATCAGATGGACAAGATATACTATAATGGGGATATTCTTACTATGGAAGACACCCGGACAGAGCCGGAGGCAGTTTTGATATCGGACGGCATCATTGCGTTCACAGGAAGCCTGAAAGAAGCAGTGAGGGCTGCACATCAGCCGGAGATGACAGATCTTAACGGGAAGACCCTGATGCCGGCATTTATAGACGGACACAGTCATATTTCTCTTGTGGCCCAATTTTCACAGTTTGCTGATTTGTCCGGATGCGAAAGCTTCGCAGACATCAAAATGCGCCTGACTGCATTCCAGAAGGAAAAGAAGATTGGAGACGGCGGTGCTGTCATAGGTGTGGGTTATGACCACAATTTTCTGGATGAAAAGAAGCATCCGGATAAAAACGTATTGGATGAAGTTTCTGATCAAATACCGGTATTTGTGCTGCATGCGTCCGGGCATATGGGGGTCGGAAATTCCGTTTTGTTAAAAGAGGCAGGGATCGATGCGTCGACACCGGATATGGAAGGTTCCAGATTCGGCAGGATACCGGGATCTATGGAACCGGACGGATATGCGGAAGAGACGAAGGCACTGAACCTGCTTTTGGCCCGGGTGTACGCAAAGATTCCAAGGGACCCGAAAGCACAGATAGAGAAAGCCCAGGAGCTTTACCTGTCCCATGGAATTACTACGATCCAGGACGGTGCGGCATCCGGACAGGATGTGGAGGCTTTGTTTGAGGCCGCAAAAGAAGGGCTGCTGAAAGCAGACGTTGTTTCTTATGTCCTCGTCGGAGAAGAACCGGAAAAGCTGGAGCAGGAATATGCAGGGCTTAAAAAAGCATACTGGAATCACATGAAACTGGGCGGCCGGAAAGTGATCCTGGACGGATCTCCACAGGGAAAGACCGCATGGCTGTCGAAACCATATGCAGGAGAAGAAGAATACCGGGGATATCCGGCAATGGAACAGGAGAAAGTACAGACATATATCCGGAATGCCATAGAAAGCGGTGTGCAGATCCTCGCCCACTGCAACGGAGACGCGGCTTCCCAGCAGTGGATCGACAGTTTTGAGAACGCTATGGAACAGTGCGGTGTCTCAAAAGAAGATGATTTGAGGCCGGTCATGATCCACTGCCAGACCGTGCGGAAAGATCAGCTTCTCAGGATGAAAACTATCGGTATGATCCCGTCTATGTTTGTAGACCATGTTTACTACTGGGGTGACATTCATTTAAGGAATCTGGGAGAAGAAAGGGCAGAAGCCATAAGTCCTGCCAAGTCTGCATTTGAGCAGGGGCTTTGTGTGAATTTTCATCAGGACTCTCCGGTCGTCCCTCCGGATATGCTGCATACAGTCTGGTGCGCAGTAAACCGGTTGACAAGGGAGGGAAAGATCCTTGGAGAGGAAGAACGGGTCAATGTCTGCGAGGCACTGAAAGCCGTGACAATCAACGGGGCCTATGCTTATTTTGAAGAAGACAAAAAAGGGAGTATCGCTGAAGGAAAACTTGCAGACCTTGTGATCCTCGATCGGAATCCGCTGAAAACGCCTGTATCAGAACTGAAAGATATCAAGGTGACGGAGACACTGAAGGAGGGAGAAACTGTGTACCCTAAATGCTAGGTGTTTCTGGCTTTTCCGGTGCTTTTTCGTTTGACGATGAATGGTTCAAATTCCAGTTTTGTCACGAAGCTTCTGGGTTTATTCTTGGATTTGGATTCTCTGTGCCGCACAATAATATCTACGGCTTCTCTTCCTTTGGCCTCGATGGAATGTTCCACGGAAGTCAGGGAGATCCTGCGCATGTCTGCCATAGGAATGTTATCAAAGCCGCAGACAGAAAAATCACTGGGCACTTTATACTTCATGTCAAAAAGAGCATCAAGAATACCCAGGGCAACCATGTCGTTGTAGGCTACAAACGCAGTGGAATCCGTCCCCTCCGTGAGGATTTCTTTGGTGAGATTAAAGCCGCAGGAATATTCCAGCATATTGGGAGAGAGCGTATTATATTCTCCGGTTGAAACAGAGCGGCAGGTCACGTTTTCCGGATCAAAGCCATGTTCATAAAAGGCTTTTTTCAGACCTTCGTAGCGCTTGGAACGGGAACGCTCGATCGTGCTCATCGGCGTGGACACATAAGTGATCTTCCGGTGTCCAAGGGAGAGCAGATGCTCTGCCACCAGATAAGCCGGTTTGGTGCTGCTGACATGGATGGAGTCAAACATGATGTCGTCGTTTTTGTCTCCAATATTGATGACAGGAATGTTTTTGGACATGTCGTTTACATCTTCAAGCCATGACGTCGGATATAGATATACAATGCCTGCCGCATCAAAATCCTGGATCATATTCAGGTAAAACTGCTCCGTGTTGGGATTTCTCAGGGTAGGGGCGACGAAGGTGACATATCCATAATCGTGGGCGCGCTCTGTGATGGAATGTACAAGGATCGAGTAATAATGGTTGGACAAAAATGGACACATAATAACGATGACTTTGGAAAGACCCGCGGGCTGAGCAGCCTTTTTTTTCTTTTTTTCATATCCAAGTTCTTTTGCCGCGTTTAATACTTTGATCCTTGTCTCTTCAGAAAAGGATACATTGCTCTTCTGATTTAGAATCATGGATACGGCAGACTGGGAAACATTTGCGTATTTTGCAACATCTTTTGTAGTGATCTTTTTCTTTGAAGCCATAAACCCTCCTAATCAAAAAAATATTTATTAATTAATATTCATTAATATTATAATAAAATATTACTAATAAAGCTATAAAATATTAATTTTTGTAAAAAATCATCACATCAACGGAATAGGAAAAACTGATAAAACCTAGGTTTTTTTTTGACAATAGATCTGGTATACAATAATCACAAAAGAAAGGTTATTAATAAACCGTAAAATTATTAATAAATTCACGGGAAATCGCATAAACACTGGGGTTTAGGAGTTTGACAAACCGGGGGGATCCATGGTTAAATGATACCAGAGCAAAAGTGCAGCAATTCATTTTAGGAGGAAGATAATATGAGATTTTTTTTAGACACAGCAGATGTAGAAGACATCAAAAAAGCAAATGACATGGGAGTGATCTGCGGAGTGACAACAAATCCGTCACTGATCGCTAAATCCGGAAGACAGTTTGAAGATGTCATTAAAGAAATCACTTCTATTGTAGATGGAGCCATCAGCGGGGAAGTCAAAGCGACTACTACAGATGCAGAAGGAATGATCAAAGAGGGAAGAGAAATCGCAAAGATCCATCCGAACATGGTAGTTAAGATTCCTACAACAGTAGAAGGGTTAAAGGCTACAAAAGTATTATCTTCTGAGGGAGTTAAGACGAATCTGACTCTTGTATTTAATCCGACACAGGCATTGCTTGCAGCCAGAGCAGGTGCTACATATGTTTCTCCGTTCTTAGGAAGATTAGATGATATCTCTCAGAACGGTTTAGACCTGATCGCTGATATCGTTGAGATTTTTGAGGCAGGCGGAATCGATACACAGATCATCTGTGCTAGTGTCCGCAACCCGATCCACGTAATTGAGTGTGCAAAAATGGGTGCGGATATCGCTACTGTACCTTACAATGTCATTGAGCAGATGATGAACCATCCTCTGACGGACCAGGGAATCGCAAAATTCCAGGCAGACTATAAAGCAGTATTTGGAGAATAAGAAAGGTTGGGAGAAAAAATGACAGTGGCAGAATTACAAAAAACAGCCAATGAGATCCGAAAAGGGATCATAAAAGCGACACACGCTGCAAAATCCGGACATCCGGGCGGATCCTTATCATCCGCAGACATGTTTGCATATTTATATTTTGAAGAAATGAACATTGATCCGGAAAATCCGAAGATGGAAGACAGAGACCGTTTCGTGCTGTCCAAGGGACATGTAGCACCTGGACTTTACTCTACTCTTGCAGAGAGAGGATTTTTCCCAAAAGAAGATTTACTCACACTGCGTCATATTGATTCTTATTTACAGGGACATCCTGATATGAAGAAAATCCCTGGTGTTGATATGTCCAGCGGATCATTGGGACAGGGAATCTCTGCAGCAGTGGGAATGGCTGTAGCTGCGAAATTAAAAGGAAAGGACTACCGTACCTACACACTGCTTGGTGACGGGGAGATCCAGGAGGGACAAGTTTGGGAAGCTGCCATGAGCGCAGGCTTCAGAAAGCTTGACAATCTTGTTGTCATCGTAGACAACAACGGCCTTCAGATTGACGGAAATATTGACGATGTTTGTTCACCATATCCGATCGATGCAAAATTTGAAGCATTCAACTTCAATGTGATCAATATCGACGGACATAACTTTGACGAGATTGCCGACGCACTGAAAAAAGCAAAAGAGTGCAAAGGAAAACCGACGGCGATCATTATGAAGACGGTCAAAGGAAAAGGTGTTTCCTTTATGGAAAATCAGGTCGGATGGCATGGTTCTGCTCCGAATGATGAACAATGTGAACAGGCATTGAATGAATTAGAGAAGGTGGGATGTTAAGATGGCAGATGTAAAGAAAATCGCAACCAGAGAAAGCTATGGAAACGCCCTGGTTGAATTAGGAAAAGAAAATCCAAACGTAGTAGTGTTAGACGCCGATTTGGCTGCCGCTACAAAGACTGGTGTATTCAAGAAAGAATTTCCGGAACGCCACATTGACTGCGGTATCGCAGAGTGCAATATGATGGGAATGGGAGCAGGACTTGCTGCCAGCGGCATGATCCCGTTTGTCAGTACATTCGCAATGTTCGCTGCAGGCCGTGCATATGAGCAGGTAAGAAACGGTGTAGGATATCCTCACCTGAACGTAAAGATCGGTGCTACCCACGGCGGTATCTCTGTCGGAGAAGACGGTGCTACCCACCAGTGCTGCGAAGACGTGGCTTTAATGCGCACGATCCCTGGAATGACTGTCATCGTTCCTTCTGACGATGTGGAAGCAAAGGCAGTTGTAAAGGCAGCGGCAGAACTTGACGGACCTGTCTACATGAGATTCGGACGTCTGGCTGTTCCGGTCATCAATGACACAGCAGATTACAAATTTGAGATCGGAAAAGGTACCGTGTTAAGAGAAGGTACAGATGTGACCATCATCGCCAACGGACTTTGCGTAGGTGAAAGCCTTGAAGCTGCTGAGAAGCTTGCCGCAGACGGAATCAACGCAAAAGTTATCAACATGGCAACAGTGAAGCCGCTGGATGACGAGCTGGTGATCACTGCAGCAAAAGAGACCGGAAAAGTGGTTACTGTAGAAGAACACTCTGTGATCGGCGGACTTGGAAGCGCAGTATGTGATGTACTGAGCGAGAAAGCACCGACTCCGGTACTGAAACTCGGAGTACAGGACGTGTTCGGACACTCAGGACCTGCAGTGGAACTGATCAAAGAATTCGGACTGGACAGCGAAGGAATTTACAAGAGCGTGAAAGCGTTTGTATAACATTTTCCACATGATTTCCGTTCGGCTCTTAGAATGCCTCACTCCAATCATGTAGAAAATGGACGTAATATCTACTGGATAAGTATCCATCAAACAAATGGAACCGTCCAATGATAGTTTTTTTAGACATATCAGGGAAGAGGTCTTTTTATAGATCTCTTCCCTTTTGTTATGTCCCTGCGCGGCAGAAGATGGTATAATAGTCCTAACAAATGGGCGGGAGGCGATTTTATGAAGGTATTAAATTATGGTTCTTTAAATTATGATTTTGTATATCAAGTAGATCACATTACAGCGGCGGGAGAGACACAGGCATCGGAACAAAGAAAAACCTTCTGTGGGGGAAAAGGGCTGAACCAGTCCATAGCCCTTGCGAAAGCCGGAGCAAAAGTTTATCAGGGCGGGACGGTCGGAGCTGACGGTCAGATGCTTCTCGATGAACTGAATAAATACGGAGTGGACACCTCTTTTGTGCAAAAAATTGACGGCGAGACCGGACATGCGGTCATACAGGTGGACCGGAATGCACAAAACGGAATCCTTTTATTTGGAGGAGCAAATATGAGGCAGTCAAAGCAGGAGATGGAACGTGCTCTGGATACGTTTGGACCGGGAGATTTTCTGCTGATCCAGAATGAGATCAATCTCCTGGACTATCTCATTGACCGTGCATTTGACCGGGGGCTTTGCATAGTCTGCAACCCTTCTCCTTACAATCGAATTCTTGAAACGTGTGACTTTTCAAAAATTTCTCTCTTTATGCTCAACGAAGTGGAAGGTTTTCAGATGACAGGACAAAGAGAGCCGGAAAAAATTCTGGATGTGATGTCGGAGCGGTTTCCTAAGGCAGAAGCCGTACTGACGTTAGGGGAAGAAGGAGCGGTTTACCGGAAAGGAACTGTGGAACTAAGGCAGGAATGTATACCGGCTGATGTGGCGGATACCACAGCGGCAGGAGATACTTTCACCGGCTATTTTATTGCAGGTATAATAAATGGAATGAGTCCTGCCGACAATTTGAAGAGATGTGCCAAAGCATCGTCACTGGCCGTGTCCAGGAAAGGGGCAGCACCATCGATACCGACATCAGATGAAGTGGATATTGTTTGAAGTTTCTGAATATTTTCTTATTCCATAGGAAAGTTCTACGACCTTCCCTATGAAATAAAAACGCTCCGCGGGCTGTGCACAGATGCGTAAGGAAATTATTTGACTGCGTCAAATCGCATCTGGCACGCAAAGTTGTCAAGCCCCTCAAAGATTGAGGGGCCTAAGAGCTGAAGTGGGCTCGCCTACTTTGTTATATGGAAAAATATGTTGATTTTCTTTCTGTTCAGGAGTATAATATTGTTATAACAAAAGAAGGAGGAGCGGAAAATGGACCACGGTGAACTGCTTATACAGATAGAAGAGATGCTGGACCGCAAATTAGAAGAGAAGTTAGAAGAGAAACTCGATAAAAAGTTTGATGAAAAACTTCAGCCAATCCATGAAAGACTGACTTCAGTGGAACAAAAGGTCGATTCATTGGAGACAAAAGTTGATTCGCTGGAAGTAAAAGTTGAATCGATAGACGATAGACTGACGACAGTGGAGGATGATCTTGGTTCTGTAAAAAAGACTTGTTTCCGTGTGGAAAACGAAGTTATACCAAAGTTGGATGCTCTTTATGAGGACAGGATTTCACACGCGGAGTTCAGCAGATTGAGTGAGCGTGTGGATAAAAATACAGAAATGCTTCTGGTAATGAAGGATGTCATCATAGATCACAGCGGAGAAATCCGGCGGCTGGAAGAGGTAAAGTAAGCGATAAGAGAGCCTGCTTATTTTGGTTCTGCACAATTTCAGATCCTTAACAGTTCGCGAACCAGTTTTTTCTATGGATAAAAAACACCAGCCTAAAATAGGCCGGTGTTTTTTGTATCTCAGCAATATCAGCTCTCACATGAAATTCAGTCTTTGTCTGTCGGCTGGATTTCATAAAATTACTCTACGGTTACGGATTTTGCCAGGTTTCTTGGCTGGTCTACGTCATTTCCTCTGAATACGGTTACGTGGTATGCAAGCAGCTGCAGTGCCACAGTGACGCCGAAGGTTCCGAATCTGTCATCCACGGAAGGCACCTGGATCAGGTCGTCATAGACGCCTTCGTAATCTGACATGTCTTTGTCGGTCACCATGATCACATGGGCTCCGCGGGCTTTGACTTCTTCTACATTGGCCATGATCTTAGGAAGGACATGATCCTGAGTAGCAATAGCGATGATCGGAACTCCTTCTGTCACAAGAGAGATGGTTCCGTGCTTTAATTCTCCTGCATTGTATGCCTCAGAGTTAACATAGGAAATCTCCTTTAATTTCAAAGATCCCTCGCTTGCAATGGCATAATCAAGGCTGCGGCCCAGGAAGAATGCAGAGAAGGTATCTTTAATTTTTTCGGCGATATCTTTGATGTAACTGTCCATTTTCAGGACTTCCGGCACGGTTGCAATCGCTTCCTCAAATTTTTTGCAGTACTCTGATAATTCTGCCTCGGTGAATTTACCGCTCAGTTCAGCAAGTTTCAGTGCGATCAGATAGAAACCTGAACACTGTACAGAGAATGCTTTTGTGCTGGCAACAGCGATTTCCGGACCTGCGTGTGTATATAAAACCTGATCGCTTTCCCTTGCGATGCTGGAACCTTTCACATTGACGATGGAAAGTGTTTTTGCACCCCGTTCGTTTGCAAGGCGCAGAGCAGCCAGGGAGTCAGCAGTTTCTCCGGACTGGGAAACAATGACAACCAATGTATGTTCATCCAGAATAGGATCCATATAGCGGAACTCTGAAGAGAGTTCTACGGTGACAGGAATACGCACCATGGATTCAATCAGATGACGGCCCACTAATCCGGCATGCATTGCAGTACCGCAGGCAGTCACGATCACGCGGCTGATATCTTTGAACAGGTCATCTGAGATCCCATCGGCGCTGAAATCCGCAAGACCATTGTGAAGTCTGGGCATAACAGTGTTTGTCAGTGCCTCCGGCTGGTCATAGATTTCTTTCTGCATAAAGTAATCATATCCGCCTTTTTGAGCAGCAGTAGTATCCCAGTCAACGTGAAGCATTTTCGGTGAAACGATGTTCTGTTCCATATCATAGAGTGTGATACCGTCTTTTTTCATAACTACGATGTGCTCTTCCGGCACGACAAAATAATCTTTAGAGTACTGGAGCAGTGCTACCATATCGGAGGCGATGAAGGCACCGTCTTCTGTGGAGGTTGCTACCAGAGGGCTGGAATTGCGCATGCAGTAGATCTCTCCGGGATGATCTTTAAACATAATACAGAAGCCGTAGGCTCCATCCAATGCTTCATTTGCTTTTTTCATGGCAGCAAACGGGTCTCCCTCATATACAGAATCCAGATAAAGAGCGGCAATTTCAGTGTCAGTCTCAGAGACCGGAGTCCGGCCCTGGGCCTTTAGAGCGATCGCAAGCTCTTTATAATTTTCGATGATTCCGTTGTGGATCAGCGTAATATTTCCTGCTACATGGGGATGCGCGTTGGCGGTAGTCACTCCTCCGTGAGTAGCCCATCGTGTGTGTCCGATCCCGCATGTTCCGCTGCGGTCTTCTGATGACTCTACTTTTTCGCGGAGATTGGAAACCTTTCCGGCTGTTTTAATGATCTTAGTGGAGGAGCCTTCATTGACTGCGATTCCCGCACTGTCATATCCGCGGTATTCAAGCTGTGTCAGGCCTCCTACCAAGATATCTGCTGCCTCGAGTTTTCCTGTAAATCCAATAATTCCACACATGTTGAAATCTCCTTTTTATTTAATTTTATGCGGACACAAAGAAAACGTCGCTTAAAATGTAAAAGCGATGAAGTGTCCTTCTATTTAAATGTTCTTTTGTGTGGTTTTTATATCTTTGGCTGTACAGCCTTTGTTCTGCGATTACTCACAGTTTTTTTCTGTACATCACGTGTCCAAAGCCACGGGAAAGCATCCGCCGAATCTTCGATCACTTTCCACCTCGTTAACCTTCTGCTCTTCGTTATCTGTTCGATAAGTCAGGTTCCGTGCCAGAAGGTGCATGGCGCTTAAAACTGTTCTGCTCCTTTCTTTAATATAAACTAGAAACTTTACAAAAAACCATAAGAAAAGTTTCCTAGAGCATCGTATCATGGATACAGAAAACTGTCAATCTGGGCAGAGCATTTAAGAAATTTTTCACAATTAAAGTATAGATACTTTGGAATGACAGTGTTATAATACACTGTATGACTTTTTGCAAATAAGAAATCTCCGAGTTTTTCGGGGCCTTTTTTGAAAGACAGAATCAAAGTAAGGAGAGTATCATGAAATCTTTGGTAAAGAATATAGTAAGGCAGATTGGGAAGTGGATCGAGAAGGTTCCTGTTCTGTGCAATATTGTGCTGGCATTTGGCATGGCATTTTTACTGGAAGTTCTCGGGCGCCAGACATTTGACCAGGGAGTATTCGGCTTTGTCAATGACAGGACCAAGATGTTTCTGTACAGCGCATTCATCATTTTTGTCACTTATTCTGTGGTATTGATCGTGAAGCGAAGGCTGTTTACCTACATTATAGTGACATTGGTCTGGTCAGTCATCGGGATCGTCAATTTTCTGATGCTCAGTGCCAGAAATACTCCATTCACGTATGTGGACGTCACACTGATGAAATCTGTACTTCCGGTCATGACCAACTATTATTCGCCGTCAGCCATCGTCTTTATGGGTGCACTTATTTTAATCGTACTGGTGCTGCTCGTTGTAGGATTTCTGTATCTGCCCAAAAAACAGAATCTGCAGTATAAGAGGAATATCCTTGCGGTTGCTGTTATTTTTGCGGCATTCGGAGGGACAACTGTATATGGTTTCAGGAGCAATATGCTCACAGACAGGATCGGCAACATCCGGATTGCCTATGGAGATTACGGGACACCGTATTGCTTTTCAATTACTGCCTTGAAAAATGGGATTGATAAACCGTCCAACTATTCAGAAGATAAAATTGACCAGATTGAGCAAAAGACCAAACAGGCGCAGGATAAGAAAAAGGGCAGAGTCAGGAAGCCGAATATTATTTTTGTACAGCTGGAGTCACACTTTGATATCACCCAGGTAAAAGGCGTGAAGTTCAATCAGGACCCTCTTCCGAATTTTCACAAATATATGAAGGGATATTCTTCCGGACAGCTGAGCATGCCGTCTTACGGTGCCGGAACTGCCAATTCCGAATTTGAGGCGATTACAGGCATGAACCTGGATCACTTCGGAGCGGCGGAATACCCTTACAAAACTGTCCTGCAGTCGACTACCACAGAGAGCATGGCCACATTGCTGAAGGAAAATGGTTATACTGCGCATGCTATCCACAACAACAGTGCCGCCTTCTATGACAGGGATCTGGTTTTCTCCCAGCTTGGGTTTGACACCTTCACCTCCAAAGAATGTATGAATATCAAAAAGTGGACAGAAAACGGATGGGCCAAGGATACGATACTCACAGGCTGTATTCTGAACGCTTTGGATTCTACAAAGGGACAAGACTATATCTATACAATTTCTGTCCAGGGGCACGGAGATTATCCTAAGACAGAGATTATTGAAAATCCAAAGATCAAGGTCGTAGGCGGAATCAAAGATGAGGCTTTAAAGAACAAATATACCTACTATGCCAATCAGGTATACCAGATGGATCAGTTTGTGGGAGATCTGGTGAGTGCACTGAAAAAACGGGGTGAAGATACGGTCCTTGTGATGTATGGCGACCATCTTCCTAGTCTTGAGGTAGACGATAAAGATCTGACCTACGGGAATAAATATGAGACAAGCTATTTTATCTGGGATAACATGGGACTGAAAAAGAAGGACGGTGTGATCGAAGCTTATCAGCTCGGTTCCGATATCCTCGCCAAGCTGAACATCAAAAACGGGGTCATGAACAGTTTTCACCAGACCCGGCAGGGCACGAAAAATTACCAGAAGGATATGAAGACACTGCAGTATGATATGCTTTACGGCAAGCAGTATGTCTGGGATCAAAAAAATCCATTTCAGGCGACAGATATCTCGTTTGGCATTAAAAAAATCAATGTGACAAAAGCTTATGAGACTGAGAACAGTATATTTATAGAAGGAAATAACTTCACAAACTTCTGTCAGGTGTATGTGGATGAGACGAAGATCAATACGACATTCCACAACGAACATCTGTTGGAAGTATCCAAAAAGGATCTGAAGAAGGGAGATGCATTTACGGTGAAAATCGTGAGCAAGGCCCCGAGAATTCTTCAGACATCCGGTGAATATGTCTATCAGGGAGTAAAGCAGTAGGAAGGCTTCATTTGACAGAAATGGCGTAAAATCTGTATTTTCAGTCGACAGGTCGGAAACGTCATGGTATAATGACTTAATGTTTGTATAAAACTACAACAAAGATAATGATATTTAGGAGGATTTGTAAGAATGGGATTACAAGTTGAAAAGTTAGACAATAATATGGTAAAAGTGACGATTGAGGTAGAGCCTGAGAAATTAGATGCAGCAATCAAAAAAGCATATAATAAGAAGAAATCACAGTTCAGCGTACCTGGATTCAGAAAAGGAAAAGTACCTCAAAACTTTATTGAAAAAGCATACGGAGTAGAAGTTTTTTACGAGGATGCCGCGAATATTTTGATTCCTGAAGCATACAGTGAATCAATGAAAGATTCTGACCTGGATATCGTTTCCAGACCTGATATCGACGTAGTTCAGTTAGAAAAAGGGAAACCGTTTATTTTTACAGCCGAGATTGCGGTTAAACCGGAAGTGACTCTTGGAGAATATAAAGGACTGGAAGTCGAAGAAAAGAAAATCCGCGTAACAAAAGAAGAAATTGAAGAGCAGCTGAAGAAGGAACAGGAAGCAAATGCCAGGGAGATTACAGTAGAAGACCGCCCGGTCAAAGACGGAGACATCACTCTGATTAATTACTCAGGATCTGTTGACGGTGAAAAGTTTGAAGGAGGAACGGCTGAAGACCAGACTCTGGTTATCGGATCAGGTACCTTTATTGAAGGATTTGAGGAGCAGCTGATCGGCAAAAATATCGGTGATGAAATCGAAGTCAACGTAACGTTCCCGGAACAGTACCATGCACCGGAACTGGCAGGAAAACCGGCTGTTTTTGAAGTGAAAATCAAAGGAATTAAAGAAAAAGAACTTCCGGAATTAGACGATGAATTTGCATCTGAAGTTTCAGAATTTGAGACATTGGAAGACTACAAAAAAGAGATCAAGAAGAATATCAGGGCACAGAAAGAAGAAGCTGCCAAGACAGAGAAAGAAAATGCATTGGTTGACCAGGCAGTAGAGAATGCATCCATGGACATCCCTGATGCCATGATCGAAGAGCAGGTACAGCAGATGGCAGATGAATTCTCACAGAGACTCAGCTACCAGGGACTTAACATGGAACAGTACCTTCAGTATACAGGAAGTGATGCCCAGAAGTTTGCTGAAGAGTTAAAACCTCAGGCATTAAAGAGAATAAAGACACGTCTTGTATTGGAGGCGATCGTCGCAGCAGAAGGCATTGAAGCCAGCGAAGAAGACTTTAAGAAAGAATTAGAAAAAATGGCAGGTATGTACCAGATGGAAACAGAACAGTTAGAAAAGATGGTACAGGGAAGCCAGAAGGATCAGATGATGGATGATATTGCTGTTCAGAAGGCAGTAGATTTCCTGATCAGTTCCTGCCAGACAAAATAATTGAAAGATAGAAAACCGGGAGGAATTTAAGATGAGTTTAGTACCTTATGTCATTGAACAAACAAGCCGCGGGGAGCGTTCTTATGACATTTATTCCCGCTTATTAAAAGAAAGAATCATCTTCCTGGGAGAAGAAGTTACCGATGTTTCAGCAAGCCTGATTGTATCCCAGCTTCTTTTTCTGGAAGCAGAAGACCCGGAGAAGGATATCAGCCTGTATATCAACAGTCCGGGGGGATCTGTCACAGCAGGCATGGCCATCTATGACACGATGAATTTCATCAAGTGTGATGTGTCTACGATCTGCATGGGTATGGCAGCCAGCATGGGCTCTTTCCTGCTTTCAGGGGGAGCAAAAGGAAAGCGTATGGCGCTGCCGAATGCCGAGATCATGATCCACCAGCCGATGGGCGGAGCCCAGGGGCAGGCAACAGAGATCCAGATTGCCGCAGAGCATATTTTACAGACGAAGAAGCGCTTAAACCGCATTTTAAGTGAAAATACAGGAAAACCATTAGAAGTCATTGAACGGGATACGGACCGTGACAACTGGCTGACTGCAGAGGAAGCTGTGGAGTACGGACTGATTGATGCCGTCTTTGACAAGAAGAGGGAATCATAATTAGAAAGAGCGAGGTAATTCTATGGTAAATCACAGCGATGACAAAAAGCAGCTTCGTTGCTCTTTTTGCAATAAGACCCAGGACCAGGTGAGAAAACTGATCGCAGGGCCGAAGGCAAAAGGCGTCTATATATGTGATGAATGTATTGAGGTCTGTGCGGATATCATTGCAGAGGAATTTGAGCAGTATATTGATGATACAGAGATCCATTTAAATAAACCGAAAGAAATCAAAGCATTTTTGGACGATTATGTGATCGGACAGGACGAGGCCAAGAAAGTGCTGTCTGTAGCAGTCTATAATCACTACAAGAGGATCCTTCTGGGAGATTCCTCAGATATTGATCTTCAGAAGAGCAATATTATAATGCTTGGGCCAACGGGATCAGGGAAAACGCTGCTTGCCCAGACATTGGCAAAGATGCTCAACGTTCCGTTTGCTATCGCAGACGCTACAGCGCTGACTGAAGCCGGCTATGTGGGAGAGGATGTGGAGAATATTCTCTTAAAGATTATCCAGGCGGCAGACTATGACATCGAACGGGCACAGTGCGGGATTATTTATATTGACGAGATTGATAAGATTACAAGAAAGTCAGAAAACACCTCTATCACCAGAGATGTCTCCGGGGAAGGCGTGCAGCAGGCTTTATTAAAGATCATCGAGGGTACGGTAGCCTCTGTTCCGCCGCAGGGAGGACGGAAGCATCCGCACCAGGAGTTTATACAGATTGATACAACCAATATCCTGTTTATCTGTGGAGGAGCTTTTGACGGGCTGGAGAAGATTATTGAATCCAGAATCGGACAGAAGTCTATCGGATTCAATGCAGAAATTGGAAATGGACAGAAAGAAGACATTGGAAGTCTGCTTCAGCAGGTTCTGCCCGAAGACTTCGTAAAATTCGGTCTGATTCCTGAGTTCATTGGAAGAGTTCCAGTGAATGTATCCTTAAATCCTCTGGACAGAGAAGCGCTTGTGCGCATACTGAAAGAACCGAAGAGCGCACTGGTGAAACAGTATCAGAAGCTGTTTGAACTCGACGGAGTAGACCTGGAATTTGAAGATGGTGCTCTGGAAGCGATTGCAGAGAAGGCCATGGAGAGAAAGACAGGAGCCAGGGGGTTAAGGGCCATCATGGAAGGCGTCATCATGGATCTGATGTATCAGGTGCCTTCTGACGAGAAAGTGTCCAAATGCGTGATCACCAGAGGCGTTGTAGAATCTTCGGAAGAGCCGGTGATCGAGAGGTCTGATGACAGATCAAAGAGGACGTCAGGCGTAAAAAAAAGAACGAAGAAGAGCAATGGCGAGATAGCATAAGACATCCGGCCCAAAGTCAACAAACTGCTTTAATACAAGAATTTCTTGCTATTGAGGCAGTTTTTTTGGCATAAATAACGATATAACAACGAAGGAGAAACAGATGAAAAAAGTATTACCGATGCTTGCGCTGAGAGGGAAATACATATATCCGAATTCGGTGATTCATTTTGATGTCTCACGGAGTAAATCGGTGCGCGCGATCGAGGAAGCCATGCAGAACGATCAGATGATTTTTTTGGATAATCAGATCGATCCGGCGATGGAAGATCCTAAATCTTACGACCTCTACCAGATCGGGACATTGGCGAGAATCCGCCAGGTAGTAAAACTGCCTCAAAATATTATCCGGGTTTTCGCCGAGGGCATGTTCCGGGCTGAAATTCTGGAAGTCTGTGAGGAAGAACCGATATTCCGGGTGGAAGCGGCTTATCAGCATACAGAGCAGCAGGAATTTGAACAGGATGAGAAGGAGGCGGTATTCAGAGCCTTAAAAGAAAGTTTTGAAAAATATACCGGGGTTTGGAATCAGATGGACCCTAATGTATACAGTTATATCCTCATGCAGACAGATCTGGAAGTGTTTGTGGACCATCTGGCAACCCATCTTCCGTTTTCTCTTCAGAACAAACAAAAACTTCTGGAAGAGATGGACTTAAAACGGAGATGTGAGCTCATGCTTGTGCTTCTGGAACAGGAACTGCGTCTCGCCTATTTGAGACTGGACATTCAGGAGAAGGTCAAAGAGAATATTGACGACAATCAGCGTGAATATATGCTGAGGGAACAGCTCAAGGTGATCCGGGAAGAACTTGGAGAGACCAATATCGCAGATGAAGCCGATGAGTTCCTGCGCAGTCTTTCTGAAATGGAAGCCGGCGAAGAGGTGAAGGACAAGATAAAGAAAGAAATCTCCCGGTTCCAGGCTATGGGAAACAGTGCCGCCGAGAGCGCGGTGCTCAGAACTTACATCGAGATTATGCTGGATGTGCCGTGGGAAAAGCTTTCGGAAGATTCCATGGATCTGGAAGAAGCAGAAAAGATTCTGGAAGCAGATCACTATGGACTGAAGAAAGTTAAGGAGCGGGTTCTGGAATATCTGGCGGCAAGGGCCATGAGCCAGAAGAAGGACGCGGCTATCCTCTGCCTTGTGGGCCCTCCGGGAACGGGGAAAACATCCATCGCAAGGTCGATTGCCAGGGCTACCCACAAAGAATATGTGAGATTATCACTGGGAGGCGTCAGAGACGAGTCCGAGATCCGGGGGCACAGGAAGACTTACGTGGGAGCTATGCCGGGAAGGATCGTGGCAGCGATCCGTCAGGCTAAAGTACGCAACCCGCTGATGCTTCTGGATGAAGTGGATAAGGTGGGAAAGGACCAGAGAGGAGATACGGCATCGGCGCTCCTGGAAGTCCTGGATGGAGAGCAGAACGAACATTTCCGGGATCATTATCTGGAAGTGCCGCTGGATTTAAGTGATGTACTGTTCATCGCCACGGCAAATGATCTTTCCACGATCCCCAAACCGCTTTTAGACCGGATGGAGGTCATAGAAGTTTCCAGTTACTCTGAAAACGAGAAATTTCACATCGCCAAAAATTATCTGGTAAAAAAGCAGATGGAAGCCAACGGGCTGACTCCGAAGGAAATTGTCTGGAAGGACGATGCTCTCAGGCTGCTGATCGACAGTTATACGAGAGAAGCGGGTGTGAGAAGCCTGGAGAGAACCATTGGAAATGTTTCCCGAAAGATTACAAAAGACATTTATCAGGGAAAGAAGAAAAAAGTGACGGTGACGAAAAAAGCAGTCCGGGATTATTTGGGCACGGCTCCGTATGAACTGGAAAAAGAAAATTTGAAGGACGAGGTGGGAATCGTGCACGGACTGGCATGGACCAGTGTCGGAGGCGTCATGCTCAACGTGGAAGTAAACACAATGCCGGGGAAGGGCAAGTTTACCGTCACAGGATCTCTTGGTGATGTGATGAAGGAATCGGCCCAGGCTGCAGTCAGCTATATCCGGAGCAAGAGCGGCAAATATAAGATCAAGGATGATTTCTTTGAATCTCACGATATCCACATTCACATTCCGGAAGGTGCGGTGCCAAAAGACGGACCGTCTGCCGGAATTACCATGACTCTTGCCCTCATCTCGGCGATCACGGGAAGAAAAGTCCGGGGAACTGTGGCAATGACCGGAGAGGTGACGATCAGAGGACAGGTATTGGCAATCGGGGGACTGAAAGAAAAAATGCTGGCGGCAAAACGCGCGGGCATGACAAAAGTACTCGTGCCAAAGGCCAATGAAAAAGATGTCAGGGAATTTGATACAGAGATTACAGAAAATATCGAGATCGTATATGTGAAAAAGATTGAGGACGTCATAAGGGAGGCTCTTCTTTCTTAACAGACAAAGAGATGAGACAGGGAGGCAGCTAACATGAACTATCAGGCGACAATGGAATTTATTGGACGAGCCAATAAGTTTGGAAGTATTTTAGGACTTGACAATATCAGGGAATTGTTAAACCGTCTCGGGAATCCCCAGGACCGGCTGAAGATCGTTCATATAGCAGGAACTAACGGAAAAGGTTCTACCCTGGCGTTTCTTGCGTCGGTATTCAAAGAGCAGGGTTATGAAGCAGGGCGGTATGTGTCGCCTGCTTCTTTCTGCTATGAAGAAAAGTTCCGTATTAACGATGAGATCATCACAAAGGAAGATCTCTGCTTTTATATGGAGAAAATAAAAAAAACAGCGGAGGAGATGGTCAGGGACGGAAAAGAGCATCCGACAGTCTTCGAAATGGAGACTGCCCTTTCATTTCTTTATTTTCTCGATAAAAAAGTGGACGCAGTCCTTCTGGAAACAGGGCTTGGGGGACGACTGGATGCAACAAACGTGATAAAGCACCCGATCTGTACAGTCATTGCATCGATTGGCTATGACCATACCCAGTATCTGGGCAGCACGATTCAGGAGATCGCAGGTGAGAAGGCAGGTATCCTGAAAAAAGGATGTCCTGCCGTTTCTTACGATAATACTTCTGAGGCCAGGGAAGTGATAGAGAAGGCTGCAGAAGAAAAAAACGTGCCTCTCATCTTCGCAGACACAAGCCGTGTCACCGTCTTATCCGAAAACTTAGAGGGCTCAGTATTTTCTTATGTCTGTGCAGATGGAACAGAGTACCGGAATATGGAAATCGGTATGCTTGGGGAGCATCAGATCTTTAATGCCGCAGCCGCTCTGGAGACCATTCAAATCTTAAAAAAATCTTATATTTTTCGGCAGGATTCCATAAGAAAAGGATTTAAAAATGCCAGGTGGGATGGCCGATTACAGCGTATTTCCGCGGTTCCTGCGGCTTTCTGCGACGGAGCTCACAACCCGGACGGAGCCCAGAAGCTTTTACGGTTCCTTCAAAAGAATTTTACAAATAAAAAAATAATCTATATAATGGGAGTATTGTCGGATAAAGATTATCCGCAGATGTTAAAGATCATGTCTCCAATGTCAGATGAAATTTACACGGTGACACCGGAAGGTGACCGTGCCCTGCCTTCGGGTGTGCTAGCTGACGCTGCCCGTTCGTTTTACCGGAAAGTGACCGAAGGAGGAAGTCTTGGAGAATGTTATCAGAAGGTTAAGAAGGAATGCGGACAGGACGATGTTATCGTCGTGTTCGGAACCCTGTCATTTTTAAAAGAACTGAGAGGTTAGAGCAGTGAAGCGGCTTTCATATATCACGAATCATCCGGAATATCAGAGTGCTTACCGGCAGATTCAGGATGCGGAGAAAGGAAGGGCCTTTTGTCTCCACGACACCGGGCACTTCCTGGCAGTTTCCAGGATTGCTTATATCCTTGTGCTTGAAGAACGGCTTGACGTAAAGAAAGATGTGATCTATGCCGCAGGTTTTCTGCACGATATCGGAAGAGGAAAGCAGTATGCCGAGGGAATTCCACATGAGGAGGCAGGCATTTCGATCGCCTCGGCTATTTTGTCTGAGTCCCCTTATAATATAGAGGAGCGGAGCACGATTCTGCTTTTATTAGAGTCCCACAGAAGGCCGGACAGTGATAAGCTTTCCTGCCTTTTTGGCCGGGCAGACAAGCTCTCCAGGGACTGCTGCAACTGTAAGGCGAGAGAAGAATGCTATTGGCCGGAAGAGAAGAAAAACAACATATATCGGTATTAGGAGCTGGACATGAAGATAGGAAAAAGACAATTTGATATGAAAAACCATGGATATATTATGGGGATACTCAATGTGACTCCGGACTCTTTTTCGGATGGAGGAAGATACACCCGTCTGGATGCGGCTCTGAAGCATGCGGAGCAAATGCTCGGCGAAGGGGCGGATATCATCGATGTCGGAGGGGAATCCACCCGCCCGGGACATGAAAAGATCACCGTGGATGAAGAGATCGAGAGGACAGCTCCGGTGATTGAGGCACTGAAAAGAGAGTTTGATCCGGTCATTTCCCTGGATACATACAAGTGGCAGGTGGCTGAGGAAGGCATCCGTGCAGGCGCCGATATGATCAACGACATATGGGGACTCAAGTGGGACGGAAAAATGGCTCCGCTGCTGGCCAGGGAAGGCCTTCCGGCCTGCCTTATGCATAACCGGAAGAATACAGATTACAAGAATTTTTTGAGTGATGTGATAAAGGACCTCAGGGAGACTATGCAGACTGCCGGGGAGGCCGGCATGCGGAAAGAACAGATACTGCTGGACCCGGGCATTGGATTTGCAAAGACTTTGGAACAAAATTTGATGCTCATGAACCATTTGGAACTTCTTCTTGAGTTTCAGGTGCCGGTACTGCTCGGTACATCCAGAAAATCTATGATCGGATTTACTCTGGATCTGCCGGCAGATGAGAGGACAGAGGGTACTGTGGCCACTACGGTGAGCGGATATATGAAAGGCTGCCGGATGTTCCGGGTTCATGACGTTAAGGAAAACAGGCGCGCCCTCACTATGATCGAGGCAATCTGCCGTTATTAAAGGAGCGGGGAAGATGGATCAGATTATTATAAAAGAGCTGGAGCTTTACAGCAATCACGGCGTATATAAAGAAGAAAAAGTCCTGGGACAGAAATTTCTTGTGTCCGCAGTACTGTATACAGATACAAAACGGGCCGGCAAGAGTGATAAAATAGAATACTCCGTCAACTACGGGGAAGTATGCCATCGGATTCGGGAGATCATGGAGGGAAATACCTTTGACCTGATCGAACGGGTGGCGGAAACGATTGCAGAGCGGCTTCTGATAGAATTTGACCTGATCAGGAAGACAGAGGTGGAAGTCAAAAAACCCTGGGCTCCGATCGGGCTGCCGATCCAGAGTGTCTCTGTCAGAATTGAGCGGCAGTGGCACCGGGCATATATTGGGATAGGTTCCAATATGGGGGACCGGATGAAGTATATAAACGAAGCAGTAAAACAGATGAAACAGGAAGATGATCTCAGGCTGATCTGTGTGTCAGACCTTGCAGAGACAGAACCTTACGGATATACGGAGCAGGATAAATTTATCAACGGATGTATCGGGATCGATACATTGAAGACACCTGAGGAACTCCTCGAATATTTGCAGGGACTGGAAAATAATGCGGGCAGAGAACGGATTGTACATTGGGGACCAAGGACACTGGATCTGGATATTTTGCTGTATGATGACATCGTGATTCATGGAGATCATTTGACGATACCTCATCCAGAGATTCCGAAACGAAGTTTTGTTTTGGAGCCTCTCGTACAGATAGCACCCTATGAGAGGCATCCTGTCTTGAACAAGACGATCCTGGAGTTAAAAGATGCTTTGGAGGAAAAGGAAGAAAAATGAGAGATTTACTTGACATAAGAAAGGACATAGACCGGATAGACCGGAAGATTGTCCGCCTGTTTGAAGAGCGGATGCATTGTTCCGAGGAGGTTGCAGAGTATAAAAAAGGAACAGGCAAGCCGATTTATGACAGAGATAGGGAACAGGAGAAGATAGAGGCGCTAACAGGCGAAGTCGAACCGGAGTTTTTAAAGAAGGGAACAGAGGAACTCTTTTTACAGCTTATGTCCATCGGGCGCAGATACCAGTACAGTCTCCTGTCGGAAGAAGACAGCTACGTGCGGAAAATGTTTAAAGAGGTGGATAAACTGGAGATCAACCGAGATACAAAAGTTGTATATCAGGGGATTCCCGGAGCGTATCAGGAACAGGCCATGGTGCAGTTTTTTGGAGAAAATATCAGCCATTTTACAGCCGATGAATTTAAAGATGTGGTCGTGGCAGTGGATGAGGGAAAGGCAGATTACGGAATTCTGCCCATCGAAAATACCTCCGCAGGCACTGTGAGCGGCATCTATGATCTGCTCCTGAATCATGACGTATGTGTAGTCGGGGAAGAGACGGTAGAGTGCAATCATGCCCTTGTAGGCATTAAGGGAACAGATCTTTCCAAGGTGACCAAGGTATATTCACATCCCCAGGGGCTGATGCAGTGCAAGCAATTTTTAGACGAGACCGGCTGGGATCAGGTTCGCATAAGGAACACTGCCGTTGCGGCCAAAAAAGTTGCGGATGACAATGACCCGACCAAGGTTGCGATTTCCAGCGAGCGGGCGGCTAAGCTCTATGGACTGGAGGTGCTGAAGCGCAAGGTGAATTACGAAGGAAATAACTGCACCCGTTTTGTGGTTATGTCCAAGAAAAAGCAGTACCGGAGAGATGCCGGGAAGGTAAGCATCAGTTTTTCTCTTCCGCATGAGACGGGATCTCTTTATAACATTCTTGCACATTTTATGTTCAATGATGTCAGTATGACGAATATTGAATCCAGACCGCTTCCGAACAGGCAGTGGGAATATGGATTTTATATAGATGTGGCCGGAAACTTAAATGAACCGGGCATACGCAATGCTCTGACCGGCATCCGGGCGGAGGTAAAGGACTTTAAAATACTTGGAAATTTTTAAGGACACTGAAGAGAGGGGCAGGCTTTAAAAACAGCCGTTTAAAAAATACAAAATTAGGTGGGAAGAAAACATGAACAGTAAATCAAATGGTTTGAAAGACAAACTGGGAAAAATCCATAGCTTTATTCACAAGTTTGGAAAGTACTTTATTATTGCGTGTCTGATCTTATTCTGTGTGCTGTGTATTAAGAATAAAGATCAGTTTGCGGAACGGGTAGCTAAGGGCGTACCGGAAAGCGGCATGGAGAAGATCGCGATTGCAGACGGGGATACGATTAAGCAGGAATTTAAAGCTAATTTTACTTCGGCAGAAAGAATTGACTTCCGTGTGGGGAGAAACTATGGAGATGCAAGACCGGGAAGCATTGATCTGACGATAAAAGATTCAAAAGGTAATGTTGTATTTCATATCACCCCAACGATGGAGGAAGTTGACGGAAGGGCTGAAGTCAAATCCACTATGCGCCGCAGAGAGCTTCATGACGACCGCTGGTACAAAGTTGTCGTGAATCAGAAGCTTGAAAAGGGAGAAACTTATACCTACGAAATTAAAGGAATCGGAATTAACAAGAAAGATCCTCTGTATATTTACATTTCAAAGGATATGGGTTCTGTTTTCCAGCCTCTTGTAAAGAATAACAAGACACAGGATATCCGTCTCTGTGCAAGGGTTTGGACAACCCAGATTGACATGTGGGCCATCGGTTTGACGATTGCCATTGCCGTAGGATTGATTGTACTTTTACTGGTTCAGCTGAATATTCCTGAAAAATGGAATAAATGGCTCACATGGGCCTTATTTATTGTGAATCCGTGGCTGGCCTTTTATATGGTCGAAAAGGTATTTTACAATCCAATCAGTGTCATGGGTATTCTGTCCTATGCCTTGAATGTCATATGGTTCTATATCATCTTTGCAATACTGCTTCTGATCTTTAACCGGGTCAAATATGCAGTTATTGTGGGGAATCTGCTCTTATACGGATGTGCGGTTGGAAACTACTTCGTCATGCAGTTCAGAGGCACACCGATCACACCGGCGGATATATGGGCGCTCGGTACTGCTATGGACGTTGCGGATCACTATACTCTGTCCTATGATAAAGCAGCCATTGTTGCTACAATTATTTGTTTGGGACTGTGCATCATAGCATGGAAACTGGATACTATCAAGGCGTTTCGGTGGAAGCACCGTCTGGCGGCATTGGCCGTTGTAGTTGTGGCAACACTGGGACAGAGTTTCTTCTGCACCAGGGTGAACTTTTTAGAAGCACATAACGTAAAGGTAGAATTTTTCAATCAGAAAAAGGGATATAAACGAAACGGCTTTGTCTTAAGCTTCCTTCTGAATGTACAGTATCTTCTTGGGACGGAACCGGAAGGATACAGTGTGGATAAGGTAAAAGACATTGCCAAAAATTATGAGGTGACAACCGGACAGAACAAGAATCTGAAGCAGAAACCAAATGTGGTCGTCATCATGAACGAGACATTTTCTGATCTGAATGTGGTCAACAAGATCAAGACAAATAAAGAAGTGATGCCTTATATCAATTCTATGAAAGAAAATACAATCAAGGGTGATATGCTGGTATCTGTATTCGGAGGCGGAACAAGCAACTCCGAGTATGAGTTCCTCACAGGAAACTCAGTATCTTCTCTTCCGCTGAACGGAAATGCATATACCCAGTTTGTAAAACACGAAGTGCCGAGTCTTGCTACCCAGTTAAAAGAACAGGGATATGACACGACCGCATTCCACCCTTATAAGCCGAATGCATGGAACAGACAGAGCGTGTATCCGCTGCTTGGATTCGACAACTTCCTGGATGAGTCATCGCTGGATGAATCCAAAGTCAGGAGAATCAGAGGATGGGTCAGCGACGAGTCAGATTATGACAAGATCATAGAGACATTCGAGAACAGAAAATCAGATAATCCTCTGTTTATGTTTAATGTAACAATTCAGAACCACGGCGGATATCTGCTTCCGGACGATAACTTCAAGCAGGAAATTACGATTGAAGACGAGAAGAAGACAGAACCCGCAGAGCGTTATCTGTCTCTGATCCATGAATCCGACCGGGCATTTAAGAAGCTGATCGATTACTTTAAGGAGCAGAAAGAACCGACCATCGTTGTGATGTTCGGAGACCATCAGCCAAAACTGGAAGACGAGTTCTATGAGCTTCTCTACGGAAAGGACTTAAACAGCCTGAACATCAAGGAGATGCAGAAGAAATTTACTGTTCCGTTTGTTATCTGGGCAAACTATGATATCAAAGAACAGGAAAATGTAAAACTTACCAGTGCCAACTATCTGTCCACGCTGATGCTGAAACAGACAAATTTAAAAATGACTCCGTATAATCAGTATCTGGAAGAACTGGAGAAACAGATTCCGGCAATCAATGCCAACGGATATGTGACAAAAGACGGTAAAAATGTTGCGACCCAGGATGAGGAAGATAAAGATAAATGGCTGACAAACTATCAGTATCTGCAGTACAATTCCCTGCTGGACTATAAACACCGCGTAGATTCCTTCTTTTCTGTGAAAGAAAAGTAGGAATCTCCATGCGGATTCTTGACACATGGGACAAAACAATATAATATTAAAATGTTGTTCGCTTTATGCAAAAGAAAATGGCGAAAACACGTCATTGATAATTAGGAGGATACACATATGGTTAAAGCAATAGTTGGAGCCAACTGGGGCGACGAAGGAAAAGGTAAGATCACGGATATGTTAGGTGAGACTTCTGACATTATCGTGCGTTTCCAGGGAGGAGCGAATGCCGGGCATACCATCATCAACGACTACGGAAAGTTCGCGCTTCACACGCTGCCATCCGGTGTATTCTATGATCATACAACCAGCATTATCGGTAACGGTGTGGCACTGAATATTCCTGTGCTTTTTAAGGAGATTGGGGAAATCGTCTCCCAGGGAGTGCCAAAGCCGAAAATTCTCGTTTCCGACCGTGCCCAGATCGTTATGCCGTACCATATCCTGTTTGATGAATACGAGGAGGAACGACTGGGAAAAGGGTCCTTCGGATCTACAAAATCGGGGATCGCACCGTTTTATTCAGACAAATATGCAAAGATCGGTTTCCAGGTCAACGAGTTGTTTGACGGCAAAGTGTTAAAAGAAAAATTGGTCAGAATCTGCGAGATGAAGAATGTTTTGCTCGAGCATCTCTACCACAAACCCCTTCTTAATCCGGATGAGCTGTATGAAACACTGATGGAGTACAAGGAAATGGTAGCGCCGTATGTCTGCGATGTATCCCTGTTTCTTCACAAAGCGATGAAAGAACAGAAGACCATTCTCCTGGAAGGCCAGCTGGGCTCGTTAAAGGACCCGGACCACGGTATTTATCCGATGGTGACATCTTCCTCCACTTTAGCGGCGTACGGAGCGATCGGTGCAGGTATTCCGCCATATGAAATTAAGAAGATTGTCACCGTAGTTAAAGCATACTCAAGTGCTGTAGGCGCAGGTGCCTTCGTCAGTGAGATTTTCGGAGAAGAAGCCGATGAGCTCAGAAAACGCGGGGGAGACGGCGGTGAATTCGGGGCAACGACCGGACGTCCGAGAAGGATGGGATGGTTTGACGTCGTGGCTTCCAAGTACGGATGCAGGATGCAGGGAACGACAGACGTGGCATTTACCGTGCTCGATGTTCTTGGCTATTTAGAAGAAATTCCGGTCTGCGTCGCTTATGATATTGACGGTGAAATAACGACCGATTTCCCGACAACGGGTGATCTGGAGAGAGCAAAACCGGTGATCGAAGTACTTCCGGGATGGAAGAGTGACATCCGCGGAATTACAAAATACGAAGAACTGCCGGAAAACTGCAGAAAATACGTAGAGTTCGTCGAGGAAAAGATCGGATATCCGATTACGCTGATCTCCAACGGACCCGGCAGACATGAGATTATCCGCAGAGGATATACAGACTAAAAATAAAAAAAACCTCTTTGCAGATATGGCAAAGAGGTTTTTTGCAAAGGTATAGGAGACATCTATGGAAAAAGAACAGGAACAAGAGAATAAGAAAAAACAAAACTTCAGGAAAGAAGTCAGAAGCTGGATTGTCTGTATTGCTGCCACTCTGGCCATTACTTTGTTTATCACGAATTTCGTCATAGTCAACGCCAGTATACCGAGCGGTTCCATGGAAAATACCATCATGACCGGAGATAAACTCATTGCATTCAGGACCGCATACCTGTTCAGTGAGCCTGAACGGGGAGATGTGATTATATTTGAGTACCCGGACGACGAGTCAGAGTGGTATATTAAGAGAGTCATTGCACTTCCGGGAGAAACGATCGAGGTAAAGGACGGAAAGGTTTATATCAACGGGAGTAAAAAGCCCCTGAAGGAGCCTTATATTAAAGAGGAGCCAGTGGACGATTTCGGACCGTATAAAGTGCCGAAGAACGGATACTTTGTCATGGGAGACAATCGGAACAGTTCCAATGATGCCAGAGAATGGCAGACTCACTATGTGACCAGGGAAGAGATCATAGGAAAAGCAAGCTTTCGATATTATCCGTCTCCAAAGTGGATCAAATAAAGGAGTGAGACCATGAAAAGAAAAATCAGGATTGTTATGTTTGCAGCGGCAGTCATGCTTGCCCTGGCAGCGGCAGGATGTCAAAAAAAATCTGAACAAAACCAGAAGCCTTTCGTATCGGAAAAAGATCTGAAAGCATTCATAGGAGAGACAACCAAAAAAGACGAAGTTTCTGATTTCCCAAAACTGGACTACGCTTCAGATGACAGGGTGATGTTCCACAATTCCCAGGGCTTCTATGTCTTTGATCTGAAGGAGAAGAAAGTTACTGCAGCTTTGGACCTGGCAAAAATGAAATTATTTTCCGAGGATGGGGAGACAGAGGCAAAGATCATCGTTTCCAGTGACGGAAATATGGTCCGGCTCTTGAGAACAAAAGGGGAAGATACGGTTAAAGACTATTTCTATGATGTGAAGGAACAGACTCTGTCGGATAAAAAACAGGCTTTTGATGATGTCTACGAAGGGGATATCCAGAATACAGACAAAAAGAAGTTTGCCGGACGCCCGAAGGAAGAGGTGATCCGGGAACTTATGGAAAATGGGCAGAATGATTCCAATGCGCTGATCCAAAATGACAGCACCGTGGACTTCCTCGGATACCCATCCGGTGTATATATGAAGGAAGATCAGATGTTTAAAAATCTTTCTTTGGTCCAATACGATGTCAAAGCAAAAAAGAAGACTGTGACTTCTCTGTTTGACGGGTTTGTAAAGACCGATCGGGAGACTGACGCCTCAAAGCTTGTCTTTAAAGGCAGCCGTTTCATGAAATTCAGCGAAAACGGTGTTCTCTACTTCGATGTGGATGCTATGCAGAAGACCGACGGGACGAAGGGGACATTTGGGGAACTTGTCATTGGAAATGTCTTTCAGTCAAAGAGCGGGAAACTTACAGTTACATTTGAAGATATTTCAAAAGGAGATCTTTCTCTGAAACCGGTACTGTCACTGAACAACATCGATGAAAAGGGAGAACCCCAAATGATAGAATTAACAAAAGGTAAAAACACCTATACCTTCAGTGGCCTGAAAAAAGAATTATTTTACTATATTGACTACTATGCCACAAAAGATGCACCGGATGAGAAGAGCATGGAAAAGACCGATCAGCAAAATAAAAAGCTCAGGGTGAGCATAAGCAGCTAAAAGCATGGACGCCGGACACAGTCTGTGCTATAATAGTGATACAAAAAAATTGTATGAACCTAATTATTTTTTAGAAAGTGAGGAATCAGCTATGACATGTGAGACTATCAATGCACAGAAAGCTCCCGCAGCAGTGGGACCATACTGCCATGCGGTAAAAGCGGGTGAACTTGTATTTACTTCAGGACAGCTTGGGCTGGACCCGGAAAATGGAACTCTGCCGGATGGAGTGGAAGCACAGGCGGACCAGGCACTGAGCAACCTGGATGAAGTACTGAAAGAGGCAGGATTATCTCTTAGTGATGTGATCAAGACTACTGTATTTTTAGACGATATCAATGATTTTGCGGCAATCAATGCAATTTATGAGAAAAGGTTCGGAGACAACAAACCCGCCCGGTCCTGTGTGGAAGTGGCGGCACTTCCCAAAGGGGCGCTTTTTGAAATAGAAGCGGTCGCAGCTGTGAAATAACATTATCACCGAAGAAAACCCGGTTTCCTGCAAATGTAAATTCAGGATCCGGGTTTTCTTTTATTGTCCGGGTAAATGGGGTATAATGAAAGTAAGAATTTATGGCTTCACAGAACAGGAGAGACTGCATGGGAGAAAGAAAGAAAAAAATTCAAATAAATTCAGCAGTCATCCTTCTGGTAATTATAGCGCTGCTTTCATATTTCATTTTTTCGTTTGTACAGTATTACCGTGAAATGGATCAAAAGATCGCAGCCCAGACAAAACATGACCTGCAGACTACAAATGATACGGCCAAGGCAGCTTTGAATTCACTGTTAAAGGACGGGAAAAACTGGCTGGAGAGTCTTGCGGTCATATGTGATATTCCAGATGGGACAGGGAAAGAAAACTGGTGGAATGTAGTCAAAAAGTTCGATACAAAAGGAATGAAAATCGGAGTTGCAGACAGCAGAGGAACGATTTACTACAGCAGCCATAAGAAGATGGATATCTCCGGGAGACAGTACTACAAAGTTCTTAAAAAACAAAAGAGCAGCATCTCCAAAGTACTTTTTGATGAAGAAGAAGGAACCGAATCCATTATCATCGGTGTGCCTATGATAAAGCAGGGCAGATTTGAAGGCGCCATCTGCCTGGAGTACAGCACAATGGAGCTGGGAAGACTTCTCAATGGGAAAGATACCAGCGGGATGGGAGCTGTACTTGTGTTTACACGAAAAGGCAGGATGGTCGCTTCCTATGAAGGAATGGAGAAATTTCCGACCATGTATGATATGCTCAAGACTATGAAATACGATGACCCGGCACAGCTGCATGAGATGGAGGCAAACGTACAGAAAGGAAGCAGCGGTTTTCTGAACTATCAAAACAAAGGAAAATTGCGCATGCTTTACTATGAACCGGCGGATATCAGTGACTGGATAATTTGTACGTTGGCTGTGGCGGAACTCTATGAAGGAACACTGTATTCTTTAAAAAGCGAGACATTTATACTCATGACCAAGGGTGTGCTGATTACCATTCTGCTTTTATTCTTTAGCCTGCAGTTTTTTAAAATCCATAGAAACGAAAAAAGAGAGAATACAAAAGATGTGCTGACAGGTGTCATAAACCGTAAATATTTTCAAAAATTACTGGAAAAGGATTTAAAGCGGAATAAAAAGTACCGTGCCTGTTTCTTTCTGGACGTGGATGACTTTAAAAGAATCAATGATACTTATGGACACCAAAAGGGAGACGAAGTTTTGACTGCCGTGGCCAGACATTTAGAGAAAAATCTTCGCGAAAAAGATGTAGTCAGCCGCTACGGAGGAGATGAATTTACCTGTCTGATCTATGGGATTACAGAGAAAGAGAAGATAAGGGAGATTGCCGGCAGGATCCTTCGGGAAGTGGCGGGGAAAGTCCATGTGAATATCAGTATGGGTATTACTTTGATCCAGGATAATGATTCCTATGAGCAGATCATCGAGAGAGCGGACGGTGCATTGTATGAAGCAAAAGTAAGGGGCAAAAACCAGTTTATGATTCTTTAAGTATTTAATTTCAGGAGGGATGCTTAACCGGGCAGTCCCTCCTGATTTTAAAAACTAAGCTTTCATTTCCTCCTCTGCAGGATTCCCCTGTTCAGAATCATCAGGAGCATATACGAGCAGTTTTTTTGACATAAAATAGAAAACTCCGGTGGTGACGGCAGAGGCCAGAATATCTGCAATCGGTTCTGCCGCGAAGATTCCCGTAGTGCCAAAAAATAACGGCAGGAACAAGGCCAGAGGGATCAGCAGGATGATCTTTCTCAGAAGGGCCATGACAAGAGAAATCTTTGCCCTGCCCAGTGCCATGAATGTATTTTGGCAGGCGTACTGTGCCCCGATAAACAGAAAGCCTCCCATGAAAATGCGGATCATGGGTCTGCCGAGGACAGAGAGCTGCCTGGCTGCCTCACCGCTGGAAAACAGATAGATATAGATCTGGGGAACTGCCATGGAGAGGGCCCAGATTCCCAAAGTGTAGGCCACAGTGATCACAAATAACAGGCGAAAGGCCTTTTTTACCCGGTCCATATTCCGGCTTCCATAGTTAAAGCTGATGATCGGCTGTGCACCCTGAGCGAGTCCAAGGGCGGGCATGGATAGAAACTGCATGGCGCTTATGGCGATGGTCGTGACAGAGACAAGGGAGTCTGCGTTGGCACCGCCGTAGCGTTTCATTCCTGAATTTAATGTGATCTGTACCAGACTTTCTGTGGACTGCATAATAAACGGCGCGATCCCCAGGGCGATAACAGGGAGGAGAACTTTCGCTTCCAGCCTGAGATTTTTCCTGCGGATCTTGAGATCCGTTTTCTTTCCGGTTAAAAAACGGAGGACCCAGGCCGCAGAGACCCCCTGGGAAATGACGGTAGCTAAGGCGGAGCCCTTGACACCGAGACCCATGATAAAAATAAAGATTGGGTCCAGTACGATATTTAATAGAGCCCCAATCAGCACTGTGAGCATACTGGTCCTGGCAAACCCCTGGCAGGTGATAAAGCTGTTCAGGCCGAGAGAAAACATGACAAAAATGGAGCCGAGCAGATAGATGCCCAGATAGTCATTGGCATAAGGCAGTATATTGTCTGTCGCTCCAAACATGGAAAGCAGAGGTTCTTTTGCAAGATAAAAAAACAGGGTAAGAGGAACGGCCAGAGCAATCAAAGCTGTGACGGCATTCCCAAGGATTTTTTCCGCCCCGTCATGATCCTGCTGTCCCATTTTTATTGAGACTCTGGGGCTTCCTCCCATACCGATCATGGAGGCAAATGCAGAAATGATCATAATGATCGGAAAAGCAATTCCAAGCCCTGCAATGGCAAGAGGTCCTTCTCCTCCCGGAAGACGGCCGATGTAAATGCGGTCCACCATATTATACAGCGCGTTTATGACTTGGGCGGCAATGGTGGGAACAGCCAGCTGGAACAATAATTTGCCGACAGGCATGGTTCCAAGGGCTGTTTCGTTGTTTGTATTCAAAAAATCACTCCTATCATATAAAAATGTCACTTTATTATTTTACATTGTTCTCTCAATGGGAGCAATTCTTTTCTTCAGGAAAGGGGCAGGTTATGGACAGTCAGAAAGGAAAACAGGAAATTGTATATCAGATATATCCGAAAAGTTTTTGCGACAGTAGCGGGGATGGAATCGGAGATTTGAGAGGAATTTTAAAGCATCTTGATTATCTTAGTGATCTGGGAGTGACCATGCTGTGGATCTGTCCGGTCTATGCTTCACCGATGGATGACAATGGTTACGATGTTTCGGATTATTATGCCGTTCATCCCATGTTTGGGACGATGGAGGATTTGGAAAAGCTCATAGATGAGGCGGGGATCAGGGGGATGAAAATCATGATGGATCTGGTGCTCAATCACACATCGGATGAACATGTCTGGTTTCAGAACGCGCTGAGGGATCCAAAAAGCAGATACAGGGATTATTATATATTTAAGAAATCCAGGAATGGGCGCCCACCGAGCAATTTAAGGTCTGTTTTCGGGGGATCAGTGTGGGAGCCTGTTGAGGGAACGGAGGAGTACTACTTTCATTCTTTTTCAAAAAGGCAGCCGGATCTTAACTGGGAAAACGAAGACATGAGAAAAGAACTGTATGAAATGATCCGGTGGTGGATGAAAAAAGGAATTGCGGGATTTCGTGTGGATGCCATCAATTTTATAAAAAAGGATCACACTTTTCCTGACGGAAAACCTGATGGAAGGGATGGGCTGGCAAGCTGCCTTCCGTATGTAAGAAATGTAAAAGGGATTGAAGCCTTTTTGAGGGAACTTAAAAACCAAGTATTTGACCCACTGGACTGTGTCACTGTCTCAGAGGCTGTAGATGTACCATATTCATCACTTGGAGATTATATTGGAAAGCAGGGATGTTTTTCGATGATGTTTGACTTCAGTTATACAAATTTTGATCTGGAAGGAAAAGATGAGAAATGGTATAAAAGGAAAACATGGACGACAGAAGAATTCAGAGAGTTACTGTTTAAAAGCCAGGAAGAGATTCAGAAGACTGGCTGGCCGGCAGTATTTATAGAAAACCACGACCAGCCCAGAGCGGTGAGCAAATTTTTTCCTGATAAAAAAGCCCAGACGTATGAGGCTGCTTCCATGCTGGCTGCCATGTATTTCTTTTTGAGGGGGACTCCTTTTATTTACCAGGGACAGGAATTAGGAACAACAAATGTATGGAAAGATTCTGTCTGTGAATTTGATGATATTGAGAGCAGAGGACAGTACCTTTCTGCTCTGTCAGACGGATGTACAAAAGAAGAAGCACTGTACTATATTAACCTGCGCAGCAGAGACAATGCAAGAGAGATGATGGACTGGAAAGAGGCAGAGACCCAGGAGAAAGAAGAGCAATCGGTACTGAAATTTTACAAAAAGATGACAGCACTCAGAAAACAGGAGCCGTGTTTAATTTACGGTAAATTCATCCCTCATAGAGAATACGGAAAAGAAGTGGTGGCATATGAGAGAAACGACGGATTTACAAGATTCCTTATACTGTGTAACTTTTCACGAAGAACAAAGAAGATTGGGGTAAGAGGAGGAGAGATACTGCTGAGCAATCAGCCGGTGAAAGAAAAAATTCTGAGGCCCTTTCAGGTCATATTGATAAAAGATTGATCTGCAGATGATATAAAAAATTTCTATACTTAAGAAGAAATTCATTCTTTTTTAATCTATTCCATTAGGATACAATGAAATAGAGTGTTACTGTTTTGCCAGATAAATAATTGGAGGTAATTAGAATGAACCAGCGGAGCACTGAGATTGTGCAGTTATTAAGTAAAGAGAAGGATGAGATTACAGTCTCAGGATTTGCAGAATATTTTCAGGTGTCTCAGAAAACTATCCGCAATGATTTAAAAGAAATTAATACGATTCTGAATCAGAATCAGCGGGAGGAAGTTTTGATACAGAGCGGCGGCAGAATCAATCCGCCGGAGAACTTTAAAGAATCTCTGTCATTACTGCTCGAGGGGGATTTCTACAACTATAAATTATCAAGGAAAGAACGCAGGCAGGCAGCATCGGCAATGATTGTAAATTCTGCAGATTATATTACGCTTGCAACCATTGCAGATCATTTGTTTGTCAGCAGGGCAACGGTCATCAATGATCTGAAAGACATTAAGGCATTTATCAGGGAAGGAAATCTGAATGTGATCTCTCATGCCAACAAGGGACTTCGTATAGAAGGTGCAGAGAGTGAAAAGAGAAATTTTCTTTTGAATCTTCTTCGTCCCTCCCTTTCCATCTATGAAAATCATAAAAATGTCGTTGCTGAGCATGTCAGTGTACAGGCAGGTGACTCCTCTGTTATTCAGAAAATTCTGGGAGAACAGGAACAACGGTATAAGAAATATCTGGATGACAGCTCTTTTCGGGAGATTATTTTATATTTAAGAATTATGGTGAACCGGAATCAGATGGGAGAATTTCTTGAGCCGCAGCCGGATACGAACAGTGAGAATTATATGTTTGCCCTGGATACGCTGAAATACATTTCACAGTATTGTGATGTGGTTACAACCGAGGACGACATTAAGTATTTCAGCAGATTTCTGGATGGAGTACGCTACATGAACAACAGCAGATTCAGTAAGAATACAGTTATCATCCAAATGATCACGAGACAATATATTTCGGGTATTTCTTCGGAACTGGGAATCGATCTGAATGCGGATTATGATTTTTTTGAGAATCTGTCCAATCATCTGGGATCTATATTTTCTGCACCTCCAATCGATTATCAGGAAGTCGATGTGATTAATGAGGTATTGGAAGATAATCAGGATGTACTGGAGGCAGTCAACAACCAGATGTTCGTTATATATCAATATACGGAGCGTCAATTAAACGAGATAGAAATAAAATATATTGCAGTCCATGTATGCGCAGCCATTGAACGAAAGAAAAATAAAGAGGTTGCTTTCCGTGTGATTGTAGCCTGCCACGCAGGAATCGGAACGTCCAGATTATTATTGGAAAAGCTGAAAAGGCATTTTAAATTCCGGGTTGTGGATGTGATCTCAGCCCATGAAGCGATGAGCATCGAGCCTAATGCAGCCGACTTTGTAATCTCCACGGTCCCGCTGGAAGGCTGCTCATTAGAGTATGTTGTTGTCTCAGCGGCTTTTAATGATGCGGATTATATCCGTGTGGGAAATAGGATCGATGCACTGAGAAACTGCAGAAATTTTCCGGTCAGAATGGAAGAAGACGGTTTAAGCGCCAAAGGTTTGATCGATGAGATCCATCCGCTTGTATACAGCATGATCGAGCCGGAAGAAAAGGCGAAGACATTTATGAAGGAACTGCGCAGAGTGATCCGGGATTATTTTAAACAATCTGTGGAAAATGAGACGGAGGTTCTGTCGCCGTATCTGCATCATCTGCTGCCGGCAATGAATATTGAAGTGGATGTAGAATGTGAAGACTGGAAGGATGCAGTGCGAAAGTCCGGTGAAAAGCTTGTAGAGAGAGGCTATATTGAGTCAAGGTATATAGACGCAATGATCCATAGCATTGAAGAATATGGTTCTTATGTCGTATTGTCAAAAGGATTTGCCATGCCACATGCAAAAGTAGAAGAAGGAAGTATACGCCTTGGCATGCACTTGATCCGTTTAAAAAATCCGGTGCCATTTGGGGTAGAAGAATTGGACCCTATAGAGTTTGTATGCTGTTTAAGCGCTATTGACCATAAAAGCTACCTGAAAGCATTTTTCAGTCTGGTAAATATGCTGAGGGATGCTGAGTACCGGCAGATGCTTCATGAGGCAGAGTGTCCCGAAGAAATGGCAGGAATCATTGAAAAATATGAACACAGCAACAGTTAAATAAGGTGAAGCTGATTGGTCGAATTTATTTCCGGATCCGGAAATGGATTCGACTGATTTATTTTATTTCCAGAAACAGAAATGGATTTGACCAAGCTAAATTTTTTCCCGAATGGGGAAAGACCTTTCACTGTTTTTGATTTAGGCTGCATGATAGTATGTAACTGTAAACAAGAGATAGAACGTTTGGCCAACAATCTCAGGAACATAACATCATACAAATAATACGATTAGAAAAACGGAGGTAAAAATGGAAATACTATTAAAATTTTTTCAGGGGTTTGTAGGTTTAGGGGCGAGCGTCCTGCTGCCGGTTGTAATCGCAATATTGGGAATTTTCTTTGGGATGAAAATCGGCCGGGCGATTAAAGCCGGCTTGCTGGTAGGAATTGGTTTCCAAGGACTTGTTTTAGCAGTAAATCTATTAATTACTTCAGTGACACCGGCAATGGAATATTATGAAAAATTAGGATCAGGATATGACACTTTGGAAGTTGGATTTGCAGCGCTGGGTGCGGCATCGTGGACGACACCGTTTGCAGTACTTGTAATTCCGTCGATTATCCTTGTGAATATCATTTTAGTCCGTTTAAAGATTACAAAGGTCTTAAATGTTGACATCTGGAATTTTATGCATTTTCTCGTTCCCGGAGCACTTGCGTATGCTTTGTTTGGAAGTGCCGTTATCGGATTTTTAGTTGCTTTTGCCTGCGGTATTATTGTTCTGTTTTTTGGCCAGTGGATTGCAAAACCATGGGAAGAATTTTTTGGACTGGAAGGAACCACATGTACCTGTCTTTCTTTCGTAGCATGGGCCTACCCGATCAGCTACGGATTAAATAAGATCATAGACAAAATCCCGGGACTTAATAAAATTGATCTGAATATGGATAAAGTGGGACAAAAGCTTGGAGTATTTGGCGATCCTGCAATCATCGGTGTTGTAGTTGGAGCTTTTCTTGCAGTCATCACAAAACAAAGTCCCGGAGAAATTCTCACAATGGCAATGGGTGTTGCGGCGGCAATGGTATTGATCCCGAGAATGGTTTCCATCATGATGGAAGGGCTCTCTCCATTGGGACAGTCTGCAAATGAATATATGCATAAGAAAATCGGAGAAGACGCAGATATTTATATCGGTATGGACATTGCCCTTGGTTTAGGTGATCCGACCTGTATCACATGTACTGCCGTTATGATCCCGGTTACCATTCTTCTTGTGTTTCTTGTACCGGATATGAGATTCTTTCCGCTTGGTTTATTAGCTGAGATTTGTTATTTGGCACCTATGGTCGTATTAAGCAGCAAGGGAAATCTATTCCGGTCATTACTTGCAATGACTATTTTAATGTACATAACCCTGTTTTTGGCAAATATGTTTATTCCGGAGGCTACAAGCATGATGTCCGTTACAAATGTAGACTTTGGAAAAAGTGTCACAGCATCTCATTTTGGATGGAATCCAGGCAATGTAGTTGTATCAATTATTCACAGAATTATGGCGATCTTCGGATGAGGAGGCTTGAAATGAAAACTAGATATTTAGTAATTCATGGAACAGCAGATAATAATGAACAGGCAATCAAACTATGTGGAGAAGCCTTATATAAAGCAGGCATTGTCAGTGAAAATTTCGGGGATCTCTGTGCGAAACGAGAAAGGGACTTTCCCACAGGACTTCCGACAGAAATCCCAACGGCGATTCCCCATGTGAAAGACGAAGGAATTACAGAGAACGCCATCTGTTTACTGAAACTGAATCATCCGGTGACGTTTAAAAGGTTGGATGATGATACAGAGGAAGTGAAAACAGACATGATTTTCAATTTGGCGATCAGGGATGCAGATGAACACTTAGCGGTGCTTCAAAAAATGATGGCATTTTTGAATAATCCGGAAGTCTTAACAAAATGTAAAAAACTTTCAAATGAAGAAACAGAAGTTTATCTTCAGGAGCAATTAGAATCATAATAAATCGCAGTAAAGGAGAAATATTATGGCGAAAGAAGTAAAAGTATTAGTAGCGTGCGGCAGCGGCGTGGCAACATCAACCATCGCACAGGAAGAAATTAAAGAAATTGCAAAAAATGCAGGCGTTAAAATCAGAATAATGAAAGGAACGGTTTCTGAAGTTCCTATAAAACAAAAAGATGTAGATGTAGTATTTACCACAGCAAATTACCGAAATCTGCTTGAAAAACCACATCTCAGCGTATTTGGGCTTGTCTCCGGACTGAATAAAGAAGCAGCAAAGAAGAAAGTGGAAGAATTGCTGAAAAAGATTTCAGAAGAGTTATAAAAGCCCAATATGTGAAAGGATCAGGTGATTATAAATGAAAGCAGGAGTTTTACACGCAAGAGATGACATAAGATATGAGGAAGTACAGACCCCGGAGCCAAAAGCCGGGGAAGTACTTGTAAAAGTGAAATATTCAGGGATCTGCGGATCGGATGTACCCAGAGTAAATGAAGACGGAGCCCACTTTTATCCGATCGTTCTCGGTCATGAGTTTTCGGGAATTGTAGAAGAGGTGGGAGATGGGGTAACAAAAGTAAAGAAAGGCCAGCGGGCAGCCGGCGCTCCATTGGTTCCGTGTATGAAGTGTGAAGACTGTATGAAGGGTGATTATGCACTTTGCAAGGATTACAGTTTTATCGGAACAAGACAGGCAGGAAGCTTTGCAGAATATATCTGTGTTCCGGAGCAAAACGTGGTTCCTTTTGAGGATACAGTATCCTTTGAACAAGGCGCGTTATTTGAGCCGGCAGCAGTCGCCCTCCACGGATTAGAGTGTCTTCCGTATGAAGGAGGAAAGACGGTTGCGATTCTCGGCGGCGGAACCATCGGACTGCTTGTCATGCAGTGGGCCAATATTTTTGGAGCGGCAAAGACCGTTGTATTTGATATTGATGACGACAGAATTGAACTGGCAAAACAAATGGGTGCAGCAGATGGAATCAATACATTAAAAGAAGACTTCATAAAAAAGGCAATGGATCTGACGGATGGAAAAGGCTACGATTACATTTACGAAACGGCCGGAAGTACGATTACCATGAAAATGGCATATGAACTGGCAGCGAACAAAGCTGGTATCTGCTATATCGGAAAACCAACGAGAGAATTAACATTTACTGTGGAAGAATGGGAAAACATGAATCGGAAAGAATTCACTGTGACAGGATCCTGGTTATCCTATTCGGCTCCATTTCCCGGACATGAGTGGGACTGCGTGGCGCATTATTTTGCAACAGGACAATTAAAGGGGGAAGACTCCCTGATCTATAAGAAGCTGCCGCTTTCAGAAATCGCAGAGGGCTTTGAAATGTTTAAGACCCGCGGGGCGGTAAAAGGGAAGATATTGATAGATAGTTCTGAGGAGATATAGGAAGGAGGTATGACAGTGAGAGAAATGAAATTATCTCCGTCCATCTTTGCCGCAGACTTAGGAGAATTAAAAAGCCAGATCAAAGAACTGGAAGACAGCGGCGTGGAACTTCTGCATGTAGATGTGATGGACGGACATTTTGTGGAGCGGATGGCATTTGGAGCAGATCACATCAGGGCTTTAAAATCAATGACAGATATTCCGCTGGATGTTCATTTAATGATCGAACGTCCGGAGGTACATATCGACAGCATCGCAGACGCAGGAGCAGATATCATAACAATCCATCAGGAATCCACAGCGAGAGTATTAAGCTGTTTACATAAAATCCGCAATCGGGGTATCAGGGCGGGAATTGTTCTGAGTCCGGGAACTCCGGAAGAGACGATCAAGTACTTATTGGATGATATAGATATGATCCTTCTGATGAGTGTAAATCCGGGAGAAGGGGGACAGCACTTCCTGAGTTCAACCGTGGAGAAAATTAAAAATGTCAGGGCAATGATCGGGCATCGGGATATTGATCTTGAAGTAGACGGAAGTATCGACCATGAGACCATAAGGCCTTGTTATGAAGCAGGAGCAAATGTATTTGTGTCCGGGGGATATTTATTCAAAAATATCAAAGAGAATACAGAGGCTTTAAGAAAGGCAGTGAGAAGATGAAAGCTTTAACATTTTATGACGTAAGGGATTTAAGATATGAAGAGGTTCCTGAGCCTGAAATTGAAAAAGAAGATGATGTTATTGTAAAAGTGAAGGCAGTCGGAATTTGTGGTTCGGATATCGCAAGATACCGTAATCTTGGACCATATGTGAAAGGCAATGTCTGGGGGCACGAATTTTCAGGAGAGGTTGTAGAAGTTGGCCCTGCCGTTACAGAACTAAAGGCTGGTGACCGTGTGGCAGGGTGCCCGAACTTGGTTTGTCACGAGTGTAGGTACTGCAAAAGCGGACATCCGTCAAGATGCGAATCTTTAAATACCATTGGAGCTTATGTTCCCGGTGCATTTGCGGAATACATTAAAATGCCTGCCGTCAATCTTGTAAAAATGGCGGAAAGTATGACTTATGAACAGGGCGCATTAGTAGAACCGGCAACGGTTGCGATTCACGGCTTATATCAGACAAACATTAAAATGGGATATGAAGTTGCCGTAGTGGGATGCGGAAATATCGGGCTTATGGCAATCCGATGGGCAAAAGCATTCGGGGCAAAGAAAGTGTTTGCCATTGATATTGATGATGCACAATTAGAAATTGCCCGGAAATTTGGCGCTGATGTACTGATTAATTCTACCAATATTGATTTTCATGATGAAATCAGAAAATACGGAAATGGCGTGGACTTAGCGATCGAATCAGCTGGCAATCCATTTACGGCGGCAAGAGTGCTCGGACTGCCGAAAAAGGGCGGAGAAGTCGTATACATGGGAATTCCATATGCAGATGTTCCGGTACCAAGATTCTATTTTGAAAGAATTATGAGAAATGAATTAACTATCATCGGTTCCTGGTGCACCATTTCTGCTCCATATCCAGGAGAGGAATGGAACAATGCGGTAGAATATATCGGAAACAAAAAGGTGGATGTCCTTGGAATGGTGACGCATAAAGTAAATTTAAGCAAAGGCCCGGAGATGTTTGAAGAGATCATTGCCGATCCAAAGAGCTTCGGAAAAGTTCTGTTATATCCGGAAGAAATCATGTAAGGAAGGTGTTGTTTTGGGAATGAAAGTAATTATAAAAGAATTGGAACAGTCAGCTGACAGAGTCCCTGAATATCAGATTTCAGATCTGATCCGGAAGATCAAGTCCCATAAACGGATTTTCGTTTATGGGACCGGTAGATCGGGTTTGATGTTAAAGGCCCTTGCTATGAGACTGATGCAGATTGGCCTGGATGCATATGTGGTGGGAGAAACCACAACGCCGTCAGTGGAAAAGGGAGATCTGCTGATCGTGGCCTCTGCTTCAGGGGAAACAGGAAGTGTGTGTATGACGGCACAGTCGGCAAAGAAACAGGGGGCAGATTTGATCGTGATTTCTTCAGCAGCGGAATCGACCCTGGGAAAAATCCAGACACCGGATATCATGATTGAATCTGCCACAAAATTTACAACATCCAAAACAAGCATCCAGCCACTGGGAAGTTTGTTCGAACAGATGCTGCTCATCGTGTTTGATGCTGCTGTTTTGGAAATGAGCCGGGAAGAGCCGGGCAGTAATGACGATATGGCAAAGAGACACGCAAGCCTGGAGTAGCTTGTGACGGAAATCTTATAGAGAATCAAGGAGAATAAACATGCAGAATAACATTGGTCTACAGACAGCATATTGGAATGGAACAACTCCTAAGTTGGACATTTATAAAATAATTGATTTGACCAAGAAAGCCAACATGGACACCATTGAACTGAAAGCGGGGGACTTTGTTCCTTTGACAACAGAAGAACGCAGGAAGCTTAAGAACTATATCAAGGATGCAGGTCTGTCAGTTACAGTCAATGGGACCGGACTCAGACCGGAAAGAGATGTTTCCAGTTCTGACAAAGAATCTCATGAAGCAGGAATCAAACATTTATGTCATATGTTGGATCTCTGTGTTGAGATGGACGCAAAACTTTTTTCCGGAATTCCTTATGGTTTATGGAATACACGCCCGGATGGAGAGGATATTGCCGGGATCAAGAAGGTCCGCACAGCAAATGCAGTCAAAGGATTAACCGAAGTTGCAAAACATGCCGAAGAAGCCGGCGTAACAATGTGTTTAGAAATTGTAAACCGTTTTGAACAGTATACTGCCAATACTGCAGAAGAGGGAATTGCAGTCTGCGAAGCCATTGGCAGTGAGTATTGCAAGCTTCTTTTAGACACGTTTCATATGAACATTGAAGAAGATTATATTCCGGATGCCATCCGCACAGCCCATGAAAAGGGATATCTGGGCTATCTTCATATTGGAGAAAGCAACCGGAAGATTCCTGCCGGTGGAAGAAAGACCAATATTGACTGGGAAGCCATTGCAGAGACGATCAAAGAGATCGGCTTTGAAGGACCTTTGGTGATGGAACCATTCGTTCTCAATACGTCCGCAAGCGCTAAGAGCGTTTCACTTTGGAGAGCAATCAAACCAGCAGATGATATTGACGGACTTGTGGCAGATGCCGCCGCAGGAGTGAAATATTTAAAAAGTCTGTAATGATGGGAGGGAAAAGGCATGATTACAACTGTAACGTTAAATGCTTCCATCGATAAAGCATATCATATGACCCAAAAAATTGAGAACGGTACGGTAATGCGGGTAGCAGAGACGAATAACAGTGCCGGCGGAAAGGGACTGAATGTGGCAAGGGTGGTCAAGCTTTGCGGTTCTGACACAAAAGCTGCCGGTCTTGTGGGAGGATATAACGGTCAATATTTAGAATCACTTCTGGACGCAGATGGAATTTCCTATGAATTTGAACATATCGAGGGGGAAACAAGAAGCTGTATAAATATATTGGATCCGGAATACGGTTCCACCGAATATCTGGAACCCGGCTGTCAGGTTACTTCGGAGGAAGAAGCTGCATTTTTAGAACGATTTCCTGATCTTATTAGGGACAGTGATGTTGTGACCATTTCAGGAAGCGCTCCCCGTGGAATGGGAAGCGATATCTATAAAAAAATGATCCGGATTGTAAAGGATGAGGGAAAGAAAGTTATCTTAGATACCAGCGGAGAATATTTGGAAAAAGGGATCGAGAGCATGCCGACGATGGTAAAGCCTAATCAGGATGAGATCGAACTGCTTTTCCATATCAAAGTCCGCAGCCGTGAAGATGTCATTGAATATGCCAAAAAAATCTATGAAAAAGGAATCCCGTATGTGGTCATCTCTCTTGGAGGAGACGGGGCACTGCTTGTATGCGAAAAAGGCATTTATCAGGGGAAACCGCCCAAAATAGAAGTGGTAAATACAGTAGGATGCGGAGACTCCATGGTCGGAGCATTTGCAGTAGGATTAGAACGTCATATGGAACCGGAAGAAGCTCTGAAATTTGCAGTGGCAGTGGCATCTGCCAACGCACTTTCACCCCTTACAGGAACTTTTGATACGGCCAAGAGAGATGAAATTATAAAGAACGTTGAGATCATAAAATTATCAGATCCGGAAAGGGAATAGAATTATGTTAATGACATCAAAAGAAATATTACGGAAAGCTCAGGCCGGCGGATATGCAGTGGGTGCATTCAATGTAGAAAACATGGAGATGGTACAGGCAGTTGCGGAGGCAGCAGAGGAATTGCGCTCACCGGTCATCATGCAGACAACTCCGTCTACCGTGGCATATGCGGGACTTGACTATTATCTTGCAAATGTTGAGACAGCCGCAAAGAGGGCATCGGTTCCTGTGGTTATGCATTTAGATCACGGCAGCAGCTTTGAACTGGCGATGCAGGCACTCAGAGCGGGTTATACATCCATCATGATTGATGGTTCCCATGAGGCATTTGAAGATAATATTGCGCTCAGCAGGGCCGTCACAGATGCCTGCCATCCGTCGAAAGTTCCGGTAGAGGCTGAACTTGGAAAGGTTGGCGGAAAAGAAGATGATCTGGACGGCGGAGATGATAATCCCTATACAGATCCGCAGGAAGCAAAGGAATTTGCAGAGAGAACAGGGATTGATTCCCTCGCAGTTGGGATTGGTACAGCCCACGGTGTTTATAAGGGAGAACCAAAACTTCAGTTTGACATCTTAAGCCAGATCAGAGATGTCGTAGAGATTCCGCTCGTGCTTCACGGAACAAGCGGTGTGCCGGACGAAGCGGTAAAAGAATGTATCAAACGCGGTATCTGTAAAGTGAATTATGCAACCGATCTCCGTATCGCATTTACCAATGGAGTAAACAGAGTTTTTGCTGAAAATCCAGACACCATTGACCCTAAGAAATATAGTGCTGCAGGTCGTGAAGAAGTTAAAAAATATGTTATGGACAAAATAAAAGTATGCGGAAGTGCAGGAAAAGTATGAGTTATTCACCACTATTTCCGTCGCGCTTTTGAAATGCGCTCCTCCAATAGTGGTGAATAACTTTCGAGAAGTGGAAAATGGACGTAATGTCTGCTGGAGAAGATTATTCGGATTTATGAGATCATTTTGAATAGAAAGAGACTTATACAGTTCCCACGCCGCCTCCTATTCGATTTCAGGAAAGCTGCTGCAGAAGTTCAGAAGGAGTCAGGATTGGGACATCAAATTCCTCGAAGTCCTTTTTATTGCGGGTAATAATGTAATTACAGCGGATGGATTTTGCACAAGTAGCCACAAGACAATCCTCAAAATCCTTTGCTTTTTTCTGGAACGCTGTGAGAACATCGTTGTTGGTAACACTGCATACCTTTACGATTTCCAGCAGCTTTCCAACTGCTGTGTATGCAAGCTCGGTGCTGTGGGTGTATTTTCTGACCAAATAGAAGATGTCTGTAACGGAGGATGCTGATACAAAGCCGTCCATCCGGTGTTCTTCACAGAGGTTTAAAATCTTGCAGGAATCATCGACAAAAGGCTCCTGTTCCAGAAGTACATCGATAATAACATTGGTATCACACATTATTTTCATATTTTGACAGCCGCTCCTCTCGTAAAGAATCAAGATCAATATCCGAAGGGACATCCTTTAACATTCCACGGAGGGAATCCACAGCGGAAATCTGGGGGTTCACGACCTTTGCAATGGTTTTACCATTACGGGTAATGAAAATATCCTCTTTGGAGATCATATCCAGATATTTGCCGAAGTTGGTCTTAAATTCTGTTGCGGTAACAATCATGAATGACTCCTCCTTTCCTTTTAGTTTATTTTTATTATATGCGATTTTTGAAGAAAAATCAATTAATTCGTACGAAATAAAAAATATATTTATAAAAATCGATCGAAATAAGACAGGGCCCTTGCCAAGGAAGCAAAAGCGACCATGTTCATTTTTGGAATATATGAGCTGTATCATTCAGAAGCAATTGTAAATACTTTTTATACGGTTGCCCTGTGATATTGACCGATTGGTCTTGACAAGAACCTGTGATAGGTTATAATAAACTGTATAAAAATTGAATAGGATCTTCAGGGCAGGGTGAAATTCCCTACCGGTGGTACAGCCCACGAGCCGCAAGGCATGATTCGGTGAAACTCCGAAGCCGACAGTACAGTCTGGATGAAAGAAGATAGTGATAAAAGAACTCTGGGATTTACGCACAGCGTAGGTCAGATGCATTTGGTGTATTTGGCGTGCTGTTATAAGTCCTGGTTTTTTATTTTATAAGAAAGTTCTACGACCTTCTTTGTGAAATAAATACGTTCCGCTTATTTATGAGTGAACTTTAGCTTGTTAAAGCCCTGAAGTCCTGTGTTACAGGATTTTGGGGATTTTTTTATTTCACAGGAAAGTTCTGCGACCTTTCCTATGAAATAAAAAACGCTCCGCGGGCTGTACACAGATGCGTAAGGAAATTATTTGACTGCGTCAAATCGCATCTGGTACGCAAAGTTGTCAAGCTTGAAAGGAGGTTTGTCCAATTGCAGGAACAATATATGAGAAGGGCCATTGAACTGGCCAAAAAAGGAACAGGATATACGAATCCCAACCCATTGGTGGGGGCTGTCATCGTAAAGGACGGAGAGGTGATTGGAGAGGGATTCCATGAGGCATACGGGGGTCTGCATGCGGAGAGGAATGCACTTAAGAGCTGTACCAAAGACCCAAACGGCGCAGAACTTTATGTGACTCTGGAACCATGCTGCCATTACGGAAGGACGCCGCCCTGTACGGAAGCCGTCATAAAAAGCGGAATTCGAAAAGTTTATGTTGGGAATGTTGATCCGAATCCAAAAGTGGCAGGGATGGGAATCAAAATTTTAAGAGAACATGGTATCGAAGCGGAAACAGGTATTCTCGACGAGGAATGCAGGGGGTTAAACGACATCTTTTTTTATTATATTACCCACGATACGCCTTATGTGGTGCTGAAATATGCTATGACACTGGATGGGAAGATTGCAGTCAGGACAGGTGAGTCTAAATGGATCACCGGCGGGGAGGCGAGGGAACATGTTCAGTTTCTCAGGCATCGGTATGCGGCGATCCTGACAGGGATTCATACGGTTATAAGCGATGATCCGATGCTCAATGCCCGCATAGAAGGAGGGAATAATCCGGTGCGTGTAATCTGCGACAGCAGATTAAGGATTCCGATAAGTTCAAAAATTGTCCAGAGTGCTAAAGTTATCCCGACCATCATTGCGGCATGTGAAAGAAACGAGAAGGCGCAGAGGCTTGAGGCTTTGGGGTGCCGGGTACTGATCTGCCCCGGAAAGGATGGAAAGACAGATCTTCTGGAACTTATGCGGATTCTCAGAAAAGAAAAAATCGACAGTGTCCTCGTGGAAGGCGGAGCAGATATCAACGATTCGGTTATTCAGGCCGGAGCGGTAAACAAAGTGTATGCCTTTATCGCACCGAAAATTTTCGGCGGAAGACAGGCCAGATCTCCGGTGGAAGGAGAAGGGGTCGATAAGATAAGCGATGCGCTGCTTCTCAATGGGCCTGAGATTACCAGGTTCGGCGAAGACCTTCTGCTGGAATATAAAGTGAGGTGAGAAAGTGTTTACAGGAATTATTGAAGAATTGGGGACGGTCTTTTCGGTTAAAAGAGGAGGACAGTCTTCGGCTGTCAGGATAGGGGCATCCAGGGTCCTCGAAGATATACATACAGGAGACAGCATTGCAGTCAACGGGGTATGCCTGACGGCAGTTACCTTTGATGGACAGGGATTTCTTGCGGATGTGATGAACGAGACATTTGAGAAAAGCAGCCTGGAAAATTTAAAGCCGGGAGATCCGGTAAATTTAGAACGGGCCATGAGGGCAGGCGGCCGGTTTGGCGGACATATCGTTGCCGGACATGTAGATGGTACGGGAACGGTCACTTCGGTGAAGCAGGATGCCAATGCAGTATGGTTTACAGTGAAGGCACCGCCGGGAATCATGCGGTACTGTATTAAAAAAGGTTCTATAGCCGTGGACGGCATCAGTCTTACCATTGCGGATACCGGGGATCAATGGTTTCAGGTTTCGGTCATCCCCCACACCTTAAAGGAAACGGTGCTGGGATATAAAAAGCCCGGAGATCCGGTGAATCTGGAAAACGATATGATCGGAAAATATGTAGAAAAACTGATGCAGCCCGAACATGGAGAAAAGACCAGTGCCATAACCGAGGAAATGTTAATAAGAGCAGGATTTTAGGAGGAAAGAACATGAAGTTCAGCACGATTGAAGAAGCGTTGGAAGACCTGAGACAGGGAAAGATCATCATTGTCACGGACGATGAGGACAGGGAAAATGAGGGGGATTTCATCTGTGCCTCAGAATTTGCAGATACGGAGAACATTAATTTCATGGCGGTCCATGGAAAGGGTTTGATCTGTATGCCTATGAGCGCAGCTATGGGAGAAAAACTCGGATTGTCTCCGATGGTAACCAAGAATACGGATAACCATGAGACTGCATTTACAGAAAGTATTGATCATGTGGAAACCACCACGGGAATTTCTGCGGTGGAACGCTCTGTCACAGCATTGAAGTGTATGGAGGACAGCATCAGGCCGGAGGATTTAAGGCGCCCCGGGCATATGTTTCCGCTGATCGCAAAGCCGGGCGGTGTCATGGAGCGGAACGGACACACAGAGGCGACGGTGGACCTTGTGAAGCTTGCAGGTTTAAAAGAAAGCGGTTTGTGCTGTGAGATCATGAGGGAAGACGGTACTATGATGCGTACCACAGAACTCATGGGACTGGCAGAGAAGTTTGGCCTTAAGATGATCACTATAAAGGCACTGCAGGATTACCGGAAGAAACATGAAGTGTTCGTGAGCAGGGAGGCGGAGACACCGATGCCCACTAAGTATGGGGAATTCCGGGCTTACGGTTATGTAAATAAACTAAACGGTGAACATCATGTCGCTTTAGTAAAAGGAAAAGTAGATGACGGGGAGCCGGTGCTGTGCCGTGTACACTCCGAGTGTCTGACAGGAGACACCTTTGGTTCATTAAGATGCGACTGCGGTGATCAGCTGACCACCGCCATGAGGCAGATCGAAGCGGAGGGCAGGGGGATTTTACTCTACCTGAGACAGGAAGGGCGGGGCATTGGCCTGATCAACAAATTGAAAGCATATGCCCTGCAGGATGAGGGAATGGACACGGTAGAGGCAAATCTGGCCCTCGGATTTGAAGAAGACCAACGGGAATATTACATAGGTGCACAGATTCTGAGAGACCTGGGTGCGTCTGAACTGAGACTTTTGACAAATAATCCGACGAAAATCGAAGGTCTGGGTGATTTTGGCCTGGAGATCGTGGAGAGGGTGCCGATCCAGATCAAACTCACAGATTATGATGGATTCTATATGAAGACCAAACAGGAAAAAATGGGGCACTATTTAACATATTAAGCTGAAAAATATGAAGAAGAAGGAGATATAAGATGAAGGTATTAGAAGGAAAATTAGTCGCAAAAGGGATGAAAGTCGGCATTGTCGTCGCCAGATTCAATGAGTTTATCGTATCCAAGCTGCTTTCAGGAGCGCTGGACGGCCTGCGCCGCCATGACGTGAAGGAAGACGATATTTCTGTAGCCTGGGTTCCAGGAGCATTTGAGATTCCGATTGCCGCACAGAAGATGGCGGGCTCAGGGAAATATGATGCTGTCATCTGTCTGGGGACCGTGATCCGGGGCTCTACCAGCCACTATGACTATGTGTGCAATGAGGTATCCAAGGGGATTGCTCACGTGTCTATGGAAAGTCAAATTCCTGTACTGTTCGGTGTACTGACCACGGAAAATATCGAGCAGGCCATCGAGCGCGCCGGTACGAAAGCCGGAAACAAGGGTTATGACTGTGCGCTGTCAGCGATTGAAATGGTAAATTTATTGAAAGAGATTGGTTAAACTGGACGGAGCCGCTTATTTCCTGTAAAATAGAACAGAAAATAAGCGGCTTTTCTAAGCATTAAAAAAGTTCTGCTCGCGTTATGCACACAAATACATAAGGGAGGTATCTTACTATGGATCAGATTCAACAACTTCAGAGAATGATTGACGAAAGCAGCAGGATCGTCTTTTTCGGCGGTGCGGGAGTTTCCACAGAGAGCAGTATTCCGGACTTTCGGAGTACGGATGGACTCTACCATCAGACGTATCAATATCCTCCTGAGGTGATTGTCAGCCATACGTTTTTTGTTCAGAAGACAGAAGAATTTTATGATTTTTATAAGAAGAAAATGATATTTCCGGATGCCAAACCGAATCCTGCCCATTTAAAGCTCGCAGAGCTTGAGAAGACCGGAAAGCTCACGGCAGTTGTCACTCAGAACATCGACGGTCTGCACCAGAAGGCCGGAAGTCAGAAGGTATTTGAGCTGCACGGAAGTGTTCACAGAAATTACTGTCAGAAATGCCATAAGTTTTTTGATGTAAACTACGTAGCCGGAGCAGAGGGAGTACCGCGCTGCGACGAATGCGGGGGACTGGTGAAACCGGATGTTGTACTATATGAAGAGGGACTGGATGCATCCGTGATGAGGGGAGCCGTCGATGCGATTTCTGAGGCGGATATGCTGATCATCGGGGGGACTTCTCTCGTAGTGTATCCGGCAGCAGGCATGATTGACTATTTTCATGGGAAACATCTTGTGCTGATTAATAAAGATGCCACATCCAGAGACCGGCAGGCAGAGCTCTGCATTACAGATCCGATCGGTAAGGTCCTTGGACAGATCAGGGTGAATCCATGAAAAAGAGAGATCTTGTGTTGATCGGAGCAGTCCTTCTTGTAGCAGCGGCAGGATTTTTATTTCTGTCTCTTGTGAAAAAGGACGGGGAAAGGGTAGTGGTGACGGTAGATGGAAAAGAAGTCTGGAGCCACAGCCTTTCTGAGGATGCGGTCTATACGGTAAAGAGCCCGAACGGGTCCAATGTAGTCCGAATCCAAGATCAGAAAGCATCAGTCACAGAGGCCGACTGCCCTGATCAGATATGCAGAAAGCATAAAGCTATCGATAAAACCGGGGAAACCATTGTCTGCCTGCCGCATAAAGTCGTGGTGGAAATTAAAGACGGAACCAGGGAGAAAGAATATGACGGAATTACAAATTAAGGAGAAAAACCAATGACCAGACGAACTGCTGTGGATGGCATGTTTCTGACGCTGGCCATCGTTGTTTCTTATATAGAGGTACTCCTTCCGATTCCGGTAGGGATTCCGGGAGTGAAGATCGGCCTTGCCAATGGAGTCATCATGGTTCTTCTCTTTTTTACCGGTTGGAAGAGGGCGCTGTTTATCTCCGTTTTGAGAATTCTTCTGGCAGGAATACTTTTTGGGAATCCAATGACGATTGTTTACAGTCTGGCGGGCGGAATTTTGAGTATTTTTTTCATGGCGATTTTGAAAAAAGCAGGGGGATTTTCGGCAGTGGGACTCAGTGTTGCCGGGGGAGTGGCACACAACCTGGGACAGCTCAGTGTTGCCGTGTGTCTGATGGAAAATGCAAGAATTTATTATTATGCGCCGGTGCTGCTTATCACCGGAACCATTGCCGGCACTGCCATCGGAGTGCTGGCGGCAGGACTGATAAAAAAGATCCCGGCAAACCTATTTCAGTAAGGAAAGAATTTGAATTGGAGGAAAGACGTGAAAAAGAAAGTATGTGCGGCCATGGTATTTGTTTTTACAGCGGTCATGGCATCTGGCTGTGTGAAGAAAGAAGAGATACAGAAATATTCCCACGTAGACTATGCCATGGGGACTGTGACCAATACGACATTATATGGGAGAAGCCCGGATCTTTCTGAGACTGAACAAGCGATAATGGAGAAGATGAAGAAGCTGGAGACTGAGCAGCTTTCCTGGAGGAAGGACAGTTCCGCTGTGGCAAAGCTCAATCGAGGGAAACAAAGAGCGGCGGATGTCCAGGAGCCGCTGTTTACCTGGCTTGAAAAGTCTCTTCAGATTGCAAAAGACAGCAAAGGGGCTGCGGATCCGGCCATCGGCAGCCTCACTCAAATGTGGGATTTTGAATCCAAGAATCCAAAGGCACCCAATGCGGATAAGATCGAAGCACTGATTAAAGATGGTATCGTCAGTAGTGCATATGCGCACGTAAAACTGAATGAACAGCAGAAAACTGTGAGAAAAGAGAGGGAGATCAAAATTGATCTGGGAGCTTTCGGCAAGGGGATCGGAACCGACGAAGCCATGAAATTCCTCAAAAAAGATGAGAGAATCACCGGAGCCATGGTGGCTCTTGGGGGAAGCATCGCTGTTTATGGGGAAAAGCCCGGCGGGGAGGACTGGAAAGTTGGGATACAGAACCCTGACGGAAAACAGGGGGAGACTATTGGAGGGCTTAGCGTAAAAGGCGGGACCTTTATCTCTACCTCCGGTGATTATGAAAAATATTTTATTGACAAAAAGACAGGAAAACGGTATTTTCACATCTTAGATGAGAATACCGGATATCCGGTACAGACAGAGATCACATCCTGTACCATTGTGTGCAGTTCAGGCATCGTCAGTGACGGACTGTCCACCGCATGTTTTGTGCTGGGGCCGGAAAAAAGCGGTTCACTGTTGAAAAAGTACGGAGCAAAAGCAATTTTTGTGGATAAACAAAAAAATGTTTATGTCAGTGACGGATTGGATTTTGAACTCACAGACGATGCATATAAAATAGTTAAAAAAGATATTGGCGGATGAAAAAATTTATTTGCCAATATCTTTTTTTATGATTGAAATAAATTCTTTATTTTTCTCCGCGGGGTTTTCCGCAGGTCTGCCGTTTAATCAGTGTACACGGCAGTGTTAGGCGCACCGGTGTCTTGTATTCACTTGGCACTTCATTATAGAGTTTGGCCACAAAGTTTGCCGCATATTCCCCCATATACTCCGAAGGGGCATGGACCGTAGTCAGAGGAGGATTGGAAAATTCGGCCACGCTGATATCATCAAAGCCAATGATCGAAATATCTTCGGGAATTTTATAGCCATGTTCATAGAGGGAGCGCATGGCGCCGATAGCGATCGGGTCGCTGGCGGCAAAAACCGCGGTGGGCAGATGTCCGGACTCTATGAGTCTGTTCATCATCTGATATCCGGATTCTGCGCTGAATTCTTCCTCCAGAACAAAAGGTTCATAACAGAGTCCAAGATTCCGGCAGTAATTGATAAACGTTTCTTTCCGCTGTTCAAAATAGACGGTATCCTCGCCGATGTCTTCCTTTCCGCCCAGATAACCAATCTTTGTGTGTCCGAGTTCCACAAAGTAATCGATCACATCTATGACCGACTGGTGGAAATCCAGAACAATGTTATTGAAGGAAATTCTGGAAGTCCGCATATCGATAAAAATAATATTGTCCGTAAGCTGCTCAAAGGCTTTGATATCCTTTTGCGCAAACTTTCCGATACAGATCAGGCCGTCCACTCCGCTTAAAGTCTTTAAATAGTCCGGATCACTCTGAAATGCGCGAATGACTTCAATGTTCTGGTCTGCGCAGTATTTTTCAATCCCCACGCGAATGTTCTGGTAGTAGGGGTCTTCTAATTCCTGAAACAGGGAGTACCACTGGAACACTCCAATGGTAGTTCTTTTCGTTGTTCCTTTCCCCTTTTTTCTGTAGTTTAGACCGTCTGCAATCTTTAAAACTCTGGCCCTTGTCTCCTCTGTGACGCTCAGGGTGTCATCCTGATTTAAAATACGGGAGACTGTGGCGGATGATACACCTGCTTTTTCAGCGATATCTTTAATGGTAGCCATATGAATTCTCCTTTAGCATCTAATTCCAACTCTTTTCTTATTCCAAGTATATCATATCTGTAAACGAAAATAAAATCTTTTCATTAAATTTACTAAAATACAATAAATATATTTAGTAAATATTTAAGTAAAATATAGTTGAAATATTTACTAAACAGTATTACTATATAGACACAGGAACGAAACTAAGATATGAAATAGGAGGCTTTATGTATGGAAACGAATAACAGCAGGGAGAAGGTACCGGGCAGAGTGAAGTATACGTTTGCTTTCGGGGCACTGGGGAAAGACTTAATCTACGGAATGATCGCAACATTCTCGATGATTTACTTTACTGATATCCTCAAAGTATCGCCGGCATTTATCGGTATCGTATTTTTTGCGGCAAAATTGTGGGACGCGTTCAATGACTTGTTTATGGGCATGATCGTAGACAATACGAGATCCAGATGGGGAAAATTTGTTCCCTGGCTGGTAATCGGAACACTGATCAATTCTGTAGTGTTCGTTATACTGTTTACAGACTTTCATTTATCAGGAAATGCACTCTGTGTGTTTGTCGCAGTCATCTATGTGGCCTGGGGAATGACCTACACGATCATGGATATCCCGTATTGGTCCATCATTCCAAACCTGACATCCGATCCGAGGGAGAGGGAAGTGGTTTCCGTCCTGCCGCGTATTTTTGCCAGTCTGGGACAATCTCTGATCATTGCCGGTTTCGGGGTGCAGATCATCGGAGCTCTGGGAGGAGGCTATATCGGTTATCACAGATTTGCCATGTTCATAGCCGGAATGTTTATCTTTACAATCGGAGTCGCCGTATTTAACTTAAAACTAAAAGATGACGGGAATGTGCCGTCAGAAAAAATTTCTTTTAAAGGTGTATTCTCCATTATTAGACAGAATGACCAGCTGCAGTCGGCAGTGGGGCTGATCCTGCTGTACAATGTAGGCATTCAGTTTATTATGGGAGTGGCAGTTTACTATTTTACTTATGTATGCGGCAACGCAGGGATGCTTTCTGCATTTATGATCAGCGCATCCATTGCGGAAGTGGTGGGACTCATCATCTTTCCGAAAGTAGCGGCAAGGCTGTCCAGAAAGGTATCTTTCCTGCTGGCCTGTACTCTTCCGTTTGTGGGATTGGCTCTTCTCCTTGCGGTGGGATTTGTTTGTCCCGAAAATATCGTGCTCACAGCCATATCAGGAATCATTGTAAAGACAGGAACCGGCCTGGAACTTGGCTGTGCCACTGTATTTTTATCCGACGTAGTGGACTACGGAGAATATAAGCTGGGTACAAGAAATGAGTCGGTAGTCTTCTCTTTACAGACACTGATCGTGAAATTTACAGCTGCACTGACCTCGTTGTTTATAGGATTTGCACTGCAGCAGACGGGATACATACCAAACAGCCCGGACCAGAGTATGCTGACCATGAATTCCATACGGGTGCTGATGTGTGCCGTGCCTGCACTTTCTATGCTCACTGCATATGTCATTTATAAAAAAGCATATAAGCTCAGCGACAGTTTTATGAAACAAGTGATTGAAACAATACAGGAAAGGAGATTTAACGCAGAAGCCTGACATTCTGCGGAGGTGGAAAGATGAAAGATACAAGTGTGCTGATGAACGAATTTAAAAAAGGAACTTATGAGAGTCTGTTGAAAGATATTTATGTAGATGACAGTGTGCTGGAATATCAGAGAGAAAGATACATAAAAGCACTGAATCAGTATGAAGAAATATTCGGGGAAGAGGAAGTGGAGATCTATTCTGCACCGGGACGAAGTGAAGTGGGGGGCAATCACACGGACCATCAATATGGTAAGGTTCTTGCAACGTCTATTAACCTGGATGCCATTGCAGTGACTGCCAGGACAGAAGATGAGAAGATCACGATAGTATCTGACGGATATGAGCGCATGGAAATCGGTTTAAACGACCTGCCTGCCAAAGAGGATGAAAGAGAAACCTCTCTGGCACTAATCAGGGGGGTTGCCGCCAGGCTGAAACAGAAAGGTCATAAGATAGGAGGTTTCCGGGCATATATCACCAGTGATGTGCTGATCGGCGCAGGAATGTCTTCCTCCGCAGCCTACGAAACCTTGATTGGTACGATCCTGTCCGGACTGTACAATCAGATGAAACTGGACCCGGTGTTCTTAGCCCAGGCGGGCCAGTATGCAGAAAATGAATATTTTGGGAAACCATGCGGCCTGATGGATCAGATGGCGTCTTCGGTGGGAGGAATGATCTATATTGATTTTGAAAATCCGGAGGAGCCGGAAGTAAAGCAGGTAAAAGTTGACTTTGAAGGGTTTGGACACAGCCTCTGCATTGTGGATACGAGAGGGTCCCATGCGGATCTGACAGAGGACTATGCCATGATTCCGTCTGAAATGAAGCAGGTGGCCCATTATTTTGAAGAAGATGTGCTGCGGAAAGTAGACAAGACCGACTTTTATCTGAATATACCGGCCATCCGTGAAATCCTTGGGGACCGGGCCGTGCTCCGCGCCATGCATTTGTTTGAGGAAAATAAGAGGGTGGAAGAAGAGGCGGAGGCCCTGGAACAGGGAAAATTCGAGGTCTTCAAAAAACTGGTGAAGGATTCAGGAGATTCCTCTTTCAAGTATTTACAAAACGTATATTCCAATCACCAGGTGAACAACCAGAGTGTTTCCATCGGACTTGCAGTCAGTGATGTGATACTGAAAGACAGAGGTGTAAGCCGTGTCCACGGGGGAGGCTTTGCAGGAACCATTCAGGCTTTTGTACCGGATGAGATCGTTCCGCTGTATCAGAAAACCATGGACAGTGTATTTGGAGAAGAAGCGTGCCATATTTTGAAAGTCCGCAAATACGGCGGAATGAAAGTTTTATAGGGAGACAGGACAATGGCGGAGATGAAAGTGATCGAACAGCGACAAGACGGCATTGACATCATTGAGATGAAGAATCAGGATCTGACAGTGAGAGTTACAAATCTGGGATGCCACATTCTTTCGGTCTGGATGAAAGACAACAAAGAAAATATAGACGATGTTGTGCTCGGACTTCAAAATATAGAAGACTATAAGGAGGATGACAAATATATCGGAGGAATCCTAGGAAGGGCGGCGAACCGGATCAAAGACGGAAAGTTTACCCTTAACGGACAGGAGTATCATCTGCCGGTCAATAACGGACCGAACCATCTTCACGGAGGCACAGAAGGGTTCGATAAGAAAGTCTGGGATTATGAGATCCGGGACCATAAAGTGATCTTTTCCTATCTGTCAAAAGATATGGAAGAAGGATATCCTGGAAACTTGAAGATACATGTTTCCTATGAACTGACAGGAAATACGTTTACCATGGTTTACTACGGAACAACCGACAAGGACACGATTGTAAATCTGTCCAACCACACCTACTTTAACCTGTCCGGAGGAAAAGAAAAGATTTATGACCATAAGCTGAAAATAAAAGCAGCTCAGATTGCCTGTGTAGACCAGGACGGATGTACTACCGGCGAAAAACTCTTCGTGGACGGCACCCCGTTCGATTTCAGAAAATTCCACAGGATCGGGGAACGGATCGATGAAGATCATGAACAGCTTAACTTTGCAGGAGGGTATGACCACGCTTTTGTTTTCAGCGGGCAGAAAGACCAGATCACGCTGTTTCATGAAGAAACAGGGAGAAAAGTGACAGTTTCCACGAACCTTCCGACCGTACAGCTTTACACTTCAAACTTTCTGGAAGGAGGCTTGCCGGGGAAAGAGGGAAGAGTCAACGTAAACAGGGACGGTGTCTGCCTGGAAACCCAGTTCATGCCAAATGCTGTCAATCTTGAGGAAAAGCCACAGGTGATCCTCAGAAAAGGCGGCAGTTATGCAGTGTTTACCGCTTTTAAATTCGAGGTGCAGGAAGATGATTGATGAATATATTGCAAAATTAGTACAGTATGGGCTCGATAAAAAACTGATCGAACCGGAGGACAAGATTTACACGATCAATCAGTATCTGGAGATCTTTAAGCTGGATGATTACGAGGAGCCCAAAAGACCTGCCGGGGAGATCGATCTGGAAGAAATCCTGACAAAACTGACGGATGAGGCATATGACCGTTATATTATAAAGAGCAATGATGTCGTGACGAGAGATCTGTTTGACACAAAGCTCATGGGTGTTTTGGTGCCGAGGCCAAGCCAGGTGATACGGGATTTCCGGGAGAAGTATCAAAAAAGTCCGGAAGCAGCCACCGAATTTTTCTATAAGTTCAGTCAGGATACAGACTATATCCGCAGATACCGTGTGAAGAAGGACTGGAAGTGGACCGTAGACAGCCCATATGGAATCATTGATATTACCGTGAATCTCTCCAAGCCGGAAAAGGACCCGAAGGCCATTGCCGCGGCAAAGAATGCGGCGCAGAGCCGTTATCCCAAATGCCAGCTGTGCATGGAAAATGAAGGGTATGCAGGGCACATGAATCACCCGGCGAGACAGAATCACAGAGTCATTCCGGTTACAGTCAACGGCAGCAGATGGGGATTCCAGTATTCACCGTATGTTTATTACAATGAGCACTGTATCGTATTTAACGGAGAGCATGTGCCTATGAAGATTGACCGGACGGCGTTTGTGAAGCTGTTTGATTTTGTCAGACAGTTTCCTCACTACTTCCTCGGCTCCAATGCAGATCTTCCGATCGTGGGAGGTTCCATCCTGTCACACGACCATTTCCAGGGCGGACATTATCAATTTGCCATGGCAGATGCGAAGATCGAAAAACATTATACGATCAAGGGATTTGAGGATGTGGAGACGGGAATCTTAAACTGGCCGCTGTCAGTGCTCCGAATCCGGTCAAAGGACGAGAATCGGCTGATTGATATGGCGGATCATGTCCTAAAAGTATGGAGGGAATACAGCGACGGGGATGCCCATATTTATGCACAGACCGGCGGGGAACCGCACAATACCATCACTCCGATTGCGAGAAAGACCGGGGAGACCTATGAGCTGGATCTCGTATTGAGAAATAATATCACGACTGTAAAACATCCTCTGGGGCTGTTTCATCCTCATGAACAATATCACCATATTAAGAAAGAAAATATCGGTCTGATCGAAGTCATGGGTCTTGCGGTGCTGCCATCCAGATTAAAAAAAGAAATGGAGCTTCTTGCGGAGTGCCTTGTATGTAAAACTCCGATCGAAGAATATGAATGTCTTAGAAAGCATGTTGACTGGGCGGAGCAGTTTGTGCCAAAATATAAGGAGATCAACAAAGAGAATGTCATGGATATCCTGAAAGAAGAGATCGGACAGATATTTGTAAAAGTCCTTGAGGATGCAGGAGTTTATAAATGCACCGAAAAGGGCAGGAAACAGTTTGAGAGATTCATTTTTACACTGGATCAGCAGTAAGAAAGGCGGAATGAAATATGAAGATTTTAGTATTAGGCGGAGCAGGCTACATCGGGTCCCATACGGTTTATGAACTGACTGATGCGGGAGAAGACGTTGTGATCATTGATAACCTGGAGACCGGATACAAAGAGGCGGTTCACCCGAAAGCCAAATTCTATCAGGGAGATTTAAGAGACAGGGCATTTGTGGACAGCGTTCTGGATCAGGAGACCGGCATCGATGCGGTCATCCACTTTGCGGCAAACTCACTCGTAGGTGAGAGCATGACGAATCCGCTGAAATATTATGACAACAATCTGTGCGGCACAAAGACCATGCTGGAATCTATGGTGGCACACGGCATCGATAAGATTGTTTTTTCTTCTACGGCGGCGACCTATGGAGAACCGGAGAAGACTCCGATCCTGGAGACAGACCGGACAGAGCCGACCAATACTTATGGCGAGACAAAGCTCTCCATGGAAAAGATGTTCAAATGGGTGGGCAAAGCACACGGACTCCGGTTTGTATCACTGCGCTATTTTAATGCATGCGGAGCCCATAAAAGCGGAGAGATCGGCGAGGCCCACAATCCGGAGACCCATCTGATTCCGCTGATCCTTCAGGTGCCGAACGGAAAAAGAGAAGCGATCAGTATTTTCGGAACCGATTATCCGACCAAAGACGGGACCTGCGTCAGGGACTATATTCATGTGACGGATCTTGCACAAGCGCATATCCTCGCGGTAAAATATCTGATGGAAGGAAATGAAAGTGATATCTTCAATCTCGGAAATGGAATCGGCTTTACGGTCAAAGAGGTGATCGAGACTGCAAAAGAGGTAACGCAAAAACCGATCAAGGCAGTGGAAGAAGGCCGGAGGGCCGGGGACCCTGCAGTGCTGATCGCATCCAGTGAGAAGGCAAAGAAAGTCCTTGGGTGGAAGCCGGAACATGCGGATCTTCATGAGATCATTGAGAGTGCATGGAAGTGGCACAGCACACATCCGGAAGGATATCAGAGCAAATAATACAAGTAATATAATGTAAAAAATGGAACGGTTATCAGGAAATTAGAACGTATATCTGGATTTCCACCAATATGCTTGACGATCATACGGTATTGTTCTATACTGACCACAAGCTTGGCGGGTTTTGTTGTTGATCAGCAGAGACAACATCCTTAGAGAATGTAATCCCAGAATCTGCCGGAGCACAGACAAATATTTATCATAATTAAAAAAGCAGGCATGATGCATTTTTTATTGCACATGCCTGTTCTTTTTTGCATTTGGCGTGGGAAAGGGGTAAAATATGATTATATTTTACGTTTTATAATATAGAAAGGACTGAGGATGGAGAGAACGTTAAAAATAGCAATCTGTGACGATGAACAGACTTATTTGGATATCTTGGAAGATGAATGCCTCCGGTTCCTGGAGTGCAGAAATCAAAAGGCACAAATCTTCTGTTTTCAAAGGGGAAAAGCTCTGCTTTCTTCGGAGGATGAGTTCGATATCATCCTGCTCGACGTGGAACTGCCGGATATGGATGGATTTTCTGTTGCGGAAGAGTGGAAGAACCTTCAGAGACCCGGAAAGATCATTTTTATAACGAGCCATGATGAATGGGTCCAGAGAGCTTTTAAGGTTCAGGCATTCAGGTATCTGTATAAAAGTGGAAGCGGACAGGAGCTTTTGGAGGCGCTGGAAGATGCGCTCAAAGATATGAACGACAATGAAGGGATTGTGCTGGAAGGAAAGGAGGAGAGCAGATTCGTATTCTTCCGGGAGATTCGATGGATCGAAGCTCTGGGCGATGAAATAGCGGTGTTTCTTGTGGGAGGGCATCTGATCGTGAGATTGTCTCTGAAAAAGATTGAGGGGTGTTTGGATGAGAGGTTTCAGCGGATCCACAAGGGATACATTATTAATTTCCAATTCGTAGAGCATTATTATAAAGAACGGCTTGTGCTGTTCTGCGGAAAGGAATTTCAGATTTCCAAGAGGAAACAGAAGGAAGTCAAGAAACACTATTTTGAGTATATAACCAAATATGCAAAAGTGATTTAATGAACCCATATGGGAAATGGGCAGTGAGGGTGAAAAGTGAAAGGATTATATTGGGTGTATGTGTACGCCATTGAACTTTGGAAGATGATCTTGATCATGAGGGGGATTTTAGGGATCGAACCGGTGCGGAAACGGCAGGTGCTGATGTTTCAGATTCCGGCAGTTTTGGGAGTGCTGGCAAGCTTTAAGTACCAGCTTCCCGTGAATATAGTTATTGTCCTGTTTATTATGTTGTCGGCATGGATTTATTTTAATAAGTTTTTTCTGTCAGTGTTTACCTGGCTCGGAATTTCGATCATGGATTTTCTGATCGGACTGTTTATTATTTTTTTCGCACAGATGGATTTTCAGACAGCTTATAACAGCAATCATTTCGCTGATGTGGAGGAGGTCTTCAGTTTTCTTCTGCTGATCGTTATCATTGCGGTACGGAAGAGGTTTGAAGTCAAGAAGATCCAGTATACATACAGTGATGTGGCACTGGGAGCCATGGTACTGGTTGGGGTGATCGCCTGTATCGGTCCCTTTCTGTCGGAAGGATTTCAGAACTGGACATCCATCGGTAAGAGGCTGGAGATCCTTCTTGGATTTCTTTTGATGCTGTTTGGAATCAGCAGTATTATATACCGGATCTGCAGAGTCAGGCAGGAGCAGGAACAGTTTGAACAGCAGATGCTGTGGAATGAACGTCTGTTAAACGAACAGAAAAAGTATTATGAACTGCTGCTTCAGAAGGAGGAGATGACCAAAAAGATCAGACATGACATGAAAAGCCAGCTGGCATGTCTGAGCAGATTTCTGGAAAAAGAAGAGTATGACAATGCAAGGGAATATCTGGGCGAGCTGACCGGAGATATAAAGCGTTTGAATATTCTCATTTCTACCGGAAATGATGTGGTTGATATAGTGGTAAATGATATTGTCCAGAGCGAAAAGATTAAGATCAACTGGAAAGGAAAAATTCCGAGCAGGCTTAACATGACCAATGCAGAGATCTGTATTTTGTTTTCCAATCTTCTCAAAAATGCTGCGGAAGCCGTCAGAGATATGGAAGACAAGACAGTCAGCGTCACGGTCAAGCTCACCGGGCATCATTTGATTTTGGAGGAGAGCAACCGGACCATGAAGCCGGTGATCATAGAAGACGGCCGTCTCAAAACTACGAAGCATGACAAAGAAAAACACGGCATTGGAAGCCGCAATATGATCGAAATCGCCGAAAAGTATAACGGGGATGTTTCCTTCCGGTGTGAGAATGGGATATTCTATGTAAAAATTATCCTTCTGGATACTATTTAATGGAAAAAAAGATGACGGTTATTCAAATATCAAGTCGTTCCCCGCGGGTATATTGAAACAAGGAATAGGACCTTTTATAGTGTGTATTGTTACCGAGATAATTGTCGAAAGCAAAGCAGTATAAAGGGGGATAAAACAATGACATGCATGAGATGGCCTTGGCCTTTCTAATCGTCATCTAGTCCGTTTGGAGGACTAATTACAAAGGATAAAGAATTAATTATGAGGGTAGCCTTAAATTAAGAGACATAAAACAAGAGGCATTTCTGAGAAGATCAGAGATGCCTCTTTTATTATGTCTGATTTTATGCTTTCCACAGTCCGTGGAGATTGCAGTATTCATATGCGGCAATCAATTCCTCACCGTCTGCCAGAAGGAATTCTGCCTCCGGTTTTTCACCCGGATTCAGATATTTTATCTGATGGCCGCGGCTGGTTTCAATGCAGATGAACATAATGTAGTGAGCCTCCATCATAGGATGTTCGGCTTCTCCGACCTTCACGCTGATCCTGCGGTCATCCGCTGAAATGACCGGGACGTGTTTTTCTGCTGCCCCGTCGGTAGTGCCTGGAACAAGCTCCGTCATTTTCTGGCCGCAGCACATGATCGGTACCCCGCTGTCATTCAGCAAAGTCATGATGTTTTTGCAGTGTTCACAGATAAAAAATTTCATTTTAAGAACTCCCTTCTTTAAAACAACAACCCTGGTTACTGATTCTAATATATCAGACTATGCGTCATTTGTCTGTAGAATTTGGAAAAAATGAAGCAACTCTGTGACAAATTTCATATACTATCATTAGATGGCAGCAGAAAGGAGCGGTAAAATGTATGATTTTGCAGTGCTTGGCGGTGATTTAAGACAGTTTTATATGGCAAAACAGCTTGCTTTTAAAGGCTATTCTGTGATTACCTATGGGATCGCATCCGGGGAGGTGCAGGCTTCTTCCATGAAAGAAGCCGTGGAAAATGCAGAAATCCTGGTCGGCCCGATCCCTTTTTCCAAAGACCGTGAAAACCTGGTTTCCATGGAATGCTGTGCTGACTTCGGAATAGAGGATGTAAAACAGCATCTGAGGAAAGGGCAGAAGATCTTTGCGGGATGTATTCCGGATGACTTCTGCCGCTATTGCATGAATGCGGGGGTTGCTGTCCATGACTTTATGAAATTGGACTCAGTGGCGTTAAAAAATGCCGTGCCCACTGCCGAGGGAGCTGTGGCAGAAGCCGTTTTTGATTCTCCTGTACAGATACAGGGAAGCCGATGTCTGGTGACAGGCTTCGGACGATGCGGCAGCGTCCTGGCAGAAAAGCTGAAGCTTTGGTCGGCCAAAGTAACGGCAGCCGCAAGAAATAAGGAGCAGCGTGCCCTGGCGGAGTCCTTTGGAATAAAAGCAGTCTCTCTCGATGAGCTGAAAGAAGAACTTTCTCAGGCTGATTTTATTTTTAACACGATTCCGGCCATGATTTTAGACAGAGAACGTCTGGAACAGGTAAAAAAAGAGGCGTTAATCGTGGATATTGCATCTGCGCCGGGAGGCGTAGATTTCATGGCGGCAGACGAATTGGGGATCAAGGCAAAACAATGTCTTGGAATTCCCGGCAAGTATGCAGCGTGTTCGGCAGCTGCCATTCTGACAGAAACAATGATTACGGAATGGGATGTATGATGAGTGTAAAAGGAAAGAAAATAGGAATTGCCGTAACTGGCTCATTCTGCACATATGAAAAAATTTTTATCCAGCTTGAGAAGCTGGCAGAAGAAGGAGCACAGGTGCAGACCATTTTTTCCGGGGCCGCACAGAGCATAGACAGCCGATTTGGAAAGGCAGAAGATTTCTTGGATAGGGCAGAGAAGATCACTGGGATTACCCCGATGAAAACGATCGCCCAGGCTGAACCGATCGGTCCAAAGAGTCTATTGGATATTCTGGTGATCTTCCCGTGTACAGGAAACACGCTTGCAAAGCTGTGCAGCGGGATCACAGATTCACCGGTCCTGATGGCGGCAAAAGCCCATTTAAGGAACGATAAACCTTTGGTGATTTCTGTATCAACCAATGACGCTCTGGGAATAAATATGAAGAACATCGGAGCTCTGATGAATATGAAAAATATTTATTTTGTACCGTTTGGGCAGGATGATCCGGTGAAAAAACCGAACTCCATGATCGCCGATACCAGCCTTTTGATCCCGACTGTGGAAAAAGCGCTGGAAGGCAGACAATATCAGCCGGTTATCCGGGGATAGAACGTAAGGCTCCCGGTGATGCTTCACCGCGGGGCCTGTATGAAAAAAAGTTGAAGAGGTGGCACATATGTGTGGTATTGCGGGATTTTGTAATCCTCATAACAGGTATCTGGAAAAGAAAGGACAGTGGGAAGATGTTCTGGACCGTATGAATCAAGTTCAGAAGCACCGGGGCCCGGATGATCAGGGAACGTTTTTGGAAAATGGGTGCGGCCTGGCCCATGTCCGTCTCTCGATCATTGACTTATACACCGGTCATCAGCCCATGGTAAGAGAGGAATCCGGACGTAAGTTTGTCATTGTGTATAACGGTGAAATTTATAACATGAAGGAATTGAAACAGGAGCTGAAAAAGGAAGGGGCGATCTTCAGGACAGCGAGCGATACGGAAGTGATCCTGGCGGGGTACATCCTTCACGGACCGGCCTTTGTGGAGAAACTGAACGGTATTTTTGCGGTCAGTATTTGGGATTCTGCGGAAAAGAAGCTGTTTTTGTTCAGAGACCGGCTTGGGGTCAAACCGTTGTTTTATTCTTTTTCCGGCCAGACCCTTGTATTTTCATCCGAGATCAAGGGTATCTTTCAGTATCCGGGGATAGAACCGGTCATCGACCGGGACGGACTCGGTGAGATTTTTGGACTGGGACCGGCAAAATCCTATGGAAAAGGAGTATTCAAAGGCGTTTCAGAAGTACTGCCGGGTCATTTTCTGGAGTACAGCACGGAGGGGCTTAATGATCACACTTACTGGAAGCTTGAGAGCCGGCCTCATGAAGAATCTTATGATCAGACGGTAGAGAAACTGTCTTATCTGGTCCACGATGCGGTAAAGATGCAGATGCTCTCTGATATTCCGATTTGTACGTTTTTATCCGGAGGGGTGGACAGCAGTCTTGTGACAGCCATCTGTGCCAAAGAGCTTGGCAGACAGGGGAAACAGCTGAATACCTTTTCTTTTGATTTTGTAAACAATGACCGGTATTTTAAGGCCAATTCTTTTCAGCCGTCTCAGGACCGTCCATGGGTAGACCGTATGGTAGAGGCATCGGGAACCAATCACACGTACCTGGAGTGTAATAACGAGCAGCAGATTGAGAACCTGTACAGGGCTGTGGATGCAAGAGACCTTCCCTGCATGGCTGATGTGGAGTCTTCCCTTCTCTACTTCTGTTCAAAAGTTGCCGAGACAAAGAAGGTTACTCTGACCGGAGAATGTGCGGATGAGATTTTCGGAGGATATCCGTGGTTTCATAAAAAAGAATGTTTTGAAGCCCATGCATTTCCGTGGTCTATGGATATGGAGCCCAGGGAGGCCCTGTTAAGCGGCGATGTGCTTCAGGCGGTAGATCTGAAAGCCCATGCACGGCGGGCATACGAAAAGACGATCCGGGAAACCCCAAGACTTCTTGGAGAAGATCCGACAGAAAGCCGGAGGAGAGAGATCTCCTATCTGAATCTTAAATGGTTTATGGTCACACTTCTGGACCGGATGGACCGCACCAGCATGTATTCCGGCCTGGAAGCCAGAGTACCGTTTGCCGACCACAGGATCGTGGAATATATGTGGAATGTGCCGTGGGAAATGAAATGTCCGGACGGTGTGGTCAAAGGACTGTTAAGGGCCGCAGGTGAAGGAGATCTTCCGAATGAAGTATTGTACAGGAGGAAGAGTCCGTATCCGAAAACGTATCATCCTGAATATGAAAAAATGCTGGGAGACCGGCTGCGGGAAGTGATCGCAGATCCCAATGCTCCGATTCGGAATTTGATCGATAAAAAGAAAACGGAAGAATTTTTAGAGAGTCCGTCGGACTACGGAAAACCTTGGTATGGACAGCTGATGGCAGGACCGCAGATGGTGGCGTTTATGCTCCAGGTCAACTACTGGCTGGAAACGTATCATATCGCTGTCATATAAGAAGAGAACAGAAGGGATTGTTTTCATAAAAGAACAATTCCTTCTGTTTTTTATGTTTTTTCCACTCTGTCATGGTATAATGAAGATAAGATATTGATCTTAGCAATCACTGTTTATGAGCAAAGGAGTGATGTTTATGAAAGAGAACAGAATTATATGTATTTCCAGAGAATTCGGAAGCGGCGACCATGAATTGGGAGAACACCTGTCAGAGAAGCTGGGGATCAAGCTGTTCGACAGCGAGATCATAACAAAGGTAGCCGAGCTTGGCAATGTGCCTGAAGACTTTGTGGAAGAACAGGGGGAGGTCAGAGACTTCCGGGGCTTCCTGGGAGTGATGCCGTCCGGACATGCTGCAGCGGACATTACAAGAGACTTTGTAGTTACTTCGGAGAAACTGTTTGCCCTTCAGTCCATTGCCATCCGGCAGATGGCTAAAGACGAAGGTTCCTGTATTTTTGTGGGACGGTGTGCGGATGTTATTCTGCAGAATCAGGCAGAGTGCATCTCAGTTTTTGTCCACAGCCCGCTGGAAGACAGGATTCAGAGAATTATGGATCTGCGGCAGATTACAGAAAAGGAAGCAAGGAAACTGATTAAGAGGACTGACCGGGAAAGAGCCTCTTACCACAACTATTACACGAAGATCAAGTGGGGACATCCGAGCAACTATCACCTGGTTCTTAACATGGGAAAACTGGGCATGGAAAATGCGGTGGATCTGATTTCTTACTATGTAGAACGCTGAATATGATACAGAGAGGAGAGATGATATGAGACCGAATACGATTATATGCATATCCAGAGAGTACGGAAGCGGAGGCCATGAAATTGCGGAGAAGCTTTCAGAGGATTTAGGGATCAAGCTATTTGACAAAGAACTGATCGCCAGAGTGGCAAAGATGGCGGACGTGTCTGAAGAGTATATAAGCCAAAGGGAAGAGACCGGTGATTATGCCTATATCTTCGGAGTTCCCATCGGACATCCGGCCACGACTCCTATGGATGAATGTATCCTGACACCTGAGAAGCTTTTTGTCATTCAGTCCATTGCCATACGCCAGATCGCAGAGCAGGAGAAGTCCTGCATCTTTGTGGGGCGGTGTGCAGATGTTATCCTTCAGAAACTTCCCGGCTGCCACTCTTTCTTTATCCACAGCTCTGAGGCAGTGCGGATTCAGAGGATCATGGACACGGAGGACGTCTCTGAGCGGGAGGCGAAACGTCTCATGAAAAAGGTGGATAAGGAGAGGGCTTCTTACCACAATTACTACACAAAAATCAAGTGGGGACATCCGAGCAATTATGAACTGGTCATCAACACCGGCCGGACAGGTATAGATAAAGCGGTAAAAGTCATAGAATCTTACTTGGAAGAATAGATATAAAGGGCAGATGGGAAATCCACCTGTCCTTTTTGTATATCCGAAGGGCACACCGTAATTCATTCCCTTTGGGTGGACGTACTTTATACGATAATGTATACCCACAGGGCATCACGTATTTTATACCCTTCGGGTGGACGCGCTTTGCGCGATAAGGTATAATATAACAAGTAGCAGGAAGATATTTTTACTGGATAAGGGAGGTTGTATGACTATGGAATATAAAGATTTGATTGAAAGCAAGAACTCCGTCAGGGATTATAAAGAGAAGGAAGTCGATGCCGCTACCGTTAAGAAAATCCGGGATTTTGCCCAGTCCTGTGAGCGCCTGGATGACAGTATCGGGATCGATATCCGCTTTATGGATAATGATACCGTTTACCGCCAGCTGGACGGGTATGCAGGATATAAAGGGATTTTGATCAATGCGCCGCACTATATGATCGTTTTGTCAGAGAAAAAGGATCATTATATTGAAAATGGCGGATATGTGGGTGAATCTATCTCTGTTAAAGCTCATTCTCTGGGAGTGGATTCCTGCTGGATTACCTTCAAAGACAGCCGTACAGTCATTGAAAAGCTGAACATTGTCACGGATAAAGAAGTGGTGGCGATTATGGCATTGGGATACGGAAAGAAGCGGTTTAAAAAGGTTACAGGGAATGTCACATTGGGAAAAGGATATGCCAATGCGGATTTTCAGGTGAAAGACAGCGTTATATCTCCAAGGATGCCTTTAGAAGAGATTGTTTTTCTTGATACATGGGGCAATAAAGCAACGGTGGATGAGCTTGTGAACCGGGCTGTATACGAACCGTTAAACTATGCAAGGATGGCGCCTTCTACTTTAAATCGCCAGCCGTGGAGATTTATCATTGACGGAGGACTGCTGATTCTTACAGTCAGGGACGACGAGGATACGAATCTCTACGAGGAACAGATCGACGCGGGCATCGTCATGCTTTACTGCAAGAAGGTGATGAGGGAGACCTTATGTGAGATCAGCTGGAATCTCGAACCTGTGGAAAATAAATACAATATACCGGATAACTATAAGATTGTGGCATCCTGCAGTATGTAATACCCCTAAGGATTTCCGTAATATTATAAAAATGACCAAATACAGTTAAACGAGTTTTCTTCGTTTAACTGTATTTTTTTCCGACTGAAAAACAACAAATAACAACATAGATTCAATCTCATTATTATTTCAGCTTCTTATGATAAAATGTTTTACAGAATAAGGAGGAATGATTATGAGGAAGATGAGCAGTTCATTATGGAAAAAGGGAATGGCTGCGGCTTTATCTGCAGTAATGATGTTTGGTGTTTTTGGGGGAACGAAGACTTCTGTATCCGGGGCTTCCGGCAAAAAAGTCGATGCCAATATGGATGGCAGAGCGAATGAGACGGTTACAGTAAACAATGCAAAAGGCGCAAGGATGATCAAAGTAGGCTCCTATGTAAAATCAGGAGGAGAGCTTAAGACGGGAAAGACATATTATGCACTGCGTCTCGCAGACGGTTATGGGGAACAGCGGCCGGATTATAAAAGGGTGCTGAAACAGAATACATGGGTAACGGTAAGCGCAAGTCTGCTTCCTGTAAAACTTGGCCGAAAGGTTTCCAGCCCTACCTGGTATAATTCACCCGATCAAAGCTACAATAAGGTACAGAAAGGCGATACTTATTTTGCTTTAAACAGTAAAGACAATACAGAATTTGTAAATCTGTTTGACAGCTGTAATGGAACCATTGCATTTAACGAGACTTTTAAGGGAAGCAATATTAATACCACGGACGGGAAGTATTCCCGCTATGGATGTGACAACGGCGGAGTAGCCGGCCAGCCAATTCTTTTATATCATGGTTCATCTGCCAGCGAGTATGTTTTAAGCGGGATTTATGTAAAGAATACAAAGACTTATAAGAAGAACCAAGTGATCAAAAAGTCGGATTTTACGGTCTATGCAAAATATGTGAATAAGAAAAACAGTAAAGATGTAAAATGGGGGAAAGCAGATACAAATTATATCGCTTTATCTCAGACTAGTGCGCAGAACGGAAAATTTAAAGTAAAGGTGCAGTATCCTACAACAGGTGCAGATATGCCAAGTCTGGCAGCAGGTGCCAAAACTAAGGAGCTCACTCTCAATACAGCAGCCAGTACCGCAAAGAAGGTCATTGTAGCAACTGGTACGGCCAAGACTTCCAGGAAGGTTCAGCTGTCATGGACAAAGACGAAGGGTGCGGACGGATACCGGATTTACGGTAATCAATGTGGAAAGAAATCTACACCAAAATATTTAAAGACAGTAAAGAAGGGAACGAAGACTACCATCACAAAGATTGGAAAGCGAAAACTGAAATCCAAAGGTTCCTATAAGTTTTATGTAAGACCATATCAAAATGTGAACAAACAGAAAAAGAACATTGGAAAATCTAATACGGCACATGTATTGATGAGAGCCGGTTCACGGTATGCAAATGCATCTTCCGTCTCTGTAAAGAAGAAATCAATTACGCTGAAAAAGGGCAGGACAGCTGTCATTAAAGCAAAGGTAAAGGTCCCGTCCGGCAAGAAACAGCCGAAAAATCACGGTGCAAAGATTCGTTACATGACTTCAAAAAGTTCTGTAGTATCCGTGAACAGCAAAGGAAAGATCAAAGCAAAGAAAGCCGGCAAGGCAGCTATTTATGTGATCAGTGAGAATGGAAAGTATAAAAAGGTCAGCGTAACGGTAAAATAAAAAATGCTGAAAGAAAATGTTGTAAAACTAAATAGGACAGTTTTACAACATTTTTTATTCGGCATATGAGAACAAAAGAAATTAAAAAAAATATAAAAAACCATTGCGCTTGTCGAAATTCCGTGGTATATTAATAAAGCTGTTGGGCTATCGCCAAGTGGTAAGGCACAGGATTCTGACTCCTGCATCCGCTGGTTCGAATCCAGCTAGCCCAGTTTCATCAGAATTAAAATAAATAATCAGGGTGTGTAGCTCAGGTGGTAGAGCACTTGACTTTTAATCAAGTTGTCCGGGGTTCGAATCCCCGCACGCTCAGTTTCCTATAAGGAAATCACAGACGAAGATCTGTATCATATTTTTTGGAAAATCAGTAAAAAAGTAGTTGACATAAGATTTTTGCTGTGATATATTGATAAAGCTGTTGGGCTATCGCCAAGTGGTAAGGCACAGGATTCTGACTCCTGCATCCGCTGGTTCGAATCCAGCTAGCCCAGTTTCATCAGAATTAAAATAAATAATCAGGGTGTGTAGCTCAGGTGGTAGAGCACTTGACTTTTAATCAAGTTGTCCGGGGTTCGAATCCCCGCACGCTCATAGGACTCCGTTTCAGATGAAACGGAGTTTTTTCATTTACATAGATGAGGGGTGGGGAGATGAGGTGGGCTTGCCACTTTATCCTTTTATATGAAATCATTTGTTATCTTGCAGGAGGCATCTCAATGAAAATAGACCGTTTAATCGGAATTATCACACTTTTGCTCAGAAACGACAAAGTCACGGCACCTGAACTGGCCGAGAGATTCGAAGTGTCCAGAAGGACCATCAGCCGGGACATTGACGTGATCTGCCGTGCGGGGATCCCTCTGATCACGGAACAGGGATACGGCGGCGGAATCCGTATCGCAGAAGGCTATAAGCTTGACAAAACTGTTTTTACGAAAGAAGAGCTGAGAGCAGTTTTTGAAGGGCTGAAAGGAATTGACAGCGTATCGGGGACTTCCGCTGCGTTAAGTCTCATGGAAAAGCTCTCTTTAGAACCGGAAGATTCGGTCCTGTCAGAAGGAATGATCCTGATCGATCTGGCTTCTCACTATGAAGAATCACTGAAAGAGAAGATCGGGATCATAAAACATGCGGTTTCCAGCCGGCATACGGTGAACTTTTTGTATTATTACAGCAAGGGAGAAGAATACCGGGAGATTGAGCCGTATCTTCTGGTATTCCGGTGGTCATCCTGGTACGTCTATGGCTTCTGTAGAAAGAGAAAGGATTTCCGTATGTTTAAACTTAACAGGCTGTGGGAGCTCAAAGAGACAGGAAACAGTTTCCTGATGAGAAATGCAGGTAAAACGGAGGCAAATTTTCAGGACTATTTCAGACAGGATGCAGTCAAACTTAGAGCGGTCTTTGAAAAAGAAGCAAAATACAGGCTTGTGGAAGAATACGGGGCCGGCTGTTATACCGAAGATGAGCAGGGCCGGCTGATCTTTGAATGGGATTTCGTGAATTATGATAACATGAAGCAGTGGATTTTGAGTTTTGGAAGCCAGGCAATGGTCATAGAACCCAGGTGCCTTGCGGATGATCTTGTGTCGGAATTGAAAAAGAATTTAAACAGATATACAGGAACATGACATAAAGCTGTCTGGTTCCTCCTGATATACTGAATGTATTCAAAGAAGGAGGAAGTGCTATGTTAAAAATGACAGCAGCAGGATTATTTGTTACTGATATGGAGAAAATGGTCGCGTTTTACAGGGATGTGATGGGTATGAAGACCGATTGGGAAGGAACTCCCAACGCTGAACTCTATTCCGGCGACATGTGTCTGATTATGTTTGGGAGAAAAGATTTTGAAGAAATGACCGGCAGAAACTTTGGCTATCCGGACAAAATAAACGGGACGGTGGAACTCGCCTTTGATCTGCCTTCCTATGAAGACGTGGACCGGGAGTATCAGAGAGTACTGGAAGCAGGAGCCGAACCGGTTCTCGCACCGGTAACGGAACCATGGGGACAGAGAACAAGCTATGTTGCAGATCCTGACGGGAATCTGATAGAGATCGGATCTTTTGGAAAAGAGTGATGAAATCAAAAAAACCTATTGACAAATAGAAAGAAACCGTGTAAGATTCCAAATAACCTATAGGCAAGATAGGAAATCAGCAAGAAGGAGATACCGCAATGAATTTTATCAAGGCATATAAGAATTTCATGATGGATATGATGGGTATGGAAATGCAGATGCAGAGCATGTGCAGTTCTTTTGCGTACAATCAAATACCGGAACATCATATTTGTATGGAGATATCTTAAAAGCTGAGAGAAAGTACATAGCGGTTAAGTATTGGGAGGCCATGCATGGCCTCCTTTTTTTATTTCATAAAAAAGTTTACGACCTTTTCTGTGAAATAAAAAACGCTCCATGTCTGAACGGCCGCAGACAGAGCTGAAGCTTGAAATTATTAATTCCATACTAAAAAAATAGGATTTGTATAAAAATGGAGGAACGTATTATGAAAAAATCGTTGAAAAAGCTGACAGGAATCGTTATGATTGGAGTATTGGCACTGGGTGCTTTGACCGGATGCGGGAGCCAAAAAGCCAGTGCTGCAAAAGACATTACCATCGGTGTCTGTGCGGGACCATACGGAGACATGGTGAAAAAAGCGATCGCGCCTTCTTTGGAGAAAAAGGGATACAAAGTATCGGTGAGAGAGTTCAGTGATTATGTACTGCCGGATCAGGCCCTGGCAAACGGTGAGATCGATGCAAATTTAATGCAGCACACGGCATATTTAGAAAAGTTTGCGGCAGATAATGATCTGAATATAAGCAAAGTCATTGCGGTGCCGACTGCGGGAGCAGGAATTTTTTCTGACAGCATAAAATCTTTGAAAGAACTGAAGAAGGGTGACAAGATCGGGATACCGAATGATCCTTCCAATCTTGCAAGGGCCCTCAGTATTCTTGGCAAAGAAAAGGTCATTGTCCTTAAGAAAGGAATCGACCAGACGAAGGCAACGGAGAAGGACATTGCCCAGAATCCTAAGAATTTAAAATTTGTAACATTGGATGCGGCCCAGATATCAAGGAGTTTGGACAGTGTTGCGGCGGGGGTAGTTCCAGGAAATTATGCATATGCGGCAAAACTGGACTTTTCCAGAGCATTGGCGGTCGAGACTCTGGCAGAAGAATATAAAAATGTCATTGCTGTAAAAACTGATGACGTGAAAGGGCAGCTGGGGAAAGACCTCAAAGAGGCTGTGGAGTCAGAAGATTTTTATAAAGCGGTGTCAGACAAAAAGAGCAGCTTTCAGTCCTTCCAGAAACCAGACTGGTGGACAGAAAAATATAAAGAAAAATAAACATAAGAGAGAAAGGTGAGAAACTGTGATTGAATTAAAGAATATTGGAGTGACATTTCAGCAGAATAAACAGGATTTTCAGGCGGTTAAGAACGTAAATCTGACCATTGAGGAAGGAGAAATCTTTGGCATTGTAGGACCCAGCGGAGCCGGAAAGAGTACGCTTGTCAGAGTGATCAATCTGCTTCAGCCGCCTACTGCCGGACAGGTGCTGATCGAAGGGAATGAGATCACTTCCCTGAAAAGAAAAGAGCTGTGTAAGGTCCGTCTGGACATCGGAATGATCTTCCAGCACTTTAATTTGATCAGCGGTTCCACGATCGCGGAAAATGTGGCGTTTGCCCTTCATGCAAACCATTATCCGAAAGAGAAAATACAGGGAAGAGTGAAAGAACTCCTCGAAATGGTACATCTGCCGGAAAAAGCGGATTCCTATCCGGCCAACTTAAGCGGCGGGCAGAAACAGAGAGTGGCAATCGCTAGAGCGCTGGCCAACGATCCGAAAATCCTGCTCTGTGATGAGGCGACATCCGCATTGGATTTGGAGAATACAGAAGAAATCGTGTCTCTGTTAAAAGAGATCAATGAAAAATATCATATTACCATAGTTTTCATCACCCATGAGATGGAAGTTGCAAAAAAATTATTTGACAGGATCGCCTTCATGGAAAACGGTGAAATCAAGGAAGTACGGGATATATATTCTGCATTTGCAGAGCCGAGAGAAGAGATTACCAAAAGTCTTGTGGAGCGTGTGCTCAATGTGGGCGTTCCCGATGAGGTGAAGCTTTCGGAGGAAGAAGAACTCGTGAAACTCTGTTATACCGGGGAAAAGGCTTATGCATCTGTGATCAGCCAGGTTTCCAAACAATTCGACGTGGTGATCGATATCATCAACGGAAAGATCGACTATATTCATGGGAAACCATTGGGTGTGCTGATCGTGATTGTAAGAGGCAGAAATGAAGAACGGGAAAAAGCCCTTCGTTATATGAAAGAAAATGTGTACCGTGTAGAAGAATTAGAGGGAGGACGATAAGATGAAGGAAACGATGGAGATTATAAAATTAGAATTTGGAAATGCGACGATAGAGACCATACAGATGGTGCTGATTGCCATGGCTGCGGCCGTTGTATTCGGAATGCTCATTGGCCTAGTGCTGCACTTGACAGCTAATCCCTTATTTTTTAAGAACCGGGCGGTCAATGCGGTGGCAGGTACCATTATAAATATTATCCGTTCCATGCCGTTTATTATTCTGCTCGTAGTACTCCTTCCGCTGACAAGGATCTTAGTAGGCACCAGCATCGGTGCGGCAGCGGCGGCGGTTCCTCTTTCCATCGCATCTGTAGCTTTTTATGCGAGACTGGTGGAAGGATCCTTCAGTGAAGTGGACAAAGGAGTCGTGGAGGCAGCGGTGGCTACGGGTGCAAGTGTTTCCCTGATCATCCGCAAGGTTTTATTTGTGGAAGCTCTTCCGAGTCTGATCCGCGGACTTACGGTGACATTTGTAAGCATCATCGGATACTCTGCCATGGCAGGAAGTGTCGGAGGAGGCGGAATCGGAGATCTGGCGATCCGGTACGGATATAACCGGTACGAGACCGGTGTTCTGACATTTACAGTGATTGTATTGATTATCATTGTCCAGCTCGGACAGTGGCTCGGAGATAAGGTGGCATTAAAATTTACGAAACGGTAGGTGATGGCTTTGACAGGACTTGAATGTTTGATTCCCGACAGCAGTCGGGTGATCTTTGACTCTAATATAGAAGAAAAATATTTATCGGACACTCTGGGAAGACTCAGGGGACGGGCAAAAGCCCTGGTATTCCCTGAGTCCACAAAAGAGGTCAGCGATATTATGAAATATGCATATGAACATAAGATTCCGGTTACACCGAGAGGAGCAGGGACCAATTTAGTAGGTTCTACGGTACCGGCGGACGGAGGGATCGTTTTGGATCTGTCCCGCATGAACCGGGTGCTGGAGATCGATAAGGATACTTTTACGGCAACAGTGGAATCCGGTGTCGTGCTGAAAGATTTTCAGGAGCTGGTGGAGCAGGAAGGCTTATTTTATCCTCCGGACCCGGGCGAGAAGACAGCGACCATCGGCGGAAATATCAGCACCAATGCAGGAGGAATGCGCGCCGTAAAATATGGTGTCACCAGAGATTATATCCGTGGGCTGGAAGTAGTGCTGGCCGACGGCAGTGTGGCAGAGCTTGGCGGGAAAGTTGTAAAAGACAGTTCCGGTCTTTCATTAAAACATCTGATGATCGGCTCAGAGGGAACCCTCGGAGTGATCACAAAGGCCATTGTGAAGCTTACATCAAAACCTCAGAAGACATTGAGCGTTCTTTTGCCTTTTGATGATCTTCATACGGGGATACGGGCAGTCTTAAACGTAATTCGGGGCAGTCTTGACCCGACGGCCATTGAATTTGTGGAGAAGAAGGTAGTCGCTCTCGGAGAAGAATATGTTGGTCTTGCTTTTCCTTATCAAGATGCAGCGGCATATATTCTTTTGACTTTTGACGGAGATGACTCGGAGGAAATTTATAAACGGGTCGAAAAACTCAAAACAATCGCCGAGGAAAGCGGAGCTAAGGATGCGCTCGTGCTGGAAGACGAAGAGACGATTGATGCGGTGTGGAAGATCCGGGGAGCCCTTGTAAAAGCTGTTGAGGCAAAATCGGAACAGGAGCCGGTGGACATTGTGGTTCCCATCAATAAATCTGCCGAATTCATAGAATATATCAATGATTTAGAACAGAAGACCGGAGTTCAAATGGTAAGTTTCGGACATGCGGGAGACGGGAATGTACACCTTTGTGTTGTCCGGGGCGGCAGGACACAGGAGCAGTGGGAAAAAGACCGGAGAGAAGTGCTGGCTTCTGCCTACGATAAAAGCAGTGAGCTTGGCGGCCTGACATCAGGAGAACACGGGATCGGGCTGAGCAAGAAAACATATTTAAAGAAAGCATCAGATCCTTTAATTCTTCAAATGATGAAGCAGGTGAAGCTTTCCCTGGACCCGAAAAATATTTTAAATCCAAATAAAATTTTTGATTAAAAATTATCGCAGAATTTGTTAAGGTATATTTTCCTTTTCATTGGAAACAATAGTGGTATCAAATAATTATTCCAAAGGAAAAGGAGAATTCATAATGAAAAAGAAATGTTGGATGCTTACAATGGTTGCAGTCCTCACATTAAGTGTCGCTGCGATGTTTACAGGATGTTCAAACAAAAATGATGCCACAACAACAGAAAAAACCACAGAAGGCGGTTCATCCACTACAGCAACAAACAATGATTTGGGTGACGACGTGGAAGATGCGGCTGACGATGTGGCAGACGGAGCAAAAGATCTGGCGGACGATGTAGCCAATGGGTTTGATGATTATGATGATGCCCATGACTATCTGATCAATAAACTTGGTTCTGACGGAAACGGTCAGTATGAAGTGAGAAATAAAGACCAAGATGTCACAGAGTACAGAGATGGAGCAAAAGGATATCACTTTGAAATTTATGACACATCCAAAGACTCCGGTAAAAAATACGGTGATTTCTACGTTGACAAAGACAACGGAAAAATCTATAAGAAAAATACAGATACAAAAAAAGTAGAAGAATACAAAGCAAAGAAATAATTCACATGAAAAATCCTTGTGTGCAGGGCTGTATAGATCAGATCCTGTGTTCAGGGATTTTTTCGGTTTAGAGGCCTTGTTGCAATTCTTTCGGCGGGGTGATAGACTGATATCTCAAACTTTGACAGATCAGGGAAGGAGTTATGATGAAGTACAGTAAACTGAAAGCAGATCTCATGGATATGTTTGACGAAAAGAAGCTGCATATGCTCCCAGAGGAATGGGGGTTTTTTAATGAATTTGACAGAGAAATTAATATCATCGGGTATGCAGTAAATCTGACAGAAGAAATTATAGAAAAAGCCCGCCAGCAACAGATAGAATTTCTTGTGACCCATCATGATTCGTGGGAGTTTATTTTTGGACTGAAAGAAAGCTGCAGTAAGATGTTAGAAGAAAGCGGAATCACCCATGCTTATTTTCATGCACCGTTAGATGACGCGGAGTTTGGGACCAGTGCGTCACTGGGAAAGAAACTTGGAATGGGAGGTCTTGAGAAGGTGATGCCGTATGCGGAAATCTATTATGGCGGGGTCATAGGTGAGATCGAGCCCGTTGATTTCAATGTGTTCAGAGAAAGGCTGACCGATATCCTTGCAGAGCAAGTGCGCTGTTATCAAAATAATGAAAATCCGGTAAGAAAAGTGGCTGTGGCCGCAGGAGGGGGAAACATGACCACAGAGATGAGGATTGCCGCAGAGGCTGGATGTGATACATATGTCACAGGGGAATACGTACTTTATTCACAACAGTATGCACAGCATGTGGGAATGAATCTGTTTGTGGGAAGTCATACGAATACGGAAATTCTGGGAGTGGAATCGTTGGTTCAAAAATTATCCGGGGATAAAGAAATCCAGATTATAAAAATTGATGAGCCGAATTATTAAAAAGGGGGTCTTCTCAAAATCGGTCAATGGATTTATGCTGTCTATATTAGACGAATCGGTCAGGGGAGGACAGCATGAACGAGAAATTTTATCAGCTGCCATGCGGCAGACGGGAAAAGATCATAAGATCTGCTTATCAGGTGTTTTCAAGAAATGAATATAAGAGAGCTTCTATGTCGGCGATAGCCGATGCGGCAGGAATTTCAAAGTCGCTTTTATTTTATTACTTTAAGAACAAGAAGGAGCTGTATTTATATCTTGTCTGTCACGCTGAAAACCTTACACGCAGTGCGGTGCAGGATTATGGCGTATGGGAGACTGAAGATCTTTTTGAAATGTTACGTCGGAATGTCCGGGCAAAATGTTCTCTTTCGGTGAAGTATCCGGAGATCTGTATGTTTTCAGTGAAAGCCTACTATGAGCAGCATCCGGAAGTGAAAAAGGATGTGCACAAATTGATCGCCAAGACAAATCAGAACGCTGAGCAGAAATTTTTCCGGACATTCGGCAACAGTATGTTTCGGGAGGATATAGAGACAGAGACCATGTATTATGAAATTGCGCTTGCCTGTGAAGGTTATTTATACCGATGTTTTCAGAAAGGACAGATCGATATTGGCCGGATGGAAGAAGAATTTGATGTTCTGATTAAACATTGGAAAAAGGTATATTTGAGGAGGTGGAAGTGATGAAGTTTCATGAGTTTGGGGGCCGGAAACTGCCGCATGTACTGCTCATACACGGAGGAGGACAGGCTTGGTGGGACTATTTAAGACAGGCCCGTATGCTGTCTTTAAATTATCATGTGATCCTGCCCACGCTGGATGGACATGGAGAAGAATACATGACGGAGTATGTGTCCACAGAAGATAGTGCCGGGAAAATCATTAAATATATCAATGAAAGCTGCGGCGGTTCTGTTTTTGCCATCGGCGGTGTCTCTTTGGGAGGGCAGATTGTGATAGAAATACTTTCCCAAAGGCCGGATATTGCACAAAAAGCGATCATTGACGGGAGCCTTTGTTATCCTCAGCCCAAGCTTGCGAAATGCTGCACTGCTTTTGTGCGCTGCTTCTGGCCGCTGCTGTTTAGCAGGTCAGCAAGCAGACTGGAATTGGCAGTGCTGAATAAATATATGCCCGCCATGCGGCTTCCGGAGGAAATCATAGATTATTATATGAAAGATATGCCTAATTTCAGAAAAGAAACCATGTGTACCATTTACCGGACTTATATGGGAGACTACCAACTGGACGACAGGATCAAACATGTGACAGCGCAGGTGATGTATTGGTACGGATCGAAGGAGATGAAATGTGTAAAGAATTCCGCTGCCCTTTTTAAATCATTGGTTCCTTCCTGCGAGATCTATGAGGCAGAGGGATATGGTCATGGATATCTGGCTGTTTACCTGCCGGATGAATGGATGAAGGCTGCAGGGCCGTTTTTGGCCCTGAAATGACATGTCAAATCTATTTTACATGCTGAAAAAACGGGGATGTCAAACATTTTTGATAGAAGATCTGCATCTCAATCGGTATAATGTCGATACAACATAAAACACAAGCAGGAGGAATCAGAACATGGAGTTCAGCAAACAGATAAAGAAATACAGGCTTGATTCAAAGCTCTCACAGGATGAATTGGCAGAGAAGGTATACGTCACACGGCAGACAATTTCAAATTGGGAAAACGGTAAGAACTATCCCGATGTAAAAAGTCTGCTCCTGCTGAGCACTCTTTTTCACATTTCTCTTGATACCTTAGTGAAAGGAGATTTAGAGGAGATGAGAGAACAGATTAAAGCAGAGGATATTAAAAAATGGAATCGCGACAGCCTTATCTTCGGTTTGCTTCTCGTAGCAACGGCAGTGCTGGCAGTACCGCTTTCATTCTATGGAGACGTGGTTGGAATCGTGATCTGGCTAGTGATTTTCGGATGTGCAATTTATTATGCAGGCCGCGTTGAGAAACAGAAAAAGACACATGATATTCAGACATATAAAGAGATCATGGCTTTTACGGAAGGAAAAAAACTCGATGAAATAGAGAAATACCGGGAATCTGGGAAACGGCCGTATCAGAAATTACTGCTGGCAGTCTGCGCAGGGCTTCTGACATTGGCAGTTTCAGCAGTGATGATCTTTTTACTCCGATAGGGAAGTATCATGTTTTTTTCAAAAAGAATTGTTCGATTTCCCAACCGGTAAATTTAGCGGGTACGAAGAAACCGCATAAAACTGCGGGTTAGAGATTAGTTTTAAAGAAAATTTGAAAAATTGCTGCCGGTTGGGAAAAATAAGAGAAACGTTGATTTTATCAGGGAAAATGACTATAATGAAAATAAAGAATGGCGGAAATACGTTGGATAAACAATAACAAGAGTTGTATTAATATTCAAAGCCGTGGAGGCGAAAATAGAATTCACCTATATATTAATTAAAGTTAAAATATTCTCACAGATCACACGATAGTACATATCATTCGGGATATATGCTTTGCATTATAAGGTTTGCAGAAGAGGAGTGCGTAACAATGCTTGTTTTCTTAATATGGCTGTTTATAAGCTGTTCCTTCATTATTCTTGGGATATATGCCTTTAACTCAAAGAAGGAAGCTGCCTTTGGCTTCTGGGCAAATGCAGAGGTTTTCCCGGTAAATAATATAAAATCATATAATCGCGCCGTTGGAAAACTATGGTGTACCTTTGGGGCCGTTCTGGCTGTTTTAGGTCTGCCGCTTCTGAAAGAACAAAACTCACCATATATTCTGCTTTCAATTTTAGGTGTTATGGCAGAATCTATTGTGGCTATGGCTGTCTATGTGACAGTGATAGAGAAAAAATATCGAAAGAAGCCTTAAATATTTTTAATTAAATAATACATCTCTGTTAAATCCGGGAATCCCGGATTTTTTTATGTCATAGGAAAGTTCTACGACCTTCCCTATGACATAAAAAACGCTCCGCGGGCTGTACACAGATGCATAAGGAAATCATTTGACTACGTCAAATCGCATCTGGTACGCAAAGCTGTCAAGCCCCTGTTACGTCTATGAGTGAGGGAATTATTGAGAAACTTTTTCATTCGAAGACGTCAGCATCGAAACAAACTGTATTTCTCACAGAGTACGTCCATTTCACCCCAAAATAAGGCTGTTTTCTTTTTTTTCTTATGTAGTATAATAGGACTGTAATTATCAGACAAATTTGCGGAAAGGATGGGACGTGCAATGGGACTTACCCTTCATTACCGGAAAGAAAAGAGAGGGCTTGAGCTGGTCCGCTGTTATGGAAATGACAGTGTTGTTTCGCTGCCGGATACTGTGGACGGACAACCTTTCAAAATATTAGGAGACTATGCATTTTCCCAGTGGAAGAAACAGGAAGAGGAAGATGTAGAAATATATGATGTAACAAATAATATATTGCAGGACGATGAAAAGGAACTGCTCTGCGGGAATCTGATTGAAGCAGTGCATCTTCCTGATAAAACAGAGGAATTGGGCAAATATGCATTCTACGGATGCAGCAATCTCAAAAAACTGACTTTTTCAGATGCACTGAAAGGTACCGGAACCGGAGTGTTTAACGGGTGCAGGCTCCGCCATGTGGAGATTTTCTGCAATAACGGGAAAAGCACGTGCCTGAAAGATATCGTCGGAGAAATACGATATGAGCTGTATGCCGACCTCCATTACCGCACAGAAGACGGGCATCAAAAGACAGCAAAGCTGGTCTTTCCCGAATTTTATGAAGAGGCGGTAGAAAATACTCCGGCAAGGATCATTGAGAAATATTTTAATGGGTCGGGCTATAAATATCGTCAGTGTTTTCAGAAAAGGGAAGTGGACTATCAGGCTTATGACAGGCTGTTTTCTGTGGCAGAGATAGAAGAACGGCCGGAGCTGGTATCGGAAATTGCCGTCCGGCGGCTCAGATATCCATATGAACTGAGTGAAAAAGCAAGAAAAGAGTATACAGCATATGTAAAAGACCATGCAAAGAATATAGCAGAAGGATTTGTCCAACAGCGTGATATGGAAGCACTGCGGTTCTTATCGAAAGAGGGTCTTTGGAATGAGAATGCCATGGAAGCGGCCATAGAGCAGGCATCCTCGCAGAAAGACGGAGAAACCATGAGTTTTTTGATGAATGAAAAGCAGCGCCTGTTTCCTCCGAAAAAGAAAATTTTTGAGTTATAGTTAGGAGAAATATGCAGAAAGAAACAGAAAAAGCAGAAAGGCTTGCCGAAGCCGGAAGGCAGATCCTCATGGCTTCAAGAGATGAACTTTATCTGCACATGAGGTTCATGGATCTGGCATTGAGCAGCTTTTTTTATACAAGCCATGCAGACGCAGAGAGAATCGCCTCTGACGGCAGGGTGATATACTTTCATCCGGGGTATCTGGCAAAGCTGTATGCACAGGACAGAAGAATGGTGAACCGGATGTATCTCCATTTGGTACTGCACTGTCTTTTTCACCATTTAACCGGGCAGAAAAACAGGGAAAAAGAATTGTGGGACATCAGCTGTGATATTGCTGTTGAATCCGTGATCGACCAGTGGAAGACAGGGGCAGTTTCTTTATATGGCACTGCGTTCCGCAAAGATATTTATAAACGCCTCAGAAAAGACCTGAAGGTGCTGACGGCGGAAGGCATCTATAAAAGGATCCGGGAATGGGAACTCACAGAAGCGGAAATAAAGCGCATCGGGGAAGAGTTTGTCATGGACAGCCACAGCTTCTGGCCAGCGAAAGACCAGCCCAAGATGCAGCAGGAGATCCAGAACCAGTGGCAGGACATCAGTGAAAAGATGGAGCTGGATATGGAAACTTTCTCTCAGGAAATGTCTGCGGACACAGGGGATATGGTCCGGCAGATGCAGATCGAAAACAGGGAGAGGTTTGATTATAGGGAGTTTCTGAAAAAATTTGCGGTGCTTAAAGAGGAAATCGGTGTGGACGAGGATTCTTTTGACTATGTGTTTTACACCTACGGGCTTCGCATGTACGGAAACATGCCGCTGGTGGAGCCGCAGGAGTGGAAAGAAGTAAAAAAAGTAGAAGAATTTGCGATCGTCATAGATACGTCCATGTCCTGTTCCGGTGAACTGGTAAAGAAGTTTTTGGAAGAGACCTATGGAATTTTAAAGGAAGAAGAGACATTTCTTCATAAGGTCAACATCCATATCATTCAATGCGATGAAAAAATCCAGGAAGATAAAAAGATCCGGGATGAAAAAGAATTGAAAGAATATATGGAACATTTGGAGCTCAAAGGGGAAGGCGGTACAGACTTCCGCCCGGCATTTGAATATATAGCAAGACTCATGGAAGAAGGAGAATTTTACAGCCTCAAGGGAGTTTTGTATTTCACAGACGGCCAGGGCATTTATCCGAAGAAAAAGCCGCCCTTTGAGACTGCCTTTATTTTCATGGAAGAAGAATACGAGGATGCCCAGGTGCCGCCATGGGCGATGAAACTGATTGTTTGCGAAGAAGAACTTGAAGGAGAAGATTATGGACATTAAACGTGCGAAACAGGAAATCAAAGATTCTGTGGAAGCGTATTTAAATAAAAATGAGTACGGGGAATACCGGATACCGGCGCTAAGACAGAGGCCGGTCCTTTTGATGGGGCCTCCCGGGATCGGAAAGACACAGATCATGGAACAGATTGCAAAGGAATGCGGCATTGGGCTGGTAGCTTATACGATCACCCACCACACAAGACAGAGTGCAGTTGGACTTCCATTTATCAAAGAAAAAATCTATGGAGATGTCACATATTCCGTGACAGAGTATACGATGAGCGAGATCATCGCTTCGGTATATGAAAAAATCGAACAGACCGGCCTTCGGGAGGGGATCCTATTCATCGATGAGATCAACTGTGTCTCTGAGACACTTGCGCCGACGATGCTGCAGTTTCTACAGTGCAAGACTTTTGGAAATCAGAAGGTGCCGGAGGGATGGGTTATCGTGGCAGCCGGCAATCCTCCGGAGTACAATAAGTCTGTCCGTGAGTTTGATGTGGTGACGTTAGACCGGATCAAACTGATCGATGTGGAAGCTGACTATGAGGTCTGGAAAGAATATGCATACAAAGCCGGAATTCATCCTGCTGTCATGGCTTACCTCGAGATTCGGAAACATCATTTTTACAGGATGGAGACAACCGTGGACGGAAAAGCCTTTGTGACTGCCAGGGGATGGGAGGATTTGTCCGACTTTATGAAAGCATATGAGGGGCTTGGAAAGACGGTTGACCGGGATGTAATCTATCAGTATATTCGGCATTTAGGGATTGCCAAAGAGTTTGCAAATTATTTGGAACTTTACCGGAAATACAGAAAGGACTATAAGATTGACGAGATCCTTGAGGGTTCTTTCACAGAAGATATGCTGGAGAAACTGAAATTTGCTCCGTTTGACGAGCGGCTCAGCATTGTCCATCTGCTGAACGGAAAATTAAATGAGTTTTTCATGGAATATGCGAAAACAGATGCCTATGTAAGCGAACTGTTTTCATGGCTGAAAGACTACATGGAGCACGGGTCCATGGAGGAAACGCTGAAAAAAGCCGAGTCAGAATACCGGGAGAGGAAGAAAGCAGAGCAGATATCAAAGGAGGAAGAACATATTTGGAAGAAGGTGATCGGGAGACTGGAGACTTATCTTGAAGATTTGAAGAGAGAAAAACCGCAGGATGAGCCGAAAGCGGTTCGGAGCTGGTTTAAAGCAGAGACAGAAAGCAGGGAACAGCTGGTGGAGAAGATATCGGATGCTCTTCTTTATGCCTTTGATTTTATGGAGGCAGCCTTCGGGGACGGACAGGAAATGGTAGTCTTTATCACGGAGCTGAATGTAAATTATTACAGTGTCGGATTTATCAAAGAAAACGGCTGTGATCCTTATTATAAATATAATAAAGGCCTGCTTTTTGATGAAAGACAGGAAGGGATTCTTGAGCAGATTAAAGACGCGGTGAGATAAGGATTTTAGATTTACAAAGACCTGAAAGCAAGTTAAACTAGAGATATAAAGTGATGGATGATCAACCGGGAAAGCGCAGGGCAGATCAGCAGTTATGCAGAGGAAAGGAGCCTTTTATGAACAAAGATCTAAAGTATGAGAATTATCTGACACAGCCGAATCCACTTCCTTTTGAGGAAGCAATGGAGATTTATGAGGCGATCCTTCAGAATTCGCCGGAGGATGACGAGGAGTTTGAAGAATTTTGGGAACTGGCTCTGAGTGCAATGACGGTCTATGCGGATCTCAGGGCAAATTGGAAGCAGATCAGGAAAGGGCAGCGGGATAATGACGGAAGGACGAGAAAGCATGACAATGTCATACACACGCTGAATCTGTTAAGCGGTATGATGGAGCAGAGAGGGCTGGATGTTTCATGGAGAAAGCAGCTCGGTGACCAGAGAAAACGGATTGGCGATTTTGCCTGCTATGTAGCGATGCTTTACGGCTTATCTGCGCGCTAGAAAGGAAATGTAACATGGAAATAAAGATAACCCTGGGTGATATCACAAAGGTTCCGGCAGATGCCATCGTCAATGCCGCCAATCCGACGCTTCTGGGCGGAGGGGGTGTGGACGGTGCTATCCATGCGGCGGCCGGACCCGAACTTTTAGCGGAGTGCCGCACCCTGGGCGGATGTGATACCGGAGATGCCAAAATTACGAAAGCATACAGACTTCCTGCACAATATGTGATTCACACCCCCGGACCGGTGTGGAGAGACGGGGATGACTGTGAGGAAGAACTTTTAGCTGACTGCTACAAAAGCTGTCTTAAGCTGGCCGCAGAGCATGGATGCAGGCATGTGACCTTTCCGTCCATCAGCACGGGCCTGTTCCGGTTTCCGCTTTCAAAGGCTGCGCCGATTGCGGTGAGGATCATAAAAGAATTCTGCAAAAACAAAGATATTTTTGACTGCATTGAATTCGTCTGTTTCGACGAAAAGACAAAAAAAGCATATGAAACTGCACTGGAGGATTAAACACCGGCAGTATGTTCCGGGAGAAGGCGGACCATTCTCTTTTCAGAAGAAAGGATGCCGTCTTCTTTCATTTTTTTCAGCTCCCGCATCATTGCGCTCCGGTCTACGGACAGGTAATCCGCCAAATCCGACATGGTAAACGGGATATGAAAGAAATTGGATTTCTGCCGCAGGGATTCCTGCATGAAATAACAATATAACTTTTCGCGGATGGTGCGCTTGCTTAAAACCTCGACTCTCTGGCTGAGACTCATCGTTTTTTTCGATATCAGCCAGGTGACATTCTGGATCAGCCGTGTATGGCAGGCACAGGCATTGGTGCATGGCTTCATAAGAGACTCATAATCGATCATGAGAACCCTGCATTCGGTATCACATTTTAGGTGAATATCTTCATATTCTTCAGAATGAAAAGCCAGAATTTCACCAAACACGCTGTTTGGTTCCAGCTTCTCTAAAATGGTCCGGCTTCCGTTGAATTCATAGCGCAGCACGGAAGCAGTGCCGGAGAGAAGAATGCCCATGACAGGTTTTTGGGAAGAAAAATGATGGATCATTTCACCGGAAGAAAACAGTTTTTCCTCAGAGTGAAAACAGTTCAGCATTTTCAGGCAGTCCTTGGATGTGATATCTGTGAACAGCGGATTTTCATTGTACTGCATAAAAAAACCTCCTTTTTTTAAATATGGCATATAAATGTTGCAAATGCAACAGAAAAAATCATGGGCAGCATGGTATACTTACGTCACAGATGAAAGATAATATGATACCAGGGTCAAAAGGGCATGCGTTTCATGCTTGTATGAAAAAGCAGGGCTTTGGGACCCATAAAACATGAGAAAGCAGCCCGATTAGGGCGGATTTCGAATGTTTTTAGGATTGTGGGAGCACAAAGTGCGGAACAATCCGCAGGTATCTGGGGGTCAAAATACCTTTTGACCCTTACATCACAATATGAATAAGTTAATAGATGGAGGTAACAACAATGAAAAAATATCTTTGCGAACCATGCGGCTATGAATACGATCCGGCAGAAGGTGATCCGAGTCAGGGAATCGAACCGGGAACAGCTTTTGAGGATCTTCCGGAAGATTGGGTCTGCCCGATCTGCGGCCTTGGAAAAGACGTGTTTGTAGAAGCTTAAATTTTTCTTTTGCATAGTATTCATTATAACCGGAGTTGAAAACGTCCCGCTGATTTTTGCGGGACGTTTTTTCGTTCAGAAGCTTTCTTCTGCTTTTCAGGCCCCTATTGTCCTGCTGAAAAAATGTGATATAATAGACAGCAACATACATTCTATGAATGTTGGGAGGAAGGAACATGGCAAAAAAAGAGCCGAAGACCAATGCGATGAGGATTTTGGAGAAAGAAAAAATCAGGTTTGAGATCCACCGCTATGAATGTGAAGAATTTACTGACGGAGTGGCCATTGCGGATATGCTTGGACAGCCCTACGATAAGGTGTTTAAGACACTGGTTACGGAAGGAAAGAGCAGCCAGTATTTTGTGTTTGTCATTCCGATTGCCGAGGAGCTGGATTTGAAAAAGGCAGCCAAAGCCGTGGGCGAAAAATCAGTGGAAATGATTCATGTAAAGGATATAAACAAAGTCACAGGCTACATAAGAGGCGGCTGCACCGCCATAGGAATGAAAAAGGACTACCGCACCGTGGTGGATGAGAGTGTGAAGAATCTGGAGACGCTCATCGTCAGCGGCGGAAAGCGGGGAACACAGGTGGAACTTAATCCCGCGGATTATTTGAGAGTCTGTAGGGGAAGCACGGCGGATCTGGTAAAAGATAAGAGAGGATAAAAAATGATTGAAGATATTTTAGAATATAACAAGGTGTTTGTGAAAAATAAGATGTATGAACAGTACAAGACAAGCAAGTATCCCGACAAGAAGATTGCGATCTTAACCTGTATGGATACCAGGCTTACGGAACTGCTTCCGGCCGCCCTTGGTTTAAAAAACGGGGACGTAAAAATCATTAAAAATGCGGGAGGAGTCACCAGTCATCTGTTTGGAAGTGTAGTGAGAAGCCTTTTGATCGCAATATATGAACTTGGCATTGAAGAGATCATGGTCATCGGTCACACGGACTGCGGTGTCGGCCACATGGACAGCGACGGCATGATCCGGCACATGATAGATCGGGGAATAGAAGAAGACAAGATTAATTTCATCCGGCACTGCGGGATTGACTTTGATTCCTGGCTCGCAGGATTTGACTGTGTTTCTGATTCTGTCAATGAGACTGTGGAACTTTTGAGCACCCATCCTCTGATTCCGGATGACATTAAGATATTTGGGTATGTGATGAATACGGATACCGGAGAGCTTATGACAACGGAAGAATTCAAAGGAGAATAATACATGATTCAGTGTGTATTTGTAGGTCTGGGAGGATTTCTCGGCGCAGTCTTCCGCTATCTTCTTGGACTGATCCCGGTTTCGGCGCAGTTAAGGATTCCTGTGGTCACTTTGGGGATCAATGTGCTGGGAGCCTTTGTAATCGGCATGATCGCCGGGTGGACCGGTAGGATACCGGCCCAAAATCCTAATCTGATCCTGTTTTTAAAGACGGGATTATGCGGAGGATTCACTACATTTTCTACGTTTGCTCTTGAGACAGGGACCCTTGTCTCAGAGGGAAGAGTGAGTGAAGGCATTTTATATGTAGTGCTGAGTGTGCTGTTTTCCATCCTTGCAGTTTTTGCAGGACGGGCCGTTGCAGGATGAGAACCTAAAATTTGCATATACTATCCCAAAGGAGGGATGGTTATGTCCAGAAATAAAAAGTTTATTCTTGGAGGCATTCTGTTTACGGCTGTGGTGGGCAGCCTTTGGCATTTTATTTATGACTGGATTGGAAGACCGGAGTTTTTCTGGTGGCTGTTTCCGGTCAGTGAGAAAGTGGAAGAGCACTATAAGCTTTTGATTTATCCGAATCTGATATACGGCCTTCTGATGTTTCGGTTTATGTACAGGCATATCAGATATTACTGGCTCCGCCTGACCCTGGGGATCGGTCTGGGCTGCGTGGCAATCAGAGGATTGTTTGACGCATATACCGCTGTGTTAAAGAATGATATGCTGATCATGGATTTAGTAATATTTGCCGTCAGTATATTGGTATCCTATGCATTCTTCTTAAAAAGGAGTTAAAGGAGGTGCCTGCTTATGAAGCTGTATTATTGTGACCGGGAGCAGGGAACAGAGACATTCATTGCCGAAGCGCAGGAAGATAAAGAAATATGGAAAGCCATGGAACGCTGGCTCACGGAACATGGCTTTGGGCTGATTTATGTGATTCATCATATTGAAAAACAAAAGATTTATTACGAATTTGGAAAAGAACACTGCTTTTTTGTAGTTGTGACATAAGTGAGGAGGAAAAGAAATGCTGCCGAATGATCCGGTGATACTGTTAAGCTACATCAACACACAGCTGAGGGACTATTACGATAGTTTTGAGGAGTTGTGCAAGAGTCTGTGTGTAGACTCAGGGGATATCATTGTAAAGCTTTCGGGTATCGGTTATGAATATCATCCTGAGACAAATCAATTCAGATAGTGGAGAGTAAGGGCTGCCGGATGGCGGCTTTTATTAGTTTTCCCAACCTCAAAAAAGATGAAATGCCGGGAGATCGCTTAAAATGGCGGTTTGCAGCCGATTTGAATGAAAATGCCGGAAAAATAGAAACGGTTGGGAAAAATTCAGAGAAACGTTGAATTTATCAGGGAAAATGACTATAATGGAAATAAGGAATGGCGGAAATACGTTGGATTAATAAAAACATTATAGTGTATATATGATCGCAGAAATGGCTTAAAATGGTCGTTTCTGCGTTTTTTAATAGCGGTAAAAACCCATCCGAAGCGGTTAATTTGTCGAGTATTTGTCGACAACAATTTTACACATCTCTTTGTAATACCACTCCGGTTTCCGGTCCGTATAGATCCGCTCTGTTATGTCCGTAATGGAGTGCCCGATTATATATTTTAAAGCATATTCATCCATATTAAATTCTTTTGCGACGGTAGCGAACGTATCCCTAGTATCATGCGGACGATGCTTTAAATCCAGATCCAAGTCCTTTACGATCTTGTGAAAACGGGTTGTGTAGATTCCATAAGTGATTGGGCGTATCTTTCCTCTGGACAGTACATTAATCAGCTTGCTACTTCCAAGATCCTGCGCTTGCTGGTACCTGGTAGCGATGAGGGGTTTTATCTCCGGGTGGATCGGGACATACCTGTCTATACCGGCATCAGTCTTACTGCCACCCTTCATGCGGTTGTTTTCCAGGTCGATGTCGTGCAGAGCGAGCTGACAAAGTTCATCCGGCCGCCAGCCGGAATAACAGGCAATTATAAGTAAATCCACATTCTCCTTAGCTCTATTTTGCCACAGGGTCGCACGCTCATCAGCAGAGAAAGAGAAGTGCGGATTTTCTGCCTTCGCCGCATCTTTCACGGTTGGCTTAGAAAGGTTGCACTCCCTGGCGCAATTCCTGTCCACGATCTCAAGCTCTTTCGCATAGTCCAGCATCATGGAAAGCGTGGACTTCATTCCTATCTTCGTCTTTGCAGATGCCTCTTTGATCTTTCCTTTATTCTTTCCTCTTGTCTCTATCGCCGTGCCATTTTCTATGCAATTTTTTATATCCGCAATCCGTAGAGATTGCACAGATTTTTTGTAAATGGATCGACAATAAGAAAATGCGCTCTTTGCCCCTCTGGCGGTTACCGGTTCTACTTCCTGCTCATATTCCGTAAACCAGAGCCTGTATAATGTCTCCACAGGCATATCCTTAGATAAGTCCACTTTGCCTTTGTTATATCGTATAAGAGCCTCCATGGCATCCTCATAGGTAGGAAAATACGCCTCCGGCTTGAGAGGCTTTAGGATCGGTCTATTGTATCTGTCTTTTCCGCAGTTGGCTCTAGCGTAAAAAGGATTTTTCAGATCTGTGTGACGTATTTCTGTTATGCTGCCAAAACCGTTCGGCAATTTACGCCTGCGGTTCGGTTTCGGCTTTTTCCGTGGTGTTTTCTTTAGAGGGTATCCGCAGTGTGGGCAAGTTTCCGCCCGGTCAGATACCTTCCCGGCGCATTCCGGGCAAGTCGTGAGTGCCATTCTATCATCCTCCTTACACAAAATGGGTACAAAAATAACAGCCATCAAGGAACTGATGTTCTTCTTGTGACAGCTGCCCGAAGATGATACAATATTTACGAGTTAGCGTATCTCTTCGGAGTTATGTAGTTGCCGTCCGGTTGCCGCCGGGCGGTTTTTTATTGTTTAGAAATTGTATAAAAACTAGTGCATAAATTGACAAAAATCATATAAAATAGTATAGTATAAACAAGATAACTTGTGAAGGATAAACACTGGGTCCCAGAATGGGGTAGGTACTTTTTGTACTGAGCATTCCTACGTGCCTGGGGTTATCTTGTTTTTTTTGCCTTTAAACTCGCTACGAAAATTGATGGTTGTTTTTCTATTTCAGAAACTACAAAATCTATAAATTGTTGTGAATAAGTATAGTGTTCTTGCTTTCCTATGATGTGTTTATAGGCATATTTTTCTTCTCTCTTTATATCGTAAAAATCTATGACCAAATTCAGTACATATGAATTAAATCCTTTTGGATAATCTAACTCAATATGTTTTTTCTTTAATCGTTCAGATACTGCAGTAATTACTGTATTGTAATTATATTTGTGCGTATCCGAAGGGTCTTTTAACTCCTTTATAAAGGTAACTCTATTTTCGGATTCACTAGTGACGCTGACTTTAAAATCAGATTCAACTTTTTTCTTAGTGATATACAGATTTTGTCTAATATCAATTGAGAATTTATCAGAATTATATTCGTGGCTCAAAACATCAATTTCATTTGCCTGTTTTATAAATCTTTCAGCAATTTCAGGTGGATATTTTAATTTTATCTGTTCGTTCGTAAGAGGTTCATAACTTGCAGATATTGTTAAAAAATTTTGAGAAATTATTTTGGTTACATCAATCTTGTGAAAACGTTGAATTTCATTAACGAAGTTTAGCACACAAGCTTGAAATAAAGGTGCATATTTTACTTCATAATCCTCGGTGATATAATGGGTACTGATATTTCTAAGTTCAATTATTTTTTCAAGATTTAATCTAATTCGTGTATTTTTATCAGTATAAATCTTTGATAATACGGTATTTACAGAAATGGTTCTATCTGGATTGTCCTTATAATAAATGGACTCATTTCGATTTAGCAGTTCTGCTTTTAGCATTAATTCCCATGCATTTATAATAAAGAACGAGAAACCTTCGATTCGATATTTTATGGTTGGTTTGTTATAAATTTCAAGAGCCATGACAAATGCCTCTTTTGATTTATCTAATAGTTTTTTTGTAATATCCATAGCCCCTCCTCTTAGTGGATCCGCCCGGTTGCCGCCGGGCGGTTTTTTAGTTAACTGTTTTCTATTTTGTCGTAAAATTCATAGTATATCTTTTTTTCGTTCTTTTTTGCTATTAAAGAATACATACCACGAGCATAGATTAACTTATCATAATATCTTCCGCTCTTGCCTTTTTTCTTTATCTTATAATAATTGGCAGTTTTTTTGACTGTTTTTGTAAATTTATCTTTTCCTATCCGAATTTTAATTCTCGCTTTTCTTTTTGAAGTTGGCATGACAGAGACTTCATGACCGGCATCATCGAACCATACCTCTTCTTCTTTTACGTAGACTTTACACTTCAACTTTTTCTTTCCAAATTTTGCGGTAATGGTAGTCTTCCCAAACCAGCGTGGGGTCACAGTGCCCTTTTTAGAAACACGTGCAACCTTTTTATTGCTACTTGTCCACTTCACTTTCTTTTTATTGTTTAAGACTTTCAGTTTAACTTTATCCGCTGTAGACATATATACAGTTTTTTTGTTTAGCCGTGGCTTTGCTTTTGCGGATACCGGAACAACCGGAAATAGCAATATAAATGACATGATAATGCATAATAATCTTTTCTTCATGAATAGCCTCCTTTATCTTATCTAAGCTGTCTCTTTTTCTGTTTCGATAATTCTAAGAGTTTCTCTGTATTGATCTGCCAATGGAACTTTGGTGAACTTTACAGTGTTGTTATATTCTTTTAATACAACGTCCTCTATTTCGTCCAATGAAATCTTAAAAAATTCTTTCCTATAATTAACTCTATTCACACTGTTTTTTTCAAATTTCTTGTGTAATAAATTTTCAAGTTCTGGAGCATTATCTGAAAAAATCATCGCGTGAACGTCAAAATCGAACGGAACAGAGGCACTACTTAACTCCTTTATTCTGTCCATAGGCTCTAATCGGCGCGTCATGCCTATTTTGTATACGTCACTTCCGAATGAACCGATGTTTGATATAATGTATACATATCCAGCGCGTGCATTTGCTTCTCTTTCCAATACAGTTTCTTTTTCCTTTTCCAGAGACTTTAATTTTTCTTCTAGCTCGTGTATTTTGTCGATATACAACTGTTTCTCAATATCATTTTCAGTTTTTTGCATATAAGACATTAATTTATTCATTTCTTTAGAACATTGCGCCTGGTCTTTTTCTATCTTTGATTTTTGTCTTTCAATTTCTCTTCTTACTTTTTCTTCCTCTTTCATTTGCTCTTTTATTTCTTTTTGCAATTCAATTTCTTGTTGTCGCTTTAATTCATATGTATAAACTAAATTGAGTTCTTCAAGCTTCATTTCCAACAACTCTTTACTCATTTCAATTCCGTCTACTGCAAATATTTTATTCAAACTTTCAAAAGAACGAGTGATCTTGTTTCTCATAGAATCAATGTTCTTATGAGTAAGATTTACAAGTACATTGTCGCATTCGGTATTAAAGCAACGCAGTATTTGTTTTTTATTATCATTTATTTCTTTCCGCGTTCCATCTGATGTTATGAATAGAGCGTTTCCGCTCTTGATAAATGAACTTTCGTCAGTCTTTAAAAGAGAAAGCTTATTTTTACATTCCTCAGATGTGATTCCTTCGTAATCCGAAAAGTTATAATGGGCAATTAATAACTCGGATTCCAATAAAGCTATATTTTCCCGAAGTTTTATTATATTTGATTCTATTGAGTTTGTAGTTTCCTTTAATGATTTTTCATATTTTCCATACTCACTTTTCAGATTTTTCTCTTTTGCCGAATAATCTTTTTCTAAGTTTGCGCGTTTTTCTTCATATTCAGGTTGTAATTCTTTGATTTTCTGACATACTGCATCATAATTTCCATATGCTTCAAGCAATTTCTTCTCGCGTCCATTCTTTTGAACTGCCAATACAATCCCGATAATGAGCGGTATTCCATAGAGTGGCCACAATGCAAAGCATACACCTATAAATATTGTCTTTTGATACCATTTTTCTTCCATTAGTGTTCTCCTTATATAAGTTTAATCGCTACGTCCCTCTCAAGTATTAAGTGTATATGGCTTTCAGAACGCAGGACATAATTCCGAGGAAACCTCAAATTTATGTGCCTCACATTCAATCTTATCACAGTTATATTTGTCAAAATCTCCGCTCAGTATATGTCTCACTTCATGGTCATACGCCTTTTGTTGCTGCTCTCTGTTAAGATGAGCATCTATAAAAATAGTATAAGAACCATCTTCGTTTTTGTGGACACTTGCCCTCACGCCGAACGGATTGTCACGAATAACTACGTTTATCTCTAGTAAATCTTCTGCCATTTAAAACACTTCCTTTTTAATCTTCTCCCTTTTCTTGACGCTCTAACTCTCTAATCATGTTGTAGTATGCCTTAAGACGCTCTGGTGTAGAGTCTTTTGCCACGTCAAAGAGCATTCTCAGATCTTTGTTCTCAAAAATATCTTGTGCAATTTCGCGAGTTTCTTCATTAATGTAGTATGTTTCTCCACCTTCTTTCTCCTTACCCGTCATCAGATATTCAAGCGACACATTAAAATAATCAGCTATAACTTTTGCAGTATCACCATTAATTAAATTTTTCTTTCTCTTCCATGTGCTAATGGTAGATTGTGACACGCCTGTGTCTTTACAAAATTTGTATGCTGAGATGTTAAATGAGCTTAAAAGTTGTTCAAATATTTCATACATTTTTGTTCACCTTTCACAAAAACGGCATTACTTCACAAAAACGCATTAATTTCTGTTGACTTTCGTATAACCGATTGGTATACTACAAACGTACTACGAAAGTACGAATTAAAAAATAAATACGCTTTGTAAATGAAATGCAATTTAAAATTGATATACTTCGTTCGACAAACAAAGTATATCATATTTACGAAGTATATACAACGGAAAGGCGGTGTTAATGTTGTACAAAAAATTTTCCATATTGTTAGAAAAAACCAACAAAACGGCATACAGAGTTTCTAAAGACACTGGAATAGCCCAATCAGTTTTATCTGACTGGAAAAGAGGTATCAGCAATCCAAAAGTTGATAAATTAAAAAAACTATCAGATTACTTCGGCGTTCCTCTTGAGTATTTCCTTGAGGAAGAAACTACAAAACAATAATAGAACAAATGTTCTATAAAAACAATGTAAATAAAAGGTAGGTGATATAGAAGTGAGGTTTTTTGGTTTTGTTACACTGTGGATGATTGGATTTATTTGTGTTTTGATTATAAAAAAAATAGAACCCGATAATTGGATCTACCCCATATGGGTTCTATTCATTTCAATAGCTTTTACATTAGTTAATCTTTTCCGGTAATAGAGTAAACAACTCACGGTTAAATGATTTCGATATTTCCGTGAATAGTGCGTTGTATGATTCCCTGTCACGGGAAAAGGAATCCATTTTATTCTGAAATTCTAAAAGAAGAGGATATGTAATTTCATCACAAAGAATCATGGATTCATGTAAAGACGCATTAACCTTTGCGTAAGCACGCCCAGAGTCGCTATACATGCTATATTGTCCAGCGACTTCAATAAATTTTTTATAAGAGGTTAGCTTGTCATTATATAACGTAGAAATTTGAGTGCTTATTAAGTCTGATTGTAATTCCAATTTTCGCATTTTGTAATGATGTTTATTGTTCATCCAGGACACTACGACTGGAGACAAAAAAGAACTTACGGCGATAACAGCAGTGATTGTCCACGTGATATCAAAATTCATATGTTTTTCTCCTTCCTTATGTACTCGGTGCTGCAACACCTGTACTTAAATTATAAGGAGAAAAGGAAATATTTACAAGAGAAATGAGGTGATAAATGTGAGCAATAAACAGGTGTTAAGACTACTTACATCCTATATAAACATGCCGAAATTCCCGGCCTGCAATGTACCCGTTGCGTTCGTTGCTAAAGTAATGAAAAAGGACGCTACATTTATTCGGGCTGGGATCGAACAAGGATGGCTGCCCATTGGGTATGCAAAGCCATCGGCGAAAACCGGAAAGATGAGCTACTACATTAGCCCGAAACTCTTATGGGAGGTAACAGGGATCTTATATGAACCGGAAAAGGAGGGATGCGATGAGTAAAGCAGAACACTACATGGCAACAGCAATCAACTTCGCTGGCTGTCTGCTGGCCCTGAGCGGATACGATGGCTTGGCTGTGTGTTGCTGGGCGGCAGGAGTGTATTGGAAGAAAGAGATTTAAAGGAGGATGGAATGTCAAAGATAAGTTGTTTAGAAATAAGGAAGGATGGCATTTTCTTGAATGAAAATAAGCTGGAAAGTGTAATCAGCTATACGCTTTCTCAAAACGCAGAAGAGCGTACAGCCGAATTACAGATCACTATGGATGTAGAAACTGTTAAATTTGCAGATGAGATTGGATTACCGAAGAAATAACGCCGACGGCAATCTGTTTTACTGTATCTATTGAAGATGAACCAACGGATTTTGCAATCTCTTTTGTTTTTGACCAGTTATTATCAGATTTTATGTTCTCTAAAAACTGGTGACCGGAGTAAGTAAGTTCTCGAATGGACTTTATTCCAGGAACTTCACTTCCAAGGTATTTGGCGGCTGATATATCTAACATACCAGCCTCGCCAAGTTTTAGACATGCATATGTTATTTCATCTTCCTGATACTGAGGAAGAATTTCTAACAGGCAATCAACTGTAAAGATTTTACCAAAGTCTTTGGCTTCTACGGCCAAAAGAATGTCACGGACACAATCAATATTTAATTGCATATTTTACTCCTTTCTTATGTACTCAGCTCGCTACAGCCTGTACTTAAATTATAGGAGATATATGGAAGAAATACAAGGTGAGGAGGAAGTGATTTGAAACTGAAAATAGAAAAAGCCCCCTTCGGAGCGGCAACTCCAAAAGAGGCGGAACAAATAAATGAAATAAATTTTTACAGTGCTATTGTAGCACAAACGGAGGTTTTTGAAAATGGGATTTTACGAAAAAGACGGGAAAAGGATAGATGAGGCAGATGCTTTCGAGTATGCCTTAGAAGCCGTAGAAACCGGAGACGCATTAATGGAAGATGCTTTCCTGGACTGGTTCTATCGCTGGGAACAGGGATGGCATCATTACCCGGACGGGGATGAGATGGAAAGTGTAGACGAGATCACACAGCAACATATCCAATCCGAAACCAATTTTCTAAGGAGGTACAATATATGTTAAAAAGCTATGATGAACTCAGGAAAATAGATGTTCGTAAATATTGCGAAGAAAGAGAAGGGTTTTTATATCTCAACTGGGCAAGGTGCGTCCAGCTTCTTCATGAAAATGGGGCTGAGAAAGCGTATTTTGAGGCAGTTCCGAACGAAAAGACAGGCAGTAGCCTCATTTGCTCAGATCAGACATTTACAGATAAGAGCAAGAACATAAACCGTTGTTATGAAACAAGAATCAGGGTTGTGATTGACGACAACGTTTATTACATGCAGTCCCCGGTCATGAACGGCAAGAACCCGGTAAAAGACAACTCTATGAATCAGCTTCGGGTATGGAACAGTATGTGCAGATCTTTCGTGAAATGCGTTGCGATCAATACCGGGCTTGGATTCGACCTGTGGCTGAAAGAAGAAACAGGCCCATTCGCTTCTTATATACCGGAACAGCAAGGAGTAAAAGCCAGTGAAGCACAGATAAAAGCGATTAAATCAATAGGGAAGAAACACAAGCTCGATCTGGATAAATGGATTATATACAACGGGAAAACATGGGACACACTGACAGATGCAGATGCTGGAAACATGTTGAACACATTGAAAGAAAAGTATGGCGATGAATAGTGAATGAAGTTATTGAGATAAAAGGCATAAGGCAAAGCGAAGACGGCACGGAAATGCTTATTTTAGCCCCTGAAAAGAACCTCTTTGACACAATCTTAGATAAGAGAATAAAAGTGGCTGAAATGAGGCTAGATGATGGCAGAACCATCTCTGTGATGCAAAGAAAGAAAGCTTATGCAACAATCCGGGACATGGCAGAATGGACCGGATACCCGCCGGAAGTCATGAAGGAGATCATGAAATACGAGTTCATGATCCGCACCGGAGAGGAGTATTTTTCCTTGTCTGACTGCTCTGTTGATCTGGCCAGGGAGTTTATTTCCACGCTGATCGAGTTTTCTCTTGAGCATGGCATCCAGCTCTCTGACCTGGCGATAAACCGGACGGACGACATAGGTAGATATCTCTACTACTGCATAAAGCATAAAAGGTGTGCTGTCTGCGGCAGGCTGGGAGAGATTCATCACGTTGATGCAATCGGCATGGGCAATGATCGGCGACGGGTAGATGATAGCGAATACAGGAAGATCTGCCTTTGCCGGGAGCATCACACAGAGGTGCATAAAATCGGACTGAATGACTTTGAGAAGAAACACAAAGTATATGGAATTGTTGTGAGGGAGATTACATGACATACAAAATAACAATTAAGGGCCGCTTAGACGGCCTGAACGATTACACAAAGGCAAACCGAACAAATCAGTATAAAGGAGCCAAAGCTAAGGCAGAGAATGAGAGGATATGTATGGCCTATATCCCAAGGGGACTAAAAGGGAAGAAGATAAATTTCCCGGTACATATCTCCTTCCGATGGTACGAAAAGAACCTCAGGAGGGACCCGGATAATATAGCCTTTGCTAAGAAATTTATCTTAGATTCTCTGGTGACTGCCGGGGTGTTCCCGGACGATGGACAGAAATATATATCCGGGTTTGACGACAAGTTTTACATAGATCCAAAGGAACCGAGGATTGAAATACTGATCCAGGAAACGTGAGGTGAGAGAGATTGATACATTTATTAAATTGTACCGAAAATTTACCGAATGGGAATGGTACAGCGATATAAGTACCAGCCGCCTGTTCCTGCATCTGATCTTGACCGTGAACTGGACGGATAAAAAGTGGCAGGGGATCTGTATAGAGAGAGGTTCCAGGGTTGCATCTTACCAAGTGCTTTCTACGGAAACTGGTCTGTCAGTAAAGCAAGTAAGAACAGCAATAAAAAAATTGCAGAGTACCGGAGAGGTGGCAATCAAAAGTACAAACAAATATAGCGTATTTACGGTAAAAAACTATGATCTGTACCAGGCAAAGGGCAAGCAAGAGGCAGGCGAAAGGCAGGCAGAGGACAAACAAAGGGCAACAACTAAAGAAAGTAAAGAAGTTAAGAAAGAAAAGAATAATAATATAAAGCGTTTCACGCCACCTACACACGAGCAAGTCTCCACCTACTGTAAAGAGCGGAAGAATACCGTTGATGCAGAACGTTTTCTTGATTTTTACAAGTCCAAAGGATGGATGGTCGGAAAAAACAAAATGAAGGATTGGAAGGCCGCAGTACGGAACTGGGAACGGAGTAGTAAGCAAGGAACGCAGCCAATAAAAAAGAGCCAGAATCAGTTTCACAACTTTGAGGAACGTGACTATGACTATGACGAGCTGGAAAAACAGCTCTTTGAAAGACAGATGGGAGGTTAGAGCATGGAGCAGATAGGATTTTTTGAGGATATCGGCTGTAAGGAGCCGCCGGAACCGAAGCCGAAGAAAAAAAGCCGGCCGATTCCGGAGGACTTGCCGGAAAGTGCAAAGAAATATTTTGCAGAGAAGACGGCGAAAGAGTGCCGTAGAGCAGGTTTAAGTGCCGGAGACAAGAGAAGCATGGAGAACCGGATTTATGCGTGGCTTAAGGAGCAGGGGCAGGACTTGACAGCACATCAGATCGCAATAGGCATGTGTCTAGCGGGGATACATTACAGCAAGGAGCGGCAGTCCGTTGCACCCCGGTTAAAAGGCTTAGAGGAGCGTGGGTTGATCGAGAAGACCGGGAAACGTGTCTTTGACAAGGAAACCGGGGCCAGTGCCGGGACATACAGGGTGGTGGCAGAAAGTGATTAGGATCATGTGTAACGAGGAAGAGAAAGAGCTATTACAAACTCTCTTTCGATTCGCAGAATTTTGCCTGCTGGGCGTGGCCTGTATATTCAAACAAGAAGTTCATCATTTCAATTACCGTGATATAAAGTGGATCATGGAGGATAAAAAAGATGAATAGAAAGAGGTACACAGATGCTTTTAAGGAGCAAGTCGTAAAGGACCGCAAAGAAAACGGTATGTCCGAGAGAGAAGTTGCAGAGAAATACGGCATAGCAAAAAGCACCGTACACTCTTGGACCACGGCGTATTATTCCAAAGGGCAAAAGAAACAAAATAACGGTGCACTATTCACAAAAGAACAAAAGGAAAAGGCTGTATTAGAGTATGTATACGGCAAGACAAAGAAGGAGATCGCCAACGAGCAAGGCATTTCCCTCTGGCTTTTAAATGAGTGGGTAGAAGATTATTTTGAACGCAAGGAACAGGAAATAGCCCAGGAAAAGAAAATAGAGAAAGAAGAGAAAAGGCCAAGAATCTTCCGGGATAGGAACCACAGGGATAGAAAAGGAAATTTGCTTAAAACAGTATATCCATCGTCATCCGCTGCATACGTTACCTGGGCAAAATAAAGCCAGGGAAGGGAGGAATATGACAATGACAAACCACGAAAAACTAGAGCAGATAACAGGAATATCGCAGCCCGTAGAAACAGAAGCAGTAGAAATGCTCCTGGGGAAAATAGACAATGATTTAGAAACAGGAGTATACGAAAAAAACAAAGAAATGTATCTAGATTTATACAAAAGACAGTTAAATTGGCTAAAAAGCCAGGAAAAGAATTAGGTATTTACCCATTGGGTCTATATATATCACATTCGTAACACGAAAACATTTAGGCATCCTGTTTTACAGCCCGCTCCGGCGGGCAGGAAGGAGTGGGACGTGTGTAACGATTTTGAATGCGTGCATGATCATTGCGGTATATGCAGCTTCTCTGACAAAAATTGTGAAGGAGAATCCTGTGTGTTCTGGCAAAATTGTACGGAGTGTAGAGAGGTTTCAGGATGTTTTCCTGAGAATTAAGATTTAAGGAGGAAATGATGTATTTGACTGATAGTACAAGCTGCCCCATGCGGCATTGTAATAAATGTGACATGTACAGAAAAGAATTACAAAAGTATAAAGAAACAGGTTTTACGCCGGAAGAGATTATGGATAGGGAGTTGCTGACGGGGTGGATTCCGGTATCGGAGCGATTGCCAAATGCGAAGGAATACTGCAAAAATGACGGACGGTTCATTGTGACAGACGGAAACAAGGTTAAGCAAGGATTATTCGATATTTATGCAGATGGACAGCATGACCCTTACTGGCCATATCAAAGTTGTCAGCCAATAGCTTGGATGCCGCTGCCTGAACCGTACAGACCGGAAGATTAGGATTTAGAGGAGGAGACTATGCCTGAAAAATGGTTACAATGGGAAAATGCTCAGGAATGGGGAATTATATATTGTCCTATGCTTGCCTGTGAGGTAATGACCTATTATCCGGTTGGCAGACCTGCATATGACAGCTATACGGCCCCATTTGTCGATGACGATGGGGATGTATGCTATTACAAATTTGACCATGACGAAGGTGCATGGGATGAAGACCTAATTTGGGCAGGCGAATATGAAGATAGGATGAGATGTATTTTGGGATAACTAACATACACACTATTAAGATTTAATCGAGAAAGGGGAATAAGAATGGAAAAAGGATATAAAGTATTTAATCAATATTGGGAATGCCGAGGATTTAAGTATGAAGTAGGAAAAACATACACAGAGAGTTTTAAACCTATATGCTGTGAGCGGGGGTTTCATTATTGCACAGATCTAAAAGATTGTTTTAACTACTATACCTTTGATCCACATAACAAAGTTGCTGAAATTATTGCGCATGGCGAGATTGACAGAAAAAGCGACAATTCAAAATGCTGTACCAGCAAAATTGAAATTGTACGCGAGATCAGCTGGGAAGAAGTTTTGAGATTAGTAAATATTGGAAAAAGTTGTTCTGGTTTTTGCAACTCAGGCAATCGGAACTCAGGCGATTGGAACTCAGGTAATCGGAACTCAGGCAATTGCAACTCAGGCAATCGGAACTCAGGCAATTGGAACTCAGGCAATCGGAACTCAGGCGATTGGAACAAAACAAATTTTGCAAGCGGATGCTTTAATACAAGTGAACCAAAAATAAATTTATTTAACAAACCTTCTAATTGGACTTATCTTGATTGGATACATTCAGACGCAAGATCATTATTAAATCAAATCAATGCATCGCCTACAGAATGGATCAGCGAACAAAGAATGAGTGATAAAGAAAAAGAGATACATCCTGATTACAAAATTACAGGCGGATATTTAAAAGAAAAAGATACATGGGATACATCGAATGAAGCCAATGAGTGGTGGAGTGGATTGAGCAATGATGAAAAACAGATTATTAAGGACATTCCAAATTTTGATGCTTCGATCTTTAAAGAAATTACGGGGATTGATGTAAATTAGGAAATTAAGATTTAAGGAGGTACAGAATGAGTAAGCGACCAGAGATAACAAAAATGTTATCTTTAGCTATTAGAAAACATATAAATCAACGCAATGATCCAAGGGTCTATATGGCTGCCGAAGTTACATTCGACTATGGTACAAGTGCTGCGGTTCGAGTGGATTTCATGCGGTTTAAGCCCCTGAACAATACTGTCTCAGGGATTGAGAAAGGGGATTTTTATTGTTATGAAATTAAATCTTCCGTAGAAGATTTTCATTCAAAAAACGGACATAATTTTCTGGGCGACTTCAACTATTACATTATGCCGGAAGGCGTTTATGAGCAGGTAAAAAATGAAATACCGTATAAAGTAGGCGTATATGTACCTGGACAAAAAAATTACCGAGGCGATTGGTATGATCTAAAATCTGTAAAAAAAGCAGTAAGACAAAACAGAAAGAGACCTGTCTCAGAAATGTTGCTCATGATGTTTAGATCGGCGGCAAGAGAAATTGTTTAATTTAAGATTTTGAGGAGAAAACAATGCTAAGATTGGTGAGCGCAGATGAGGTAAAAAAAATAATCTGCAAATATGAAAATAGAACTATACAAAGAACTATGATTTATGAAGTGGAGAAAATGCCTGGAGTGGTTGCCACGGATGAACAGATGCTCGAAATTCTTGGGGATAGCGATATTCAGTTAGATTAAGATTTAAGGAGGGAGAAAGATGACAAAAAACGAAGGTGCGATAATTTCTGCATATACCGGGAAATTGATTGGAAATTTCGATGACTTCCACGCTTACGCTGAAAAAAAGATAGGGAGACCAATCCTCACATTTGAATTTTCCCGGGAAAAAATTTGGAAAGAACTTAAAGAAAAAACCGAATCCGATTTTTTAAAGGTGGTCAGGAATTTACAGTAATCAATAAAACTTAAGATTTAGTCTGGAAGTACGGTTGTTATTAGAAATATCGAGCAAGCCAGGGTGAAATAAGGAGGGGATACGATGTGGCTAATTAATTTTCATTTAGGATTTTCAGCGCTGCTTTTGGCGGCAGATGTCGGAATCTATTGCATGTTCCGCAGGAAGATTAAGAGAAAGGTCGGCGAGATCAAGACAAAAAAAACGGGCAGATTAAACTGGGCGGCAAGCAGAATCAAGCTTTTGCTTTTTCTGTTTATACCAGGAGTAAATATCATTACTTTGCTTTCTCTGCTGATTGTCATTACGGCAGATAAAAATGAGCTTGAGATGTTATATCACTACGGGGAGGATGAGGAGTGACAGAAAAAGAACTCAGTCAGATTCATTACATAAATATTGAAATACGAAAGATTACAGAGGAGTTAGCCAGATTAAACAACAAAAGTATAATAAAGGGACAGGAAATCACGGGAATGCCTTTTGTATCAGGCACATCCGACAAAGTGGCAGATATAGCCACGGAGAAAGCAGAGCTTGAGATGCTGCTTGAGACAAATATTAAAAAGCTATACCTTGTCAGGAATAAGACAGAAAGGTTTTTGCAGAACATTGATGATGCGGAAATCAGATTGATTATAAGGCTTCGAGCAATCAACGACATGGGATGGCGGGAGATCGGGGAGCTGGTAGGGATGGAGAGAACGACAGTTTCAAAGAAGTACAGAAACTTTTTGAAAGTTTCCCACATATCCCGTGCATGATATGATATAGTTATTATAGAACGATTAGGACATAAACCAATCAATGTTCTATTCGCTCTTACATGGGAAAGTTTCATAAAATCCTCCTTTGTAAGCGGGGTGTCTTCGGATGCCCCTGGATAAACAACAACGCAAGGCGTATAAAACCTCTATAATTATTTACATATACTCCGGTATCTCTAAGGTATCGGGGTATTTTTGTGTGGATGTTATGTCAATGGCAGACGGAAGGGTCGCTCCCTTCATCCCGGTTCGATTCCGGGACATCCGCTTTTATAACTAAAAACCGTAATGGGTCTTCTGTGTTCTGTCCTATACAAAAAATAATTATTCTAAGAACACGGTGTGCCCGGCATGGCACATAAAATATATTGCTACGGGCTAAGCCCGTATGGAGAATTGGCAGAGTTGGTAATGCAGCCGGTTGCTAACCGGTACACCCTCCGGGGTGCGGAGGTTCGAGTCCTTCATTCTCCGTTATAGGAAAGGGGGAAGAGTATGCAGAAAGTAAATATATTAGGAACAGAGTACACGATTATAGACAAAACAGAGAAAGAAGACGAGAGGCTTAAGAAACATGATGGGTATTGCGATTCCTCTACAAAGACGATTGTGCTTTTGAAATATGAAGACGATCCGATGAACAAAGAGGATATGAGTTATTTCAGAAAGCAGATACTGCGGCATGAAATTATCCACGCATTTTTAAGTGAGAGCGGCCTTGAAGCCTGCGGAAACAGTTTTGGGGGATCGTGGGTACTAAATGAAGAAATGGTTGACTGGATCGCAATACAGGCACCGAAACTGTTTGCAGCTTTTTCGGAGGTGGATGCAATAGAACTGCCGACACATACGATCACATGCAAAACAGAGGTTGACGTAGAGAGTATTGCAGAAGGAATAAGAAAAGCCATTTTAAAAGAAACTATCAGGCAAAAGGATACGCTTGTATCTACTAAATACCGCGGTATTCCAATCGGAGAAATGTCCAGGTGGCAGTTAATAGAAGCACTCGAAGAGTGTAACAAGGTATTATGCAGAATTAAGTAGGGAGGTGAGCCGAATGGCATTGACAGAACAGAGAAAACTGTTTGTAGACGAATACATAAAGCTGCGCTGTAAAAATGCCACCAAGGCAGCCATAAACGCAGGATACTCTAAGAAATCAGCGCAGTCACAAGCATCACAATTATTAAAGGATTCTAATGTTTTGGAATATTTGGAAGAGAGAAAAGGCCAGATAAAGCGGGAATTACAGCAAGAATTTATTTTCGACGCTTTAGAGGCAAGAAAAGTGATGCATGATATATTAAACGATCCAGAGGCAATAGACCGGGACAAAATCAATGTGGCAAAAGACTTTCTGGACCGTGCTGGATTCAAGCCAGACGATAGGGTACAGTTATCAGGAGAGGTAAACACGAATAATCCATACAAGGGACTTACCACAGAAGAACTAAAGAAGTTGATCCATGGTGGATAGAGAAACAATCATACAGGGCGCAAAGATAGAACTTGCTAGGCGGGAGTTCTTTTTTTATTGCAATTTAAAAGCCCCGGACTTCTATAAGGAGAACAGGAAATACCTTGTGGATCTTTGTAGAGAATTTCAGGAGTTCTTGGAATCTGACGAAGAAGTATTGGTAGTCAACGAGCCGCCGCGGCATGGAAAATCCAGAACCGCCGGTCTGTTTGTAGAGTGGGTATTAGGAAACGACCCTACAAAAAAGATTATGACCGGATCCTACAACGAGACGCTATCCACCATGTTCTCCAAGAACGTCCGCAATGATATTCAGGAAGAAAAGGCGGATCAGAAACGGATTGTGTTCTCTGATATCTTCCCCGGAGTGACCATTAAGCGAGGGGATGGTGCTATGAATCTGTGGAGTCTGGAGGGCGGATACAATAACTACCTGGCTACTTCACCTACAGGAACAGCTACCGGGTTCGGGTGTGACATCATGATCATAGACGACCTGATAAAGTCTGCTTTAGAAGCCAATAATGCAAAAGTGCTGGAAGATCAATGGAGATGGTTTACAGATACCATGTTGTCCCGCCTGGAGGAGGGCGGCAAGATTATCGTGATCATGACCCGGTGGCACAGCGATGATCTGGCGGGCCGGGTACTTAAGTGGTGCAAGGAAAAAGGAAAGAGGTACCGGCACATTTCCATGAAAGCACTGGTCAACAAAGAAACGCATGAGATGCTTTGCACTGAGGTGCTGAGCTATGAATCCTACCAGGATAAGATTAGCGCAATGGGTGCAGATATCGCCAGCGCAAACTACCAGCAAGAGCCAATAGACCTAAAAGGACAGCTTTATACCAGCTTTAAGACTTACGAGGATGTTCCAATGGATAAGACAGGAAAGCCGCTGTTTACTGCCGTTCGGAGTTATACAGACACGGCAGACGAAGGATCTGACTGGCTGTGTAGTATCGTCTATGGGGTTTATAACAAGGAAGCATATGTGCTGGATATTATCTATACAAAAGAGCCGATGGAGGTTACAGAGGGGCTTGTGGCAACACAGCTCTACCAGCATCAGGTATCCTTGGCAAAGATAGAGTCCAACAATGGCGGCAAGGGCTTTGCCCGGGCCGTAAAAAGGATATTGAAAGAGAAGTATGGAAGTAACCGGACCAAGGTTAAGTGGTTCCATCAGTCACAGAACAAGGTTGCGCGGATTCTTTCCAATAGTACGTGGGTTATGGACCATATATATTTCCCGACAAACTGGAAGGATAGATGGCCGGACTACTATGAGGACATGAACAAATACCAGCGGGAAGGTAAGAACGCGCACGACGATGGACCAGACGCAACCACAGGAGTTGCGGAAAATATAGAAAAAGCCGGTGGTGTTCGGTTTGGATAAGAGGTGAAACGATGGAGTTAGAAGTAGCAAAGAAAGTAATTAAAAAACATACATTAGGACATTCCGGCTTTATCGAGAAGGCCGAGACGGCAAACCGGTATTACCGGAAGGAAAATGATATTCTCTTCCTGCCGAAAAAGTCTAAGGATGAGGAAACTCCGCTTCGCAATGCAGATAACCGGGTGCCAAGTAACTTCTATAAGTTGCAGGTTAATCAAAAGGCGGCTTATGCATTTACTACGCCGCCCACATTCGATGTGGATGACCAGGCAAAAAATGATGTAATAAAGAAAGCCTTAGGCGATGCGTTTGCAAAGAAATGCAAAGCTCTCTGTGTGCAAGCCGCAAATACTTCTGTCGGCTGGCTGCACTACTGGTGCGGTGAAGATGGTACTTTTAAATACGAGGTCATAAATTCAACGCAGATTATCCCGGTATGGACAAAGGGACTGGAAAAGGAATTGCTTGCGCTGCTCCGTGTGTATAACGACATGGACGAAGCCGGTGACGAATACATGGTATACGAATACTGGACAGATACAGAGTGCCAGACTTTCCGGCGGCGATGTGACATGGATCTTGAAGCATTAGAAAAGTACTGCATTTATACGGTCCTTGATCCCGGTCCAGGGTACGGACAAGAAACAAATACGTTTCAGCATGGAATGGGAGAGGTCCCATTCATTTTTTTCAACAACAATGATGAGATGCAGCCGGATCTGAAGGATATCAAAGAACTCATAGACAGCTATGATAAAGTGTTCAGTGGGTTTGTGAATGACCTGGAGGATATACAGGAAATTATCTTTATTCTTACCAATTACGGCGGTGAGGCAGGGAACCCGGACGATATTATCCAGGAGATTAAGAGAGCCAAGCTTGTACAGGTAGATAATGACGGGAAAGGAGATAAGTCCGGTCTTTCGACGTTGGCAATCGAAATTCCCACAGAGGCCCGGGAAAAGATGCTCAGCATCACCCGAAAATCTATTTTTGAGCAGGGCATGGCGATTGATCCAGACCCTCAGAACTTTGGAAATAGTTCCGGTGTTGCCCTTGGGTATCTGTATTCGCTATTGGAACTCAAAACGGGAATGATGCAAACAGAGTTCATGATCTCTTTTAACCGCCTTATCCGGGCAATCCTGCGGTTTTACCACATGGACGCAGAGAAGATAGAGCAGACTTGGACCCGTACATCTGTCACAAACGATTCGGAGCTTGCGGACATTGCCCAAAAGAGCGTGGGTGTTGTTTCCAAGAGGACCATTGTTAAGAATCATCCATGGGTGGAGGACCCCGACGATGAAATGGATCGTATAGAAGAAGAGGAAAGGCATGAATCCCAAAATGCGGAGACATATGGAGATGCGTTTCTGAAAGTTGGTGATCAGACCGATGTCGAAGAATAACAAGGAATATTGGAAAAAACGCTTTGAAGACTTAGAGCGATTTAATCACCAACGTGGGAGATCGTTCTATCATAAAATTGAAAAACAATATCAGATTGCAATGGATGCAATTGAAAAGGATCTCTCAAAATGGTATTTGCGATTTTCAAAAAATAATGAAATTTCATATGTGGATGCCCGAAAGCTATTAAATTCAAAGGAATTGAAGGAATTTCGCTGGAATGTTGACCAGTACATGGAGAAAGCAAAGAACAATATAGATGGTCTATGGACAAAACAGCTGGAAAATGCATCTGCAAAGGTCCACATCACACGGCTGGATGCGCTAAATATGCAGATGCAGCAGCATTGTGAGCAACTATTCGGCAACTATCATGATCAGACCAGCGAATACCTGAACAGACTTTATACAGAAAACTTTTACCATACGGCTTTTGAAGTGGCGAAAGGCACAGGTGTAGGTACTAACTTTGCACGATTGGACAAGAAAATGGTAGATCTGGTCATCCATAAGCCATGGGCCAGTGATGGAAAAGAGTTCAGCGGTCGTATTTGGGAGAACCGGTCAAAGCTGGTGAATACGCTACATTCAGAACTTACAACAGCGATTATTAAGGGCGATGCACCGCAGAAAACAATCAAAGCCGTTGCGAAAAAAATGGATGTCAGCAGGAGCCAAGCTGAAAATTTGGTTCTTACAGAGACGGCGGCTCTTTCTTCCAAGGCCACGCAGGATAGTTATCAAGAACTTGGCCTAAATAGATACGAGATTCTGGCAACGCTGGATTCAAGAACGTCAGAAATTTGCCGGAATATGGACCGGAAAAAATTTGATATGAAAGATTACCAAGTGGGAGTAACAGCGCCACCGTTCCACCCAAGATGCAGGACCACAACAATTCCTGACATCGATGGAGACATAACGGGGGAACGGGCGGCAAGAGGGAAGGATGGGAAAACCTACTACGTCCCGGCGGATATGACCTATCAGCAGTGGGAAAAGAAATATGTCGGGAAAGAACAAAAGAAAAATGTTCCAAATATACAAATAAAAGATGTGAATAATGCTGAATCATTTAAGAAGTATTCAGACAAGGAAATAAGAGATATCTCAAAGAAAATGGATAAACTGGCAGAGAAGCATATAAACAATAAAAGTAAATGGAGTGGCAATATCGTCATTAATCCACCGGACAGCGTATATGGGAAACTGTGGAACTGTGATATATCAACCCCGAGTGAAACTTGTCCTCATATATTGCTTCATGAACAGATCCACGCACATTCTATCAGTTATTATACACCGAAAGATTATATAGATAATTATAAAATAGAAGAATCTTCCGTGCAGCTTCTTACGCAGGAGATTAGTGACAGGGAAAATATTGAAATCATTGAATCACAATATGATGAGCTGGTTATGTACCTGCGGGAGATCAATCAAATTGCAAAGATCAGTGGAAATGACTATGAGTTTGCAGTGGAATTGATCGAAACACCGGTACCTGAGCGATTATCATGGTTAGAGCAGAAGATCTTTGATATAATGATGAAAGGAGGAACGGTTGATGAATATCGGCGGTTGACAGAATTAATTGAAGACTTGCGGAACTAAGGAGGACTTATGAACGCAGAAGACATTGTAAGAAGAATAAAAAACAAAGACAATACAGACGAAGAATGGTTAAAAATCCATGCAGACATTTTGACTTTTCTTGAAGGAGATCCAAGCGAAGAAGACAAAAAGATTTTCGTACCTTTTGGATATTTGGAAATGGTCAGCATGATCTGTGACGGAATCAAAAGAAAGGAAAAGTGATCCAACATCTTGGAACTATCCGTTAAATAGTGTAAGCATCCTTAACAGGGTGCTATTTTTCTACTCTTTTTTACTGGTTGCAGAGAATAAAGAACAACGACAAATCCCACACCGGGAGAGCCGGAATAAACAATCTATGGAGGTATTTAGGAAATGGAATGGTTAAAAAAGATTTTAGAACAGGCAAAAGTGAATGAAGAAGGGAAAATTGATATTGATGCGGTCATGAAGCTGGTCAATGCAGAGTTTCCAAAACATGCAGTGCCTAAGGAAGACTACAACAGTAAGGCTACGGAACTCAAAACAGCTAACGACACGATCAGAGATCTCAAAAAGCAGAACGAGGGTAATGAGGATCTCCAAAGCAAGATAAAGGAATACGAGACAGAGGTCGGAAACCTGAAAAAAGAAAATGAATCTATTAAAAAGACAACAGCTTTAGAACGTGCGCTTGAAGATGCAGGATGCCTTGATCCCGGGTATGTAATCTACAAACATGGGGGCCTGGATAAATTCAATTTTGATGAATCCGGGAAACCGATTGGCGTTGAAGAAGTAACAAAGTCATACCGGGAAACGATGGCACACGTATTTAAGCCAACAGAGCCGGGAGGCGGATATCATCCAGCTGGCGGCGGAGATCCTAAAGGGGATAATCCTTGGGCAAAAGAGACATTCAATCTCACAAAGCAGGGAGAAATCTACAAAAACAACCCGGCGCAGGCCAAGGAGTTAATGGCTGCGGCAGGGATCAAACAGTAAAGAAAGGAAGTAAACATTTATGGCAGGAACAACATTAACAGACGTAATTGTACCGGAGTTATTTAATCCGTATGTGATCAACAAAACCATGGAAAAGTCCGCGTTAGTACAGAGCGGAATCGTAGTAAACGACGAAGAGTTCGACAACTTGGCAAGCCAGGCGGCACCGACTGTCAACATGCCGTTCTTCGAGGACCTCACAGGAGAATCTAAACAAATCGTTGAGGGAGAAGACGGACAGGAAGACAAGATTAAATCAAACAAGGACGTTGCAGCTATCATCAGACGATACAATATCTGGGCTGCAACAGATTTATCTGCGGCATTGGCTGGGAAAGACCCGATGGAGGCTATTGCTTCTCTAGTTGCCGGATTCTGGGCAAGAGATATGCAGAAAGAGCTTGTGGCTTTATTAAATGGTATTTTTGGAACAATACCAGCGCAGGGAGACAGCGGAACAGCAGAAACACGACTGGCATCGAATATCCTGGATATTTCAGGTTCTTCCGGAAATGCAGGAAAGTGGTCAGGTGCCGCATTTATCGACGCAGAGCAGAAGCTTGGGGACAATAAGACAGCATTGACCGCGGTATGTATGCACAGCGCCACAGAAGCGGAACTAAAGAAACAGAACTTAATCGAGACGGTACAGCCGTCAAATGATGTAGCATTTGGGCTTTACCAGGGCAAGCGTGTTATTGTTGATGATGGATGCCCCGTTAAAGGCTCTGGTGCGTCTCAGGTGTTCTCTACTTATCTGTTTGGGACTGGGGCAGTTGCTCTTGGTAATGGTTCTCCGGCTGGATTTGTTCCGACAGAAACAGACCGTGCTAAGCGAAAAGGTTCTGGTGTAGATTATTTGATCAATCGTAAGACTATGATCCTGCATCCGCGTGGTGTTGCATGGACAAATGCAAACGTAGCAAAGATGGAAGGGCCATCCAGAGCGGAAATGAGCGATCCAGCAAACTGGAACCCAGTTTATGAACCAAAACAGATCCGGGTTGTCGAGTTTAAACACAAGTTATAGGAGCACGCCTATGGAGGTAGAAATACTAAAAATATTGCTCGGGATCTCCGGGAATGAGAAAGATAAAATCCTTGAATTTATCTTGGAGGAAACGAAAGAGACAATATTAAATTACTGCAATATTGATGCGCTGCCAGAAGGGCTTACAAATACGGCCTACCGCATGGCAATGGATTTATACCGTTATGATCGCCCGGGCGGTACAGCTCCGGTGGCGGTTACCTCCATATCTGAAGGAGATACTTCCACGAGCTTCGATAATGCAACGAATTACTTACAAGATGGGATTTTAAAGAATTATAAGCGGCAGCTGAACCGATACCGTAAACTGAGGTGGTAAGATGATTGCAGAAGCGATTAAACAGGCGCAGAAGATGCACAGGACCGTCATAGAACAGACTTATGACGGAACCTGTACAATTTATAGCTTACAGGATGTGAAAGACCCGGAAACGAAGATTACAGAGCATAAGGAAGTGACCTTGCTAGGAGATGTACCGTGTCACCTGTCTTTTTCAGGGGCAGTGACGGCAGATGGAACCGGAACGTCTACGGATGTAAAACAAGAGATCAAGCTGTTTCTTGCCCCGGAGGTCCCGGTACCGCCAGGGAGCCGGATTGAGGTGACGCAGCGTGGAACGACAGAGAGTTATTCCAAGAGCGGAAAACCAGCGGTCTATTCTTCGCACAAAGAAATATTGCTGGAACTGTGGAAGGAGTATGCATAATGTCGGTGGAAGTGGATGTAAGGCAGCTGGAAGAACTGGCAAAGAGGATTGGCCGGTTCACAAAGCAAGACGTGGACCGGATCTGTATAGAGTGCGCCAAAGAAATTGCGCTGCGTCTACTTAGAAAGGTAAAAGTACGGACCCCTGTGGATCGTGGACGGCTGCGGGATTCCTGGCGAATTGAAAGAGTTTATAAAGACGGCACAGAGTATGTTGCGGAAATCATAAATTCCATGGAGTATGCATCCTATGTGGAAAATGGACACCGGCAGGAGCCAGGGCGTTTTGTTCCGGCAATCGGGAAACGGTTGGTGAAGTCTTACGTCCCAGGCAAGTATATGCTGCGGATTTCTGAGCAGGAAGTGCAAAAAGAGGCAGATAAGTTTGTTCAGAATCGTATTGAGAAAGCGTTGGGTGATCTATTTGGTTAACAAGATTATATCCGGTATAGCAAATGTACTGGATCAAAACTATCCTGATGCTGCTATTTATGCACAGGAAGTAAAACAGCATATGAAAGAACCATGTTTCTTCATCCAGTGCATTGAAGTCGGGACCAGTAAGCGGCTGGCTCATAGGTATGACCAGACCAGACCATTTGAAATCGTATACTTTCCAAAAAAAAAGGAAGACACCAGAGAAATCCAGAGGGTTCTCGGTGAACTTCCTTTTTTGCTGGAATTTATTCAGTTGGCGGATGGCCCGGTTATGGGCAGCAAGATGGAATCAAAGATCGAAGATGATCTTGGGCATTTCCTTGTCAACTTTGATTTTCCAATCCGGCGGCAGGTAGATGAAGGACCAAACATGGAGGAAATAGAGATCATGGGAGGGATCAAATTTGAAAAGTAAAAGAGAAGTAAAAGACGGTATCCGGTACGGGAAGATACAGCTTTGTAATAGTACGAAGTTTCTGAAGCACAGAGACTTGTTACAAGCAGTCCTGGAACCGGATCAAACATATACAGCGGCAGAGGTTGAAAAGATCATTGCCGGATTCAAGAAAGGAAAGGTGAAATAAATGCTTGGAGGCGGAAATTTTAAGGCAATGAATAAAACGTTGCCTGGCAGCTATTACAACGTAGTATCTGCCAAGAACGTAAGCGCCGGATTAAGCCAGAGGGGAATCGTGGCGGTCGCTATGGAATTGGACTGGGGGACTGAGAATAAGGTCTTTTCTGTGGCTGCTGAAAATTTCGATGATGAAGCCATGCAGTTACTTGGCTATAAAAGCGACAGCCCGAAGTTGGCAGCATTCCGGGAAATCTTTAAGAACTCAAGATTGATTTATTGCTATCGCCCGGTGAAAAACGGGGTGAAAGCATCAAATGATCTCGCAGAGGCCCTCTATCCGGGGGAGAGAGGGAATAGCATTAAAATCGCTGTAAGTGCAAATGTGGATGATTCTGACAAGTTCGACGTGGTGACGATCATGGATGGAACGACCATGGACACACAGACAGTTGCAAACGCAAACGAATTAAAAGCAAATGACTATGTAACCTTTAAATCGGTGGAAACATTAACAGCGGCAGCGGCAAAGGCTCTGTCAGGAGGAACAAACGGAGATGAAATCACAGGAGAGGAGGAGCAGGCTTTTTTAGATGCGATTGAATCCTATTCATTTAATGCTCTGTGCTGCACTTCTGTTGATCCGATAGTACAGAAACTGTATCTTTCCTTTACAAAAAGAATGCGTAATGAGGTGGGGCTAAAGTTCCAGACCGTCATTCATAAGATTGAAAATGCCGACTTTGAGGGCGTTGTGGCTACGTGGAACGATGTAGAAACAGTGGATGGAAAAGCTGTTTCGGTTATTAGCGACGGTGACGGAAATCCAACACAGCAGATCACAGATCTCGGCAGCAATGCAATCGTGTATTATGCAGCCGGTGCCATTGGAGGATGCGATATCAATGCATCCAATACAAATCGGACGTATGACGGGGAACTCCAGGTGATCACGAAAGAGACACAGAAAGAGCTGGAACAAGCAATCAAAGCCGGGAAGTTCATGTTCCACAATGTAGATGATGAGGTCAGGGTGTTGACGGATATAAATACGTTTGTATCGTTCAAAGAAGACAAAAATGAGGACTTCCAGAGTAACCAGACCATTCGGGTTCTGGATCAGGATGCCATTGAAACAGCATTGTTGTTCAATAATAAATATCTTGGAAAGGTTCTAAACGATCAGTCAGGCCGGTTATCATTTTGGAATGATCTTGTGACGCTGGCAAATGAGTTCTCCACACTTGGAGCAATCGAAGACTTTGACAGCGCAAATATCACAGTAGAGAGAGGCTCAGGAAAGAAAACGGTCATTGCTACGAAATTATTAAAACCCGTGAACTGTATGGAACAGTTATACACGACAGTAACAGTGCAGTAGGAAGGAGGAGCATATGGCAAATATTACGATGCAGGCGAAAGATTCCATTAGTGCACATCTGGCAAAATGCTTTGTGACGATTGGAAGCAATCGATATAACGCGTTTAATATGATTAATATGGAAGCTAAATTTGAAAAGAATAAAACAGAGGTTCCGATTTTGGGGCAGACAGGCGTAGGAAATAAGTCTACTGGATGGAAAGGAACTGGCTCTGCAACGATGCATTATAATACGAGCATCTATCGTCGAATGATGCTTGATTTCAAGAATACAGGACTAGATACATACTTTGATATCCAAGTAGAAAATGAGGATCCTACGAGTGATGCAAAGAGACAGACGGTGATTCTTAAAGGATGCAATATAGATGGTGGTATCCTGGCTAAATTTGATGCGTCCAGTGACGATCCGCTGGATGAAGATGTAGATTTCACATTTGAAGATTTTGAAATGCCAGAAGAATTTAACTTATTGAATGGGATGTTATAGGAGGAATATATGAGTAACTTAGAAGCATTTATGGCGCAAAACGCACAGAAGCCGGAAAATAAAAAAATCGTAGTGAGCAATAGATTCAAAAATAAAGAAGGGAAGCCAATGAAATGGGAAATTCATTCAATCACAAAAAAAGAAGATGATATTCTTCGCAAAGAATGCACTAAAAGAATCCCCGTGAAAGGCCGAACAGGTATGTATACGCCAGAGCTGGACACAAATACATATCTTGCGAGACTGGCAATAGCATGTACTTCTTTCCCGGACTTGAATGACAAGGAACTACAAGATTCCTATGGGGTAATGGGAGCGGAAGACCTTTTAAATAAGATGCTTCTCCCTGGCGAATTTACGGATTATATGGATGCAGTACAGGAGATTAATGGTTTTGATTTTTCCATGGATGATGTTGTAGAAGAAGCAAAAAACTAATAAGTGGAGGCGATAGTGACGCAAACTATGCTTACTATTGCCTCCATAAGTTTCGCATGTTGCCTTCACAATTTCTTTCTTTAGACCGTTATGAAAAAGGATTTGTCATAGCAGCAATAGATATAAAGGTTGCAGAAGAAGAAAAAGCTGCGAAAAAGGCAAGGAAAAAGGCAAGGAAAAAGTAATGCATGGAGAGGATGGAATAAGTGGGAACAATACAATCTTATATTCGCCTACATAGCGGTATAGCCCAAGCACTCCAAAGGGATGTTTCGGCTATAAACAGGACGATCAGTCAATTTCAAAATATGAGAATGGCATCAGAAGGAATGGTAAATACATCATCAATAGATTCAGGGGCGGCGGCAATCGAAAGGGCTGCGCAGTCTGCGAACCGTACCGAACAGGAAATGAATCAGGTTTCCAGCGCAACGCAAAGGATGCAACAAGAACTTCGTGGAGTTGGACAGCACACTCAAAACAATACAAACTATCAGAACAATTACAACAAATCTGTAAATGACGGTTCCAGTGCCGTTTCTTTTTTGCTTGGAAAAGCAAAAACAATGGCTACAACGCTTGGGGCGGCATTTGGAGCAAAACAGGTGATCGGATTGTCCGATACCATGGCATCCAGCCGCGCCAGGCTTGATCTGATGAATGATGGATTGCAAACGACAGAACAGTTACAAAACATGATCTACCAATCAGCACAACGTTCGAGAGGTAGTTATCAAGATACGGCAGATATTGTATCAAAACTTGGAACATCAGCAAAGGGAGCATTTAAAAGCAATGAAGAGGCCGTTTTGTTTGCGGAACAGATGAATAAACAGTTTGTCATAGGAGGTGCTTCTGCACAAGAACAAAGTGCGGCAATGTACCAACTTACCCAGGCTATGGCTTCAGGAAGGCTGCAAGGCGATGAGTTTCGTTCTATTATGGAAAATGCCCCAATGTTAGCCCAATCCATCGCACAATCTCTTGGAAAATCCACGGCAGAATTGCGGGAGATGAGCAGTGAAGGCCTATTAACATCGGATGTGATTAAGAATGCGTTGTTTGCATCTGCAGATGAGACGAACAGGAAGTTTGAGCAGATGCCGAAAACATTTAGCCAGGTTATGGCGAGTGTAAAAAATCAGGCCCTTAGGGCATTTCATCCGGTATTAAATCAAATAAATAAGATAGCAAACAGCAAAAAGTTTGATAGTTTTATAAATGGAGCGGTTGGAGCAATAAACACAATTGGTTCCGTTGCCGCTGTAGCGTTGGGGGCAATTGTAACAATCGGAGCATTTATGAGTGATAACTGGTCTATTATAGGTCCTATTGTGTATGGAATTGCAGGGGCACTGATGCTTTATTATGGAAGACTATTCCTGATTAATAATGCAGAAAAGATACACGCCGGTATTATGGCTATCAAAAACGGGGCCATGATAGCTGCGGTTCCGATCTATTCCCTTCTCACCGGGCAGACGATGGCACAGACCGCAGCACAGTGGGGTTTGAATACTGCCTTATTAGCCTGTCCGATCACATGGATCATTATAGCAATCGTCGCACTGATTGCTATTTTTTATGCCGCAGTAGCAGCGGTGAATAAATTTGCCGGGACTTCCTATTCTGCCACGGGTATTTTGGTTGGTGTGTTTGCCACTGCCGGCGCATTTATCGGAAATACAGTGATAGGCGTTGTAAACGCCGTGATCACCTGGTTTGTGACGCTGTGGAACTTTATAGCTGCATTTGCGAACTTTTTTGCAAATGTCTTCAATGATCCAGTTGCAGCGATTGAACATTTGTTTTTAAATTTGTTCAACTGCATATTAGACATTGTATCTGGGGCCGCTGGTCTGATCGACAAGATCACCGGGTCTGATCTTTCTGGATCAATAGATGGATTTCAGAACAAAGTGAACAAATGGGCACAGAATAAGATTCCGGAGCAAAAAGAATATGTAAAAACTCTTGATCCAGACAAATATACGGTCAATAAGCGAATTGCTTACGGAGATGCCTATAAGGCTGGACGTGATTGGGGCAAAAACTTAGGGAAATCCAAGAAGGTAAAAACACCAAAAGTTAAAAGCCCTAAGATACCAGATTATGGGAAGATGGCAGGTGTAAAAGACCCAGCCAGCGCGGCAACAGCAGCAAACACTGGGAAAACAGCGGCAAACACAGCCAAGACAGCAAACAGTGTATCTGCAACTCAGGAGGATCTTTCCTACTTGCGGGATATTGCAGAGCAGGAGGCGATCAATCAGATCACTTCCCCGGTAATTAACATCGATATGACGAATAATAACACGGTAAACAGCAGCTTAGACCTGGACGGCATTTCTTCCATGCTACGTAACAAGGTAGAAGAAGAGATGTATGCCAGTGCAGAGGGGGTATATTAATGTATCAGGTATGGATGGGGAGTTATCTACTCCCCGTTACCCCGTCAAAAGTAAACATGACCATAAACAATAAAAATGAGACTGTTGACTTGATCACGGGCGGAGAAGTGAATATTTTGAAAGATCCGGGATTAACCACGATTGATTATGAGTGCCAGTTTCCAAACCTTACGAAATATCCGTTTGCCCGATATGTGAATGGGAAGTTTCAAAATGCGAAATATTTTCTTGATGCATTTGAAAAGATGAAACTGGACCGAAAACCATTTACATTCAAAATTTTGAGATCTACGCCGCAGAACAAAACGATCTTTGACACGTCCATGCGTGTCACCTTGGAAGATTATAAGATTAGCGACGATGCAGACGAAGGTTTTGACATGAAAGTATCCGTGAATCTAAAGCAGTGGAAGGACTACGGAACGAAAAAGCTGATCGTGAAAAAGCCGAAAAAGAAAAGCTCTAAAAAGAAAGCGAAGACAAAAAAGAAGAAGTCTTCTAAGAAAAAGAAAACAGCTTCTAAGACATATACCGTAAAAAAGGGCGACTGTCTTTGGAAGATTGCGAAAAAGAAGCTCGGCAAAGGTAGCCGTGAAAAAGAAATCTATAAACTAAACAAATCCTTGATTGAGAAGACAGCAAAGAAACACGGGAAAAAGAGCAGCAACAATGGGTGGTGGATTTACCCAGGTACAAAGTTAAAGCTGCCCAAAAAGTAGGTGAGACGATGGCAAAAGATATTGTAGACATTGCGATATCCCAGATAGGGTATAAAGAGGGATCTGGAAACAATACGAAATATGGAAAGTATACCGGAGCAAATATGGCCCCGTGGTGCCACTCTTTTGTGTCCTGGTGTGCTTACAAAGCCGGAGAAACGAAGGCAGTCCCGAAGACCGCCAGCACCGACACCGGAATGGCCTGGTTTAAGAACAAAGGCCGATTCAAGAAAAAGGGCAGCTATAAACCACAAAGGGGCGATATTGTTTATTTTAAGACGGGCCGCAGCCATGTGGGAATAGTGGAAAAAGTAAAGGGAAATACGCTGCATACCGTAGAGGGGAATACTTCAAACAAAGTTGCCCGCCGGACCTATTCTCTCAACAATGGGACTATCACCGGATACGGGGTGCCAAACTACAAGAACAGCGGGACGGTGACCTATTCCTCCTATACCACAAAAACTTTAAACGGTAAAAAGGTAAAGGCAAAGTTTACCGGTTACTATCCTGCAAATAATTCCATGGAAGGTGGCTTCTATGCTGCCAATGGCGAGAAACTAAACTATAAGAAAAAGACTTGTGCTGCACCGAAGTCTATTCCGTTTAATACGCAGATACAGGTGTTGAAAACGGGGACGAAACAGGACGAGAAAACATTTCGTGTCAATGACCGCGGCGGTGCAATTAAAGTGGTTAACGGTGTCTATCACTTTGACTTGCTTTTTAAAAATAAAACTGATGCGAATAATTTCGGTGTTCGTACCGGCTATGCGATCATCGGCAACGGTACGGGGTATAAACTTTCCAGCAAGACGAGCAAAAAATATAAGGCTAACAATACGACCAGTGCGGCAGAAAAGAAGTATTTAAAAAGGCTTGCAAAAAGCGGAGGTTCCGGGACTGCGCCTGCACTTTCCGGGGAGGTCGTAGCGAACTATGATCATGCAAACGTAGATCTGCAGGTCTTGGTTTCACAGAGGAAAAGTATATACGGCACTGTGTATCAGCCGGCAGTAGAGGAACTAAGCCTGACACTTGAACGATCGGGGACACCGGGTAAGTGTACATTCAAAGTTTATAAAGACGATATTTTGAGGATACAAAAAGGAAATATGGTCCGGGTGATTGTAGACAATTATAAATTGTTCTACGGCTTTGTTTTTACCACGAAGGAAAGTGATCCGGAGCATTTAGAGGTCACGGCATATGACCAGCTACGGTACTTTAAATATAAATCTTCTTACACATTTAAAAAGGCCAAAGCATCCACGGTACTTCGGACAATCTGCAAGGATCACCTGTTTCATTATGGGACCATTGCCGATACAAAATATAAGCTGCCGAAAATAATCCAGCAGGATAAAACCTTGTTGGACATTATGGGAGATGTCCTAGCAGAAACTACAATGGCAACCGGGAAAATCTATATACTATACGATCAATACGGAAAAATAACGTTGCAAGATGCCGCAAAACTCCGCTTGGATTGCGTAGTAGATAAAGAAACGGCGCAGGGGTATAGTTACGAATCGTCCATAGACGGAAATACATATAACTATATCGTGTTGAAGCTGGAAGACCAGAAGGGAAGTTTTGTTTCTATGGATTCCGGCGCAATCGAAAAATGGGGAATGTTGAAATATGTGGACACTCTAAAGGACCCCTCTATTGGAAAAATAAAAGCAGATGCTTTGAGAAATGCTTATAGTCGGTTGGAACGTAAATTTACCGTCAACGATGTATTCGGAGATCCACGGGTAAAGGCCGGATTTTCGGTGCCGGTGATCATGAGTTTACACGATAAAACACTAAAACATTATATGATGGTCGAAAAGGTGACGCATAAGTTTAAAAACAGGGAGCACACCATGGACCTGACATTGAGAGGAGCTGGTATTAGTGGCTGAGTGGGTAGCATTACTTAAGAAGATAGCAAAACAGGAGAGAGAGTCCAGTAAGCCTGCGGCAATCGTAAAGGGAAAAGTTACGTCAGGAGATCCGTTGAAAATCCGCTTAAACAAAAGGGTAACGATTGATAAAGACTTTTTATATATGACTGATGCTGCAAAAGAATTGAAAAAGGGAGATACGGCAATCCTGCTCAGGAACCAAGGAGGGCAGGATTTTGTTGTGCTTGGAAGGAAGGTGAAGTGATGTTACCAGACACCACAGGAGATCCGTTGGCAGATGAAGATATAATAGACGGAATAGACGACGATCCGAGTTTTGAGCTGCAATCATACCCGAATAAAACATATCGACTCTTAAATAACGGAACCATCGGCGGGTATGTCGATGGTACAGAAGCAGTCCGGCAGGCAATTCACTGTATCCTTAATACAGAGACCGGAAAGCATCTGATCTATGAAGAAGATTACGGAATAGAACTAGAAGATCTGTATGGGATGCCGCAAGAGTTTGTAATCTCTGAGCTGCAAATGCGGTTTGAGGATGCCTTATTGCAGGATGAACGGATCCAGAGCCTAAACGACTTTACAGTCGAGAGAAAAGGAAAGAAAGCTGTTCTATGCAGCTTTATAGCCGATACGACAGAGGGAGATATTGAAATAGAAGAGGAGGTGACCTTAAATGCTGGAGACGCTTGACGATCTGGATGCGATTGACGCTGATGATATTGTAGAAGAAATGATGGAGAGTGTAGAGGAGAATCACCCGGACATAGACACCCGGGAAGGAAGTATTATCTATGATTCTACCGCAGTGGTTGCGCAGGAACTATACAGCATTATACAGTCGATAAAGCTAATACATAATGAAACTTACGTGGACACAGCAACGCTGGAGGGACTGATCATGCGGTGTGAGGAGCGTGGGGTGGAAATCAAAGAGCCTACCTGCGCATTATTACAGGCAAAATTTGATCTTCCTGTGAACATTGGAGACGTGTTCACGATTGTAGATAGTCAAATGAATTATGAAATCGAAGAATTGATAGAGGAGCCTACTGTGGAAAACGGTATGCTCTATTTTTATTCTTTGCGGTGCCAGGAAGACGGGGAAGAGGGAAACTTGTACTTAGGACATCTGATACCGGTTAGCGATATTGAAAACTCTGATATGCTGACTGTCGCAGAAGCAACCGAACTGATCATATCTGCAACAAACGGGGATGATGAGGATGCCATACGTGAGAAGTATTATCAAAGTTGCCAAACAGGACGTTTTGGTGGCAATATCGCCGACTACAAAGGGAAAGTGCTGACCATGGAGGGTGTTGGAGGCGTAAAAGTATATCCGATCTGGAATGGCGGGGGTACTGTAAAGTGCGTGATTATATCGCCTGTTTCAGACAAACCTTCTGAGGATGTGGTATATGCCGTCCAGGAGGCCCTTGATCCAGTTACGGGCCAAGGTCAGGGCCTTGGGTGGGCACCAATCGGACATATCGTAACGGTGGAGGCTGTTACAGAACAGCCAGTGAATATAGAAACCTCTATCGAATATAAAACCGGCTGGGCATTTGAAGCGGCAAAGTCACAGATAGAAGAAGCGATTGACACTTATTTAAAAGAGGTAAACCAGGAGTGGCAGGACATGGAAAGTTTAAAGGTCCGGATTGCACAGATAGAATCCGCATTGCTGGATCTGGAGCCGATAGTGGATATCGGGAATACAAAAATAAATGGAATAGAAGAAAATCTAATACTTGGCCCAGATTCCATTGCAGTCAGGGGTGATGTGATTGGATAGCCTTAAAAATGCAGAAAAAACCATTGTTCATCTCCCGAAATTCCTGCAAAAATACCATGAGATGAAAATACTCTGTGAGCAATATGACCGGTGGATCGACCGGATATGGAAATTAGTCGATGAACTGTATTGTAACCAGTTTATTCCAACGGCTACGGAGGCCGGCATATCTAGATATGAAAAAATTTTTGGGATTGCAAAAAAAGATACAGATACGCTGGAAGATCGCCGCTTTAACCTTATGATGGCAGTTACGCAGCAACTTCCATATACCTATGCGAATCTGATAATTAAACTGAATACTTTGCTCGGTCAAGATGCCTATTCTATTGACCTGATCAATGAGGAATATAGAATTGAGATTCGTGTGGCCTTGAGAGTGAAAGACAGAGAAGAAAGTGTTCTAAAACTACTTAGGCGAGAACTGCCAGCGAATATGATAATAGATGTTGATTTAGATTACAACAATCACAAAGCTTTAGAAGAGTTCACACATGACCAGCTGGCACAGTGGGGACATGACCATATCAGAAATGAGGTATTGAAATGAGAAATACGACAAACTACAATTTAAAGCTCCCAGATGGGCCGGACAAATATAATATTCAGGATTTTAACAGCAATGCAGAAAAGATAGATTCTGAATTAAAAAGTCAATCGGATGCCATTGCTGATCGGTACAGCAAGACCGAGGTAGACAATAAATTTTCAATGCATGAGATGAACGTTGACTGGAAAGAATCAGTCGAAAGCTTCGATGATATATCCGCCGCCTATCCAACACCAGAAAATGGATGGACGGTAAACACAAAAGATACTAACTATACATATCGATACGATGGAACAGCGTGGGTAGCTATTTCTGCAAATGCGATTCCAAAGGCCACAAAAGAACTTGACGGCATTATGGGAAAAGAGATGGTAACAGAACTTGAAAAAGTTGGGCAGAAGATAGACGATGTAAAAAAAGAGGAACATTATACAGTCAAGGAGTTTTATACATTTCCGGAAAACATTAATGAAATCACATATGGGAATGGTAAATATGTTGCTGTTTGTGAAAATAACATCTATGCATCAACAGACAAGATAAATTGGAACATAACTTTTAATACCGGAGCTAAGTCTGTTGCATATGGTAATGGATTTATAGCGGTTGGACGAAATGGACTTTTGACATCTCCGAACGGAATAGATTGGACAGATAAAATGGATACCACAATGGTTAATTTATCTAAAATAATTTATGGTGGAAAATTTATAATTGTCGGTGATGGCGGAACGATCATAACATCAGAAAATGGAAATGAGTTTACAAAACAAACAAGTCCAAGCAATGCAGACTTAAAAACTGTTGTATATGGGAACGGAAAATACATTGCAGTGGGATACTCGAGAGGTTATGCATCTGTGGTAGCATCAGAAGACGGAATTACATGGACGAATGTATCTTTAGCCACAATCTTAAGCCGTAAATCTATTTTTGACATTGCATACGGGAATGGAAATTATGTAATTTTAGATTCTACAACACTCTATGTTACCGCGGATTTCACTAATGTTATAGCAAAAAGATTGGATGATATGCCAGGTTCAAGCGGTTCAATTTGCTACGCAAAGGATCGTTTTATACTTTCCTGCAAGTATAAAGACTATGACTCAAAGGACGGAACTATATGGAACGAAATTACGAAAGAATTGAGTGAGAAATTATCTAGCGCTGATTATATAAATTCTGAGATCATTGGGATCACATCAAGGAAACTTATTAATTTGGACATTTACACAATGGATGAACTTAAAAATGATATTACTGAACTAAATTCGGCTTTAAGTACACTAAAAAACAAAACAATAGGTTGCTATACTGGAACAGGTACCGTCTCAACCCCGCTGATAGCAGGGACATGGAATACATGGATTGATGCCCCAGCAATAGGAAAAACGTCACTTGCTATTATCCCAACATGGAGTAATACAAACGTAGTATTGCAGTTGCGTTATCAGAGCGGATCTATCCAGATTTTGCCTCAGGCTGCGGTAAACAATATTACTATTCAGTATGCTATTTTATATTTTAATTAACTAACTCAGAATTTAGTTAAGGACCATACTGGTCCTTTTTTGTTGCGACATCGCAACGGGGAGGAAATATGGAGATACGAGCAGGACCGGAAACGGTCTTTTTTCTTTTGATAAAAAATATATAAGGAGAGGGCGAACAATGCTACAACAAATACTTGCGATATGCGGAGCAATCAGCATCGTAGGCGGGGCCGGGGCGGTGATCTATAAGGTCATTCACCCGGCCTTTAAGTTTAAAAACCGAGTGGAGAAATTGGAAGAACATTCGGAAAAGGATTTCAAAAGGATCGTGGCGATAGAGGAGATGCAGCGGCAGCAATCAAAGAGCCTGGCTGCATTGCTCAATCATCAGATCACAGGAAATGGCATCGAGAACATGAAGAAAATAAGAGATGAGCTTTTAGAAAGCATCATCGACAAGTAGAAAGAAGAGGTACAAATATGAACTTAGAAATTTTATTACAGTACGCAACATACGGATTCATGGTAATTGGCATCCTGGCGGCAGTGGTGTCTATTATTACGCAGGTAACAAAGGAAATTGCTTTTCTGAACCGGATTCCTACATCTCTGCAGGTGCTTGTACTGTCGCTAATCCTGTGCCCTGTGGTCCTTGTAGCGGCATGTCAGTATTTTAGAATAGTAATTACCTGGTACATGGTATTTGGGGCCTTTATTGCGGCATTCGTGGTGGCTCTGGTTGCCATGGGTGGCTGGGAAAAGGTAAGAGAGATCTGGAACAGAACAAAATATAAAGAGGGCGAGTGATCGTCCTCTTTTACTTCGGGAAGGAGAAGCAAATGGGATTGAAGTTTAAGAAAAAATTTGCACATAAGAGTAATTACGGCGGTAAAAGAAGCACAAAGGATATAGAGTACATTTCTGTGCATTACACCGGGAATAATGGGGACACGGCCTTGAATAACTGTAAATACTTCCAGGGGAAGAACCGGCACGCCTCCGCAAATTACTTTGTAGACGGTGGAAAGTATATCTACAAATCGGTAAAAGTAAACCGAATCGCCTGGGCAGTTGGCGGCTGCTATTCCACGGCAGGGGCTGCAGGAAACTACTATAAGAAGTGCACGAACGCAAACAGCTTGTCCGTGGAAATGTGCAACAGCGCTGGGAAGGTGTCGGAGAAAGTGCGGGAGCAGACCATCGAGCTTGTAAAATTCCTCATGAAAAAATACGGCGTTCCGGCATCGCATGTGATCCGGCACTGGGACGTAAACGGGAAAGAGTGCCCTGCGCCTTGGATCGGAGCAGATAACAAGGAGTGGAAGGCTTTTAAAAAGGCTATCGGAGGTTCAACAAGCAAACCTTCAGCATCTAAAAAGGTTTACGGAAAAGTATCAACAAAAAAAGATCCACTCCGTATGCGGAATAAAGCATCTCTGACCGGGAAAACAATTTGCAATATTCCGAAAGGGGCAAAGGTAGAAGTTTTGAGCAAAGGGAAGATCTGGCACAAGGTGAAGTATTCCGGGAAAACTGGGTATTGTAGCGCAAAGTATATAAAGATTTTATAGACTCAGGCCGGGAAAGATCCCGGTCTTTTTTTGTGCCCTGAAATGATGTATAATAAGCAGAAGAAAAGCCTCGGAGCGATCCGGGGCTTTTTTAGTGGCAGAATTAAACGCCGTATGGCATTATCTTATATTTAAGATTCCAATATGGGTCTGCCGTTTATGTTTATTATACCTTTTCTCTTACTCTATTGTCAATTCCACTTGTTTTTCTCGTCTAGCAACAAGTGGCCAAGACATTTCGTAAAATCTCCTGTCCAAGACAAAATATCTTGATGGAATAATGCGCCATGGAAAATAAAGTCTAAAATAAAAGGTGGCTGAACCGGGAATAATTCTATTTTGTCAGGCATGGACGGTTCCGCAATTTTCATCATTTCTGTCCATATTTTTTTTGCTTGTAGTTTGTTACAAGCACCTGCGGTGGCTAATACAACATCACCACCGACTTTGATTGTAGCGATATAACCGCCTGGCTCAGTCGTCAAAACCATCGTTGCCCCATCTAACAATTCGATAGGATTCCCTTCATCTGTTCCTTTTATTAAATTTGTCAGATATTCAATGGTTTCCTTCTGTACTTCTTCCGCACATGACACTCTATTATGTCGTGTGTTGATCGTGTAGTGATTAATTTTCATCTTCATCGCCTCTTTCTTCGAGTTCAATGTTAAAAATTTCTCCATTCTTGTCTGCTCCGGGAAAACAAGGCTTCCCGCCGTTATCATGCAATAGTTCGTTCGGGGTGTATATCCACCCCCACGGTGCAACAATGGCTATGTCAGTTTTGGTCTTGACAACTTCCCAGCCATCCGGTATTTTTACTTCTATCTTTTCGCTAAAAGCCGCCTGTTCAGAATCATTTCCGTATGTATATATGACTCTTTTTTCGGCGGCTAATACGCCATAATTTTTATATAATTCCATGCTTTTCATTTTTTCCTCATTCTCCCGGCAGTACCCGGCCGGGGCGGGCTATAAATTAATGATTACATTTTAAGTCTGTCTGGTGATGTTATCTTCCAATATACTCCTTGTTGAGAGCGTCCACATCGTCATATTTTCCGCATACATACTGATTTGTAAGCATGTCTACGTAACCACATTTGTATGATCCCTTGAAGCGTCCCGCTACTGTAAAACAAGCAATTGTGAGATACTCTCTTTTCTGTCCGTTCTTTTCCCAAGTTTTTGACTGTACCTGTCGATCAACACCTAAATGGATGTTGCAGTTACCGTATGCCATATCCTCTAAATTAGCCTTTAATGTTTCGATGATATTTTCTTTCATTTCTTTCGCTTCCCTCCATGCTTTCTTCAATGCGGAGGAAATCGTTTCTTTAAATCTTTTTACCAGTTCCCATGCTCTTTTCATGATTCTTGATAAATTGTATTTTTTCATATCCGTTTCCTCCTTTTGATTTGCCTTGTCTTCTTTAACTGTCTTTATTATAATCCTTTTAAAGATTAAAGTCAATATAAAAATTAATCTTTTTTTAAATTATTTTCTTCTACATATTTAATGATGTTTCCGGGCTGCATATCTAGCATTTCGCACAGCTTATCCAGCGTCTTTATTCCGACAGGCTCCCCATTTCGGATTTTCTGCATAGCGTTCTGGCTTATCAGACGCTCTCTATATATCTTAGTAGTGTTATATCCTGATTCTTTTAATGTCTCTATTACATCTATCTTGTACTTAATCATTTTACATACCTCCTTTTTCTATATTATAAATCATGCACTTAAAACGGTCAATAAAAATAATTTAAAAAAAGATTAAAAATGTATTGACAGTAATCTTTAAAAAGATTATAATGTAATTACAGTAAAGGAAACGAGTTAATCAAAAATAGAAAGAGGTAATGAAAATGAAAAAAATCGAAATGTTAAACAAAGAATTAGTAAACAATGAAATGGAAGTTGAAGAATTAGACAATGTTATGGTTGAGAACGGCTATTACTCTATACTTGACGATGGAGTGATTGAAGATATCAAAAAAGATAAAAAAGTGGTTTATACCGATGTGAAGTCCGGAGAATGTGAGGTAGTTGTAAACTTTGAAATTGTGATTGACAACGGAGAAGATGAAGTGATCGACGCATTTGTTATGAAAGTGATAAGCGTAGAGAAATTTTAAATAAAGCAGTTGACAAAGTACGCAATGCATACTATAATGAAAGTATAGTTAGTATGCATTGCGTACATTTAAACGGAAAGGAGATCAGTATGGATTTCAGAGGAATGAAGTGGAAAGAGTTAAAAAAGGAAGAACAAGAAAATTTACTCAAGCAGGCAAACCCGATCGACGGAAGGACCGGAAGTGAAATGGAAGAAGACGGGGAGTGCATTATAGATTTTGAGGAATATTCCGTTTCAGGGGAAGTTATAGACGGAGAAATTATTATAGAGGATGAAAAAATGCTCTATAATCCGGAAGATGGGGTTGTGACGAAGTGGGAAAGCAGGATCAGACTTGCTAGAAAGAGGGCAAGATTTGAAACACAAAGACAAATGAGTGAACACCTAAATATTCCAGAGAGCACAATCAAGGATTGGGAACGGGGGGCACGCACGCCGTCAGAATGGGTCTGTGATTTGCTTGTTGAAAAATTGAACAATATTGCACGGAGCACGGAGGAATAATATGAAAGCGGTAAGGTTAATTGTCACGCAGTCACAAGCAAATTTTCGTATGGAAGAAACAGTAGAAAATCGAATGACATACCCACTTCCTCCGTTTTCTACTGTATATGGTGCGATCAGTGCCGCCTGTTCGTGGGATGAATACCATGAATGTAAAATCAGTGTCCAGGGGGATTATAAAACAAAAACAAAAGAATATGTAATGTACCATTCTTATCTCAACTCAACAATGGACGACCGAGGGACGTTAATAAAAGTAGCAAACCCGAACATTTATGGACAGGCGTATATCAGAGTAGCAAAAGTGAATCGAGGAGGAAGTCTGAAAAACAGAGAAAATATAATCATTTATAACAATGACTTAATGGAAGAATATTTAGAACTGAGACAACAGCAGACGAAAAATGCGAATGAGCGAAAAGAGTTAAATAAAATACTAAAGCAATTAAAAGAAAAGAATGAAGACAACGAAGAATTAAAAGAAAAAATGAAAAAGCTGAAAGACAAAAATGAAGATTTAAAAAACGAGCTTTACTTTTTCAAAAGCATTGAAGGAGTTCCGACCTACGTCGAAACTCTACATGACCTGAATCTGGTCATACATATTCATTCTGATGAAGAAACCATGAGAGAAATACTAGAAAATGTCAATCAAATCAAGTCGATTGGAAGATCAGAAGATTTTGTTAATGTGATAAGTGCGAAGATTGTAGAGCTAAACCAAGATGATAAGAATATGAAAAGTAAATATCACGCATATATAAATAAACGGCATGTCACAGACGGGAATATATGTGCATATAACGAAAAAGAAGGAAACAAAAAAATTTCTGGTGGAACCGTGGTATATGTAAATAAATACTATACGATGGAAGGTGGAAAGAGGATTTTCGAGAGGATACCGTGTCTGTGGACTAGCAGCTATACAGTCAATAAATATTCACCATCACTTTGGTCAGATGGGGAGTACATAGTGGACTTGAACTAACATTGCAAGCTGTGGAAAAGCAATTAAGAATATGGTAAAATAAAGGGAAATAGCGGAGGTAATAAATATGAATAATATAGTAGAAAGAGCGATAGAAATGGACCAGTTTGGAAACAACCTTCCCGACATAGAGCAGGGGGGGGAGATAGCTCTCAGCGAGATCTGGGACGGCACAGGAGACGTACCGTGGGATTCCTGGAGCATCCAGCTGACCGATAGCGACTGGATCAATTACTGTTTTGAGGTAATAGAAGAAAAAGAAGATCCTCTCGAGACAGTTGTGAGGATCACGGATATAGAGTTGTTATAGATAATGTAAAGGCCCGGCAGGTAGCCGGGCCTTTTTTGTGCAATAAAAAGCAGCCATGCACAAGAAGTTATGTTCACCATTTTGCCGAGGTCGGGAAAATGGTCAGATATGATATATCCATCCTGGGAAATGAAACATTGAGAGCCGTAAGGCCCCCTGAGAAGTGGGTAGTTTGTCGTGAATTTGTCGGCAGTGTCTTACAGACCGCATAAAACCGTGGTTCCATGTTTTATTAATAAAAACAAGAGTTGTATTGAAATTTTCCTAGTACCCATTCTACAAACAGACCAGCGGTTGATTAATAAAAACAAGAGTTGTATTGAAATTTTAAAATATCACACATCACTTTTCGCGCCTCTAAGATTAATAAAAACAAGAGTTGTATTGAAATTCCATTCTGCTTTTTGCACCAGCATTAACTATTGGATTAATAAAAACAAGAGTTGTATTGAAATCGCCGTTGCAGCTGGAACCGGTAGAGTTTATGCAGATTAATAAAAACAAGAGTTGTATTGAAATTCCAATCCAACGATCTTAAAATCTGATCGATCTTGATTAATAAAAACAAGAGTTGTATTGAAATTCTTTAGGAGAGCCAGGTATACGACACTATGTAACGATTAATAAAAACAAGAGTTGTATTGAAATAAAGAAATGACACTTGAAGAAGTAGAGAAAGAACTGGATTAATAAAAACAAGAGTTGTATTGAAATGGCATCAGACGTTCTGGTAGTTTATGGATACATAGATTAATAAAAACAAGAGTTGTATTGAAATCCGCATAGCCGTTCATATCGCTCAAGTTTATTTTTCGATTAATAAAAACAAGAGTTGTATTGAAATAAAGTTTGTTGCTGCTCGCAATTATCTTCTTATTACGATTAATAAAAACAAGAGTTGTATTGAAATTTCTCCCTTGACGATCTTGATCGGGTAGCCTAGCTCGATTAATAAAAACAAGAGTTGTATTGAAATAGTATAAAAACTTGCTGATATTCTAACCCCTTTGCTGATAAATAAAAACAAGAGTTGTACTAGACCTTTATTTACAACAAATACAAATCATGAAAAGGCATTGAGCTTCTTTTATTTCACAAGAAACTCAATGCCTAAGTTTTTACTTTTTCATATCCTGTCCATTTGACTCATTTATAAAAACTGCTTAACAAACTCAACCGGAAGCATTGTTCGTTCCGCAGTTTCTTCCGCTGAAAGCCCCTGTGACAAGAAACGTTTTGCAACGCTCTCCATGCTCTCTGCCACTTCTACGATATAGCTGTCATAATCGTAAAACCGCATAACACGCTGGCCCCAGGGATATTCTTTGATTCCGTGAAGAAATTCAATCCCTTCCAGAGCTTTCAGCTTATCTTCCCAGGCGTCCAAATCTTCCACTTCAAAATAAAGCTGAAAATTATCTGGTTTCTCCTGGGGCTCCAGTTTCACTCCGACCAATTCATCGTAGTTGGACTGCAGAGACAGGCCGTTTTGAAAAGAAACATGAACCCCCAGATCCATCTCTACCGTTTGTTCCATTACCTTCTCATAAAAATTTTTTGATCTTTCCATATCAGACACCGAAATCAACGTACCGCCGTATATCATATTTTCTGCTCCTTTCTGCTTTGTACCTACATTATAGATCAGAATTTAGCAATCTCACTGTAAAAATCGGACATCTCACGGCGGTATTCCTGTGGAGAAATTCCGCATATAGATTTAAAATCGTGGATAAAGTGAGGCAGATCATAAAATCCGGATAAATTGGAGGCATTGGTAATGCTGTTTTGAGGATTATGAAGGAGCCGGATTGCAGAATTGATGCGGACCAGGCGGGAAAATGTTTTTGTGTTCATTCCGATACATTGGGAAAATAACCGGTTTAAATGCCGCTGGCTGTAATAGACAGTATCCGACAACTCTTTTACAGAGAGACTGCCCATGTTCTGAATAATGTTCTGAACAGAAAAATGCAGTTCGGGGGACAGAGAAGCTTTTATGTTTGTCAGCAGCAGGCTGTCGATGTCCCTGATCATTTCATATGCACTGCGGGCTTTTTCGATGTTTTCAATGATCCGTTTATCTAACCCGAAACTTAGGTCAGAAGGAGAGAAAGCACGATCAGAAAGCTCCTTTTGCGGAACAGCTGTAAATGCGTATAAACCGGCCGGCTGGAACTCAATAATAAATAACATTTCTGCCTGATTTGCCTGCTCACCGACGCTGCAGGCCGCCGTGGCCGGGCCAAACAAGCGGCTGCTCATCCCGGTTTCATCACATGAACATACCAGAGTTGCGCACCCGTGGGGGATGACGGTGTAATGATTTGAGATCATGTCACTGCCGGGGAAGGTGACAGTGTAATTAGAAATCCAATCCCGCAGTGCCGGATGAGGAAGGAGATACATATAATCCTCTCCTTTTTCCAGAACACGATGGGGTTCGCGGTAAAATCTCAGGTCATCTTTCGTGATCATAAGCTGCCAGTCCTTTCAAAATTTATATACCAGACATTCGTTTTATAACCTTATCATAACATATCAAATGATGAAATCTAATGGAAATCATTTTTGTCTGACCACGGCAGAGCATATAGGTATTATTTTTTGCGAAAATATGTTAAAATTTATGTATCTCGGATAGCGGAGGGAACTGCATATGGATGATTTTATTCGGTTGGAAGAAGTGAGGAAAATATATCAGACGGGACAGGTCGTTACCAAGGCCGTAGATGGGATTAATTTTACCATCAGTGAGGGAGAATTTGTCGTCATCATAGGAGCCAGCGGCGCCGGAAAGACCACGATTCTGAACATTCTGGGTGGGATGGACACCGTAACTTCCGGTTCTGTTTTTGTAGATGGAAATGATATCGCAAAGTATTCAAGAAGACAGCTGACCCAGTACCGGAGAAATGACATCGGATTTGTATTTCAGTTTTACAATCTGGTGCCTAATCTGACGGCGCTGGAAAATGTGGAGCTGGCCCTTCAGATCAGTAAAAATCCGCTGGATGCGGAACAGATTCTTTCAGATGTGGGGCTCTCAAAGCGCCTCTCTAATTTCCCTGCCCAGCTTTCCGGCGGAGAACAGCAGCGGGTTTCCATTGCCAGGGCTCTTGCCAAGAATCCAAAGCTCCTGCTCTGCGATGAGCCGACCGGTGCTCTGGACTATAAGACAGGAAAATCCATTTTGAAACTCTTACAGGATACATGCCGTGAGAGAAAAAAAACAGTCATCGTGATTACACATAATCTTGCAATTGCTCCGATTGCAGACCGTGTGATCGAGATCAAGAGCGGAAAAGTACATGATATGCGAATCAATCAGGAGCCCAAATCAGTAGAGACGATAGAATGGTAGGTGGACCATATGAAGAAAGCCCTTCATAAAGACAATTTCATGATGGTCCGAAAGACACTGCCCAGATTTTTGTCCATCTTTTTTATTGTTGCGCTGGGAGTGGCGTTTTTTTCCGGGGTCCGGGTTACAGAACCCGATATGAAGTTAACCGCAGATGCCCAGTTTGACGAGAGCAGGCTTATGGATTTAAGAGTCCTTGGCACCATGGGTATCACAGAGAAAGATGTAAAGGCGGTCAGAGAAATTTCCGGGATTTCCGTGGCGGAACCAAGCTACTCTGTGGACACGATCTGTAAATTGAATGACACAGAAAAAGTCTTAAAAGTCATGGCGGCGACCGATCGGCTTAACCAGATCAAAGTCACAGAGAGCAGGATGCCGAAGTCGAACAGCGAGTGCCTGGTGGATTCTTATCTGATGGACCATTCGGATATCAAAGTCGGCGATACGATTACAGTATCCTCGGGAACGGATGATGATATTGAGGAGACATTAAAAGAATCCTCACTGAAAGTAGTCGGAGTGGGAAGTTCCTCCTATTATCTTTCCAGAGACAGGGGAACGGCCACTATAGGAAATGGGCAGATTACCGGTTTTGCTGTGGTGCCGAAAGAAAATTTTAAATTGGATGTCTACACGGATTTGTATATCACTGTGAAAGGGGCGGCAGGGAAGACTGCATATACAGATGACTATGACGATATCGTAGAAAAAGCAGAAAAAAAGATTAAGAATATTTCAGACAGCCGCTGTGAGATTAGACAAAGAGAAATAAAGGACGAGGCTGAAAAGGAAGTAAAAAAGGCTGAGAATCAATATAAAAAAGAAAAGAAAAAAGCGGATAAAAAACTCGCAGAAGCAGAGCAGAAACTCAAAGATGCAGAAAAGGAAATAAACGCCGGACAAAAAGAGATTGCTTCCCAGAAATATAAGATATCCCAAGGCGAGAAGGAGATACAAAAGGGATGGCAGAGTTACAGAGACGGCAGGAAGCAGCTTTCTAAGGCAGAGAAAGACATTAAAAGCAATGAGAAAAAGCTTGTGAAAGCAGAAAAAGAGCTTGCCAAAGCGAAAGAACAGTTAAAACAGCAGATGCAGCAGGCAGGAGCTATGGGACAGATTCCACCGGAGATGCAGCAGAAATTTGAACAGGCAGAGAAGGAACTATTAAGACAGGAGGCAGTTTTAAAAGCCTCTAAAAAGGATCTGGCCAAAGGAAAAAAGGAACTTCAGGCAAGCAAAAAAAAGTTAAACAGTTCTGCCTCTCTGCTGAGGAAGAAGGAAAAAGAACTTAAGAACGGAGAACTTAAAATTTACGAGGCTGAGAAAAAGCTTTCAGATGCCCGAAAGGAGCTCAAAAAGGGAGAAAAAGAATATAGATCTTCTAAGAAGAAGGCTGACCGTAAGTTTGCCAAGGCAAAGAAGAAGATCGATGATGCCCGGAAAGAGATAGATGATATAAAGATGCCCAAATGGTATGTGCTGGACCGGAACAAGATCCAGTCTTACGTGGAATACGGAGGGGACACCGAAAGAATCGGGGCGATCGGAGAAGTATTTCCGGTGATTTTCTTCCTGGTAGCCGCACTGGTAAGTCTGACGACCATGACCAGGATGGTGGAGGAACAGAGAACCCAGATCGGAATTTTAAAGGCTTTGGGGTACACAGGCTTCGATGTGGCAAAGAAGTATGGACTGTACGCCCTGCTCGCCACAGCAGGGGGAAGTATCGCAGGCGTGCTTGTGGGAGAGACAATCCTTCCTAAGATCATCATCGAGGCGTATTCTATGATGTATAGGGGGATCGGTCCGGTAAAACATCCGTTTGAGACCAGGTTTGCACTGACAGCCTCCGCGGCCTCTGTGTGTATCACGCTTGGAGCCACCATGTTTGCCTGTTATAAAGAACTGAGGGAAAAACCGGCGCAGCTGATGCGTCCTGAGGCACCGAAGGAGGGCAAACGGATCTGGCTTGAGCGGATCGGAATTCTGTGGAGGCATTTAAACTTTACGTGGAAGTCCACCCTGAGAAACCTGTTCCGGTATAAAAAGCGGTTTTTTATGACCATATTCGGAATCGGCGGGTGTATGGCGCTGCTGCTCGTCGGTTTTGGGTTGAAAGATTCTATTTTTGCCATATCAAAAAATCAGTATCAAAACATTATGACTTATGATGCATCGGTCACACTGGAAGACGATCTGTCTGCAAAAAAGGAGCAGGAAATTGCATCTTGGATACAAAAACAGCATACAATACCAAGCAGCACCAAAATCCGCAGCGTCTCAGTAGATGTGGAGTTTGACGGGGACAGCAAGTCGGCTTCTCTGTTTGTGCCAGAAGATGCGAAAGAACTTTCATCTTATATCCGGTTTAAGGACCGGATATCCGGGGAGAAATACCGGCTCTCTGACAACGGCATTATTCTCACGGAAAAAGTATGCAGCCTGCTGGGCATCAAAATCGGAGATACCGTCATTATTAAAGAAGGAGAGACAAAGACTGTCCGGGCGAAAGTGGAGCATATTACAGAAAATTATATGCATCACAATATCTATATGTCCAAAGATCTATACCAAAAGCTTTATGGAGAGGAGCCGGAGTACAATCAAATTCTTTTAAAAGACAAAGACAGATCCGAAAAAACAGAGACAGATCTTGGAAAAGGTCTGCTGAAGCAGGAGGGGGTGGCATCTGTTTCCTTTATCTCTGATTTTGAGAAAGAGATGAACGATATGCTGAACAATCTGAATATTGTTGTGTTTGTCTTAATTGTATCTGCCGGACTCCTGGCTTTTGTAGTATTATATAATCTGAACAACATTAATATCGCTGAGAGGAAGGCGGAACTCGCAACCCTTAAAGTTTTGGGTTTTTATGACCTGGAGACCGCGGCCTATGTCTACCGGGAAAATATCCTGCTCACTGTCATAGGCACAGCCGTGGGAGCGGGTTTGGGCATCCTCCTCCACCGATATGTGATTTTAACTGCGGAGGTAGATCTGATCATGTTTGGAAGACAGATCCTGCCGGCCAGTTATCTATACAGTGTTCTGCTCACCATAGGGTTTGCGGCGCTGATTAATTTCATGATGTTTTTCCAGCTTCGGAAAATCAGCATGGTGGAATCTTTAAAGAGCACAGAGTGACACCCCAAAGGTAGGAAGGGAGATTGACTATGAAAGGATTAACAATGAAGGACTTGATTTTTTATCACATTTTTCCGCTGGGAGCTTTTGTGGATGATGAGACAGAACATGGGATACTGGAAGTAAAGGAATGGATACCTCATATCAAAGGGCTGGGAGCCAATTCCATTTATTTTTCTCCGGTTTTTGAGTCCAGCAGCCACGGATACGATACGAAAGATTATAAAGTGATCGACCAAAGGCTTGGAACGAACGAAGATTTTAAAGAAGTATGCGATGCACTGCATGAAGAAGGAATCAAAGTTATTTTAGACGGTGTATTCAATCATGTGGGCCGAGAATTCTGGGCATTTCAGGACGTTTTGGAAAAGAGGCAGGATTCTGAATATAAGGATTGGTTCTATATCAATTTTGACGGAAACAGCAACTATGGTGACGGATTCTGGTATGAGGGCTGGGAAGGCCATTTTGAACTGGTAAAATTAAATCTGGATAACCCCGCAGTCAGAGACCACCTTCTGGATGCAGTGGGTATGTGGATGGATGAGTTCGGGATTGACGGTATCCGTCTGGATGTAGCCTATATGCTGAACCGGACATTTATGAAGAATCTTGTGGATTTTGCCAGAGACAGAAATCCGGAGATGGTCTTTATAGGAGAAATGCTGCATGGGGATTACAGCACTCTGGTCAATCACCATATGCTTGATTCTGCCACAAATTATGAATGTTATAAGGGACTGTACTCCAGTTTTAATACCCACAACATGCACGAGATCGGTTATTCTCTGAACCGGCAGTTTGGCCCGGAACCATGGACGCTTTATCAGGGACTCCCTCTGTACAGTTTTGTGGATAACCACGATGTGATGAGGATTGCCACCCAGCTTACGGATGAAAAACATCTGCCTCTGATCAATGCACTCATGTTTGCCATGCCGGGGGTACCGTCCGTCTACTACGGAAGTGAGTGGGGAATTGAGGGATTTAAAGAACCCGGCAGTGACGACGCACTTCGTCCGAGAGTAAAACCTGAGGATCTTAAGCAGGGAGAACTCTATCAATACATCGCAAAGCTTTCAGAAGTGAGGAAACACAGTCAGGCGCTGAAAGACGGCGGTTACAGAGAAATACGTACGGAACAGGATATCATCGCCTTTGAGAGAGAAGCGGGAGAAGAGAGAATGATTTTTGCCTTAAATGCGGGATCGGAGGAATATACCCTGCATTTTGACGCCAGAGCGGGAAAAGGCACGGATCTTCTGACCGGAGAAGAGAAAGATTTTAGGGGAGGGCTTTTGATTCCTCCGTATCAGGCCATGATTATTCAACCTGAGCGTTAGGCTTTCTTGACTTTTTGTGCAAAAACATATAAAATTATAGAAGTGTTTTATGCACAAAAAATTGAATAAGGAGGAGGCCTGTGGTATATATAATTATTGCCATTATCGCAACTCTGGTCATTGTTGCGCCAATTTCCGCCTATGTTGCCAATCAAAGAAGCAAGAAGGCTATGGAAGTAACCATTGGAAACGCAGAGAGCAAAGCCAGAGATATTATAGATGAAGCCATAAAAGCAGCGGATGCGAAGAAACGCGAAGCTTCACTTGAGATCAAGGAAGAAACTATAAAAGCGAGACATGACTTTGAAAAGGAAACAAAGGAACGCAGGGGTGAACTGCAGAAGTACGAAAAGCGCGTACTCAACAAGGAAGAAACTGTTGACAAGAAAGCAGAGATGCTGGAGCGCAGGGAACAGTCTCTGACTGCCAAAGAAAAGAATTTTGAGGCAGACAAGGCAAAAGTGCAGGAGCTCAAGTCCAAACACTTACAGGAATTAGAAAGAATTTCTGGGCTGACCTCTGATCAGGCAAAAGAACAACTATTATCAGCAGTGAAGGAAGACGTAAAGCACGAGACAGCGATGCTCGTAAAAGAGATGGAATCCAGAGCAAAGGAAGATGCGAGAAAGAGAGCCAAGGAGTATGTGGTTACAGCCATTCAGAAGTGTGCCGTAGACCATGTGGCCGAGACGACGATCTCTCTTGTACAGCTTCCAAACGACGAGATGAAAGGACGCATCATCGGCCGGGAGGGCAGGAATATCCGTGCCCTTGAGAATATGACAGGAGTAGAATTGATCATCGATGATACCCCGGAAGCAGTCGTATTGTCAAGTTTTAATCCGGTCAGGAGAGAGATTGCAAGGATTGCTCTTGAAAAGCTGATCGTGGACGGAAGAATTCATCCGGCCAGGATCGAAGAGATGGTGGAAAAAGCCACAAAAGAAGTGGAGACGAAGATGCGGGAAGACGGGGAGGCTGCAACTCTGGAACTTGGAGTTCACGGCATCCATCCGGAACTGGTCCGTCTGCTGGGCAAGATGAAATACCGCACCAGCTATGGACAGAACGCACTGAAGCACTCTATGGAGGTGGCACAGCTTTCAGGGCTGCTGGCATCTGAGATCGGAGTCGATGTCAGGATGGCAAAACGCGCTGGGCTGCTCCATGACATTGGAAAAGCTATCGACCACGAAGTGGAAGGTTCCCACGTAGAACTTGGAGTGAACTTGTGCAAGAAGTACAAGGAACATCCAATTGTAATCAATGCAGTGGAATCCCATCATGGGGATGCAGAACCAGATACATTAATCGCTTGTCTTGTTCAGGCGGCAGATGCGATTTCCGCAGCGAGACCGGGAGCGAGAAGCGAAACACTGGAAAGCTATACGACGAGACTGAAACAGCTGGAAGAGATCGCAGATTCCTTCCAGGGTGTTGATAAAACTTTTGCGATACAGGCAGGTCGGGAGATTCGTGTAATGGTAGTTCCAGAACAAATCAGTGACGATGACATGATTTTACTGGCCAGGGATATTTCAAAACAGGTGGAAGATAACCTGGATTACCCGGGACAGATTAAAGTCAATATTATCCGTGAGTCACGGGTTGTGGACTACGCGAAATAATCAATGGAAAGTGAGACAGCAGATGAATTCGTTCATCTGCTGTCTTTTTCTGATGAGAAAAATCCTTCACACATATTTAAAACGCAAAAAACATGCAGATAACCGCATTTTCGTACGAAAAATGCGGTTAATTTATTATAAAAACGCATATAACTGCAATAAATAGCCTTGACAATGCAAAAATATGCTGGTATTATAAAGGCACAGCAAACAAAACAGGCAAACAGATGCATAAAATGCAGATGAAAGCGCAAAAAAATGCAGAAAGAAAGGAAAACAAGTATGGAAAAGTGGATGGACTTAAGCGGGAAAGTCATGATCGTCACAGGAGGAAGCCAGGGGATCGGTGAACATGTAGTAAAAACACTGAGAAATAACGGTGCCGCAGTTGTGGTTGCGGACTTGAGAAACAATGAGACGTTTGAAAAGGATGAGAACATCTTTTTTGTTGAGTGCAACGTTGCCGACAAGAAAAGCGTGGATTCGATGATGGAACAGGTAATAAAGAAATATGGAAAAATAGATGGCCTTCTGAACAATGCAGGAGTCAGCCGTCCGAGACTGCTGGTTGATTTTTACGGAAAACGGCCGGAATATGAACTTTCAGAAGAAGACTTTGATTTTATGGTCAATGTCAATCAAAAAGGAGTATTCCTGTGCTCACAGGCTGCTGCACGTTACATGATAAAACAGAAATCCGGAGTGATCGTGAATATGTCATCTGAGGCGGGGATGCAGGGCTCCAAAGGCCAGAGCTGCTATTCAGGCACAAAAGGAGCAGTCCTTTCTTACACAATGTCATGGGCGAAGGAGCTGGGCCCCTATAATATCCGCGTTGTCGGTGTGGCACCGTCAATCAATGAGAGAACTCCTATGAATAACGACGCAGCATTTGAAGCGCTTGCGTATACAAGAGGACAGGATAAGAATAATGTTTCATCCGATTATGAAAAAGTTATTCCTATGGGAAGACCGGGGAAATTAGATGAAGTTGCCGACTTGATCTGCTACCTGATGTCCGACCGCGCAAGCTACATATCCGGAACTACTGTAAATATCAGCGGGGCAAAGTCTACACGTTAAAAAGTATTTCAATAGTAAAAAGTCAAAGTATGAGAACCGGAGGTGTAAGATATGGAAACAAAAGCAGGGGCACTGGACAGAATCCGTAAATTCGGCGGGCATATGAGCGGGATGGTTATGCCGAATCTGGGTGCATTTGTGGGCTGGGGACTGCTGGCAGCATTGTTCATACCGACAGGGTGGATTCCCAATGAAAAATTAAATGAGATGGTAGGACCCATATTAAATTATCTGCTGCCGCTTCTGATCGGCTATACGGCAGGCTATAATATCCATGGACAGCGGGGAGGTGTTATCGGTGCATTTACTACCATGGGAGTGATTGTAGGTTCTGATATCACTATGTTCAGCGGAGCCATGATCATGGGCCCGTTTTCTTCATGGCTTCTAAAGAAGTTTGACCATGCCGTGGAGGGGAAAATCAAACCCGGATTTGAAATGCTCATCAATAATTTCAGCCTTGGAATCCTTGGATTTGCTTTGGCTATCCTCGGTTATCTGATCATCGGGCCGGTGGTAAATGCGATTATCGCTTTTTTGACGGCAGGAATCAACTTCCTGATCGCGAAGAAACTGATTCCGCTTTTGGCTGTATTTATGTGCCCGGCCCAGGTGTTGTTTTTGAACAATGCAGTAAACCATGGAATTATCTCACCGATTGCATTCGCTCAGGCTCAGGAGGCCGGTAAATCCCTGATGTTCCTGCTCGATTCTAACTGTGGTCCGCTGCTTGGCACCTTATGCTCTATTGCTGTTTTTGGAAAGGGAAAAGCAAAAGAGACAGCTCCCATGGCGATGTTTATTGCGGGAATCGCCGGTATCGGGGAAGTGTATTTTCCTTTTATTCTGGCAAATCCGATCATGATTTTTGCTACAATGGGCGGTCTTGCAACCTCCCTTCTGCTCCTGGTCGTGCTGGGCGGCGGTCTGGTCGGCATGCCGTCTCCGGGCAGTCTGATCAATATAGCCCTTATGACACCAAAGGATGCTGCGGTGGCAAATGTTCTGGCAATCGGAGCGGGATTTGCGGTGGCGCTGCTGATCGGTTCTTTTATTCTGAAGACCATAGGCTCTCCGGAGGAAGAGGCAGATCTTGCCGTAGCCGGTATCGATATGGGAACAAAGACGGCAAAACCGGAAGCGGCCTTAAAGAAACATAAGCCTTCCTCAGGAGGTGCCATCCGTTATATCATCGTGGCCTGTGATTCAGGAATGGGCTCCAGCGCCATGGGAGCATCGGTTTTAAAGAACCGTCTCCAGAAAGAAGGATATAAAGATATTAAGGTAAAGAATTCATCGGCCAGCCGGATTGATCCTGATGCGGACATGATTATCACGCTGGAAGGGCTGATTGAGAGGGCAAAACTGAGTGTAGACAATACAGGCAGGGAATTTCTGGCGATCAACAACTTTCTGAAAGAAGCTGATTACGACCGGGCTTTGGAAGTGATTGAAGACAGAAACGGCAAAGAAAAAGCAAAACCTATTTTATCAGAAGAAAACATTGCGTTAAATGTGAAGGTAAAGGATAAAGAAGAGGCCATTCGGTATGCCGGAAAAATTTTGGTGGAAAATGCGTATACGACTCCGAAGTATATTGAACATATGATGGAGAGGGAGAGGAGATTCTCTGTGTATATCGGAAACCATCTGGCGATTCCTCATGGGATAGAGTCATCAGATTCGGAAATATATACTTCAGGCCTGTCTGTAGTACAGATTCCGGAAGGCGTTGACTTTGGTGATGGAAATATTGCATACGTTGTCATAGGTATCGCCGGGAAAGACGGCACTCATCTGAACATGCTCAGCAACATAGCGCTGATCTGTGCTGAGGAAGAGAATATTGAAAAGATGAGGCATGCTGAAAATAAACAAGAGATTATGGAACTATTAAAGAATATTTAATGGCCGCTTTTGCTTTCCCTTTTCCAGCGGATTCGTTATAATAATATTGATCTAATCAACAGAATGTATGTGTAGGAGAAGGTAAAGCGATGAAGATGTTAAAAGCAGAGAGGCAGGATAAGATCCTGGAGATTCTGTCCCTCGAAAATAAAATTATTGCCAGCGAATTAAGTGTGAGACTTGAAGTTTCTGAGGATACGATCCGCAGAGATATTAAAGAATTAGACCAGAGAGGTCTTTTGAAAAAGGTGCACAGCGGAGCCGTAAAAAACGGACCTTTGAAGGAAGATTTTGACGCAAGGATTGATCTGAATCTGGAAGAAAAGATTCGTCTGGCCAAAAAGGGCGCAGAATTGATCAAACCCGGATCTGTGATTTTGATCGATGACGGAACAACTAACTATCAGGTGATCAAGCAGCTGGATAAACACATGCGCTGTACGGTTATTACGAACAGTATTCCGATTATCCTTCTTTTAAGAGATTATCCAAACATCGATGTGATCACGCTGGGCGGGAATCTGTATAAATCTTCCATGGCTACCTATGGCTATGAGGTCATCAAACAGCTGGAGCTGCTTCATCCGGATTTGTATTTTATGGGGATTTACTGTATGAGCAGTGAAGTGGGCATCAGTCATTCATCCATGGAAGAATGCCAGCTGAAACAGAAGATGCTCTCTGTCTCTTATCAGACTGCGGCACTTGTGACCAAGGAAAAGATCGGATCTGTGTCAAATTATGTCATATGCAAGACAGGTGACATTACATATTTGATCACAGATTCTGATCAGTAAATATAGAGCTGTTTTTCAGACAAAACACAGATCAGGAGGGAAAAATGAAGAATGTATTGATTGTGGGAGCAGGACGGTTAGGAAAAGGGTTTGTAGGCGAAACTTTTGACAATGCGGGATGGAATCTTACATTCCTGGATAAGGACCCGAGAGTTACAGAAGAATTACGAAAAGACGGTTGTTATTATGTGAAGGTACACCGGGTGGATGAAATACAAAACCGTACGATCAAAAATTTTAAAGCATATACTTGTGATGAAGAATACTCATGCATGGAGGCTTTCTTGGAGACGGATGTGATCGTACTTCCGCTTTATCCGGAAGACTTTGAAGAGGCGGCAGGTTATCTGACGAAGTGCTTTGAAGAATTTTACAGGGTGCATCCGGACCGCAGACTGACTATGATCTGTATTACAAATAAAAATTATCTGATCCCTGGAATTACGGAGGCATTCAGAAAAGACTTGTCCGAAGAAGCAAAGGAGTGGTTCGATCAGAATGTAGTGATCCGGGACTCTATTATCCGCAGGAGTACAGATGCCAAGAGTAATTATGATGTCCATATTGATACGGTTGCAGTAAATTCACTTTTGATCCAGCAGCCGGTCAATAACGATTTCAGTGATGTGGAATGGATGGAACTTACGGACAAGATTGAGATGCTCAAAGACATTAAAGTCACCGCAGTCAATGGTCCCCATGCAACACTGGCCTATATGGGATATTTAAAGGGGTACAGTACGATTCCGGAATCTGAGGCTGATCCTGAGATCGCGGAAGTTGTGGAAGGAGTAGTAGAGGAGATTACGGCAGCCGTCATGAAGGAATATCCGATTACACCGGAGGAGCTGCACAACCTCGTTTATTTTGCACCGGCCAAGGGCGTGCTTCCGGATTCTATCTACCGGGTAGGATACGATCCGATCCGTAAATTATCAAAAGGAGACCGTCTGACAGGAGCCGCCGAGCTGTGCCTGAAACACGGCGTCAGTTTTGATTCGATCGCCAAAGCCATGGCGGCCGGATTCCAATATGCGGAGCCCAGGGACGCAAACGCACAGAAACTTCAGCAGGAGATTAAAAACATTGGAATTGAACAGGCCGTATCTGAATATACTGGTCTGGACGCAGACAGCCCGATTGCAAAACGTGTCATCGAATATTATCATCAGTCTGCAAGATAGAAGGCGGAGGAGCATATGGACGGATATAAAAAGATCAGACAGAATCTCGTACATCAGGGAAAAGTAGTGGGGTTTTATGAAGATGTCATTACACTGCCCAATGGCAATACTGTCACCTGGGACCTGGTAAAGCATCCGGGAGCCGCAGCAATTATTCCGGTCACGGAGGAAGGGAATATCCTGCTGGTCCGTCAATATAGAAATGCCCTGGACGCAATGACTTATGAGATACCGGCCGGAGGTATTGAGCGGGGGGAGAGCGGATACGACTGTGTAAAAAGGGAGATCGAGGAAGAGACAGGGTGCAGGGCAGAAAAGATTGAACCTCTGATCACGATTGTAACCGCCATTGGCTTCTGCGATGAAAAAATTCCAATCTTTGTAGGGACAGGACTTCATAAGACAGAGCAGAATCTGGACGAAGACGAGTTTATCGATGTATATGAATTTTCGCCTGAGAAAGTGAAGGACATGATCTTAAAAGGAGAGATTGTGGATGCCAAGACGATTTCCGGAATCATGACATATTTGAGTACGCTGTGAGGATGAAATACCGGGTGTCATAAAGAAAAAAGGTAGCACATATAATTTTATGTGCTACCTTTTTATATCCGCGGAGCAAATGATATCTGGGAGGGAATTTAGATGGAGCGGAAAAAATTTTTCATCGGTGTGTTCGTGCTGACCGGCCTTGTGCTGGGAAGCCTTTTTACAAATGCAGTGTATAAGGATTATCTGGAGTATGGGGGACAGATGGATTCCCTTGTCCTCAGCGGGAAAGGACTTTACATATCAGGCAGCAGCCTTCTGCCCTATATTTTATTTAAGAGGGGAAAGCAGTACGGCATTTTATTTCTGATCGGTTTTATTTTGAAGCCGGTGGTGCTTTTATACGGAGGACTTTTCTGTCTTTCTTTTTTTCTGGGTTCGATCCTGTCTCTGCAGGTAATGAATTTAGGGATCGCAGGTCTGCTGATTGTGATACTGAGCCTGTTTCCGCACTATATCTGTTACGGCGGTTCCATGTATCTTCTGTATCAGCGAAATGTAAGAGATGAAAAAAAAGAAGAAATAACCTTTGATACAGGTCATTCCTTCTTAAAAAAGTTTTCCATTCATCTGGAACTGATATTGCTGGTGCTGGGATGCTTTTTAGAGAGCTATGTCAATCCCGGAATCTTAAACATGTTCAGCCATCTTATAAAGTAATTCCTCTGTCTTTTCCCATCCAAGGCAGGGGTCTGTGATGGATTGGCCGTACACGCCGTTTCCGATCGGCTGGGTGGCGGCCTCGGTATAGAGTTTGGTCAACAGACGGAA